>Ga0315276_10007295_pt1 | contig 10224 bp, 7 predicted proteins | sample YL17G05_0_MG_FD_204542 | JGI IMG/M metagenome (GOLD analysis project Ga0315276, IMG submission 204542) | Sediment microbial communities from Yellowstone Lake, YNP, Wyoming, USA - YL17G05_0 | ecosystem: Environmental > Aquatic > Freshwater > Lake > Sediment | place: USA: Wyoming | collected... | reverse complement strand
GTCGCCTGGATGGCCTTGTTGGCTTCTTTGATACCCTCACGACCTTCAATCCACAATAGGTTTCAATCGGATCAAAGTCCCGATCGTTATGAAGGAGCGCTATGTCATGTTCAATGGCGACTGAGGCGATCATGCAGTCAACAGGTTTTCGTATGGTAACGCCCCTGCGCCGAAGTGAACGGTACAGTTCCGCCGCTCTCAGAAACGCTTGACGGGTCATGGGAAGAAGCAGAAAGGTGTCGAACCTTGACAACGTCCGTTGGTAATCCTCATCCTCACGAATGCCCTGCAGAACTTCGGTTAATATGATACCGCAGGTACAGATGTCCTCTTCCTCATTCAGCATTCGCTCAAGTTCGGCAACTTCGGGTGTAGATTTGGCAGCGAAGAAGTCAATCCATACCGTGGTATCAACAAGCACCATGGTCAACCTCGCCTCTTGCGCCATATGGCGAGATTACCTTCCCATTGGACCGTACCCTTCAATTCGAGAACCTTCTTCTGGCGCTCGTGCCTCAGCAACTCCTGCAAAGCATGGTCAATGAGTGCGCGACGTGTTTTGAGGCCAGTCGCCTTTTGACAGTAGGCTACGAGTGTGTCGTCGAGGACAATGTTGGTTCTGCTCACCTGAATCACCTCCAATTTATACACATAATATGATAAACTAATGTGTATGTCAAGGGATTCTCTTTTTTGAAGCCAACGTTAATATCAGCCACGCCCGGCCTGGGGACGTTGAACCAGGGCCGACACAATCGGACCGGGCGTCGGTTGCATTGCAAGTTAGGCCAGAGCTATGGGGAATGCTGGATCTTAAGAGTAGTTCAAGAATTCTTCCCAGTGCTGAGACCAAGCTGATTTAGGTATTCATCCAGGACAGGACGCCAGAACAACGGCTTACTCGACAAGTAATGCCCGTTACCGCCAATATCTTTAAAGAGGTGGAATGGTCCCTTTCCACCTGCTTTTTCGAAGGCAGCCCGATAGGTCTTGATTGCGGCAGTCGAGTAATAGTTGTCGTTATCCGCGTACAACCAAATCATCGGAAACGTCGCCTTCTTCGCAGCTTCGGCGAAGAACCCCGCGTTGGAGTCTGGAAAGCAACTCTCGCCCATCCAGCCGCCGACGAAATTGATTACACCTTTCACCATATCCGCCCGCCGGCCTGAATAAACCACCGATAAGATTCCGCCCCGCGACACACCACCAATCAAGATCTTGCTTGTGTCTGCCCAAGCCTGTTCTCGTAGGAATGTGAAAAGACCATCAAGATCCTCTACTGCTAAATTAATTCCTCTCGCTTCACTGCCGCACTGATATCCTTCGTGATAGCTACCCTCGGACTTGCCTCGCCCGCGCCGCATCGGGACGAGGAAAGCAAATCCCTTTTCGACGAAATAGCGCGCTGCGATGGGATATTTCAGCGTTTGGTCGACTGGAATCTGGCCCGGTCCGGTGGAGCCATGATTGAACACAACGACTGGAAAGCGCCCGGTTTGGTTTGGACGGTAAAGGGTCGCTTCAAGACGCAATTCCTTTGTGCCACCGAAAGCCCCCGCGTACTTCACTGGGATGCGCAAGGTTTCCTCGTTGAGCCCTACAGCAGCAGTATATGCAAGCGAACCTAGTTTTTCCAGGGTGGTTTTTGTAAGGAACACTTTGGACACGGTTCTCCCACGTGTGTATGTGCCATTCAAATCGCCGCGCGCGCCAATAACGTACTCGACACGAGCCTCACCATTTCTGAGAGTGAACGTCAATCGGCCATTCTCGATCCTGCCTTGGACACGACTAAAACCAGCCTTCGTATTCCAGTCAGGCGCGTCCGCGTAGCTGTAAATGACCGATGCCTCGCCAGCAGCAGAGACGTTCTCAACGATCAGAACGTGCGGCAAGATGCCATCCCAGGCGCCGCCGGCCCAGACCCCAGAAAACGCCGCGGCTTGCACGGGGACGTTGACCCCGGGAGCTACGATCCGAACGTCCTCCGGTAGAGGGAATTGGGCGTGCGCCAGCGTAGCCAACAATAGGCTGAGTACACTCCCCAATAGCAGTAATACAAATGCATGCAAACGGCGACCGTTCATCTCATTTACCTCCGTGGGTGCTCTGGCCTAACGTGAAAGCTCACCGGGAGCCGGATTTATTGGCGATCCGGTGGAGCGCCTTGTTAAACGCTATTTAATTCGAAACGTGAATATTGCATTCGCACCGTTTGTGGGTCCAGTTATGCTGACCCTCTCAACTCCTGCAATCTCCTCGAATTTATTCGCTCCGAGCGCAGCACATACCAAAGGCATGCGACTTTGGTAGCCCATGGTGGTGTGAATATCGCCGGCCCTTATTGCTATCTGCTTTTCTCCGCGTGTGCGAGCTGGGTCAATTATATTGTCTTTGCAGTACTTTCTAACGTCATCCGCGTAGCTGATTTTTTTGTCTCCTGCGTTTAACAATTATTATACGGAAGAGGTTTGTTCCTTCGCTTTATGGCTAAGGATACTATATTTTAACCAAAATAACAAATAATTCTGAGGGCAAATCTTATTGACTGCCGTAATTGATCCTTAGTATCATATTATAGAGAATCCGCATATCATAGGCAGGAATTTACTAAGGAGTCCATAATTGAGAAGACATATTCTTCCGAAAATCTCCCCTAACCCCTCTTTGTCAAATCCCGCGCAACGCGGGACTCCCTTTTGTAAAGGGAGGGAAGGAGGGATTTAGTCCCCAGTGTCTACACAATTATGGACTGATTAATATATGACCGAGAAAATGTTACCTTCACAAACCCTTGCCGATTTTTAACGAAGAAACATTCTGGTTGCATTTCTCATGGAGCCCGTTATTCTTGGCTTTAATGGTGGGTAATCACTTTGGCGATTTCTTCACTGCTTACATACCATAATTATCAAGGAGATGCCCATCCATTATTGCCGGTTGAAATCCAGCATCCTCATCATGGTTGAAGAATTACTGATTTCAGGAAGAACGAAATGAGGTGGCGATTAAAGTTTTTGACTCTCATTCGTGGTTATCTTGCCCATGTCCGGGCATTGGAGAGGGCAAATCTTTATTTTTGACAAAATACAGGTGAGTCATAAGGCGCCGAGAGCAAAGGGGGGATGAGTCCAAAAAAAGCCTTTTATTCTTCTCAAAGTGGACATTTGACCTTATTTACAATATCGTTATTCCAATCTAAAATAAAATGGTGCGCCACTGATTGCTGGGGAAAAGGAGGAATCCTAAAAGGAGAGGATGGAACGTTCGAGCAGAATTTGCCCGGCAAAGGAATAGCAAAATGAAGGGAGTCTTATGACCATCAACCTAAAAGATCCGTTGAAGTTAGTGCGCAGGTCGAAGCTTTTTGTACCGGTCAACCGGGAAAAATTTGTGACCAAGGCCTGGACCCGGGGGGCTGACTGTATCATTCTGGACCTCGAGGATTCCATCCCTCCTTTGGAAAAATCCACTGCGCGCAAGAGGGTCAAAGAAGTCATTCCGATTGTCGGCAAGGGGGGAGCGGAGGTCCAGGTGCGCATCAACCGAGAGTTTGAAGAAGAGGACCTCGATGCCATCCTGTTCCCTGGCCTTACTGCTGTGATGATCCCCAAATGCGAATCGGAGGAGGAAATCCTCCGCCTGGATCAGATGATTACCCGGCTCGAAAAAGAACGGGGAATGCCAGCGGGAAAAATCCAATTTGACCTCATCATCGAAACGGCCCGGGGCATAGTGAACATGGAGAATATCGTCGCAGCCAGCCCCCGCATCGTTCAGGCCAGCATCGGCGAGGTAGACCTCACCCTGGATATGGGCTTTATCCGTTCCCCGGATTTGAATGTTGACCAATTTTTTTACCCATCCAGCAAACTTCTTTATGCGGCGAAGGCTGCCGGCGTGCAAGCCAGCGGCCTTTGGCCCCAGAATCGCGGGGGTTTTACGGACACTTCTTTAACCGAGGAGGTCATGCTCCAGGTTTGCCGGCGGTCGTTTCAAATGGGCTACCTGGGGAGTGCTACAATCCACCCGGCCTGGTGCCGCCCCATCAACGAAGGATTCAAACCCTCTCCCTCAGAATTAGAATTCGCCCGCAAGGTGAAGACAGCCCTGGAGGATGCTTATCGTAAGGGACTAGGGTCGGCGGCGGTGGATGGGGGAATGGTGGACGTGGCCAACATGAAGCAGGTCCAAAAAATCCTGGAACGGGCCGATGCCATAGCCCGACGGGAGGCCGACAAGGAAGCTGCTCTTGCGGCTGCCGGTGGCGTCCGCTGATCCCTCATACTGCTTTAAACCTCTAGCGTCGTGTCTCCGAAATTGGTTTCATAATTCATAGCTGGTCAGAGGGCTCGGGGACCAGGACGCTGAGCTTGGCATCCTGAGGCGCTGGGATCTCCGCAGATGAAGCGGGAAGATACACCCCGCCTCCTTCGACGGAAGAAAACTTGTATCTACTGTATTGCCACCACCCAGCCGAGGCTGCCGGCGCTCATCGCCCTGGCCCCCGAGCCACGTCACGGTGGCCACAATCATGTAAAGGCATTATAAATGAGCCAAGGGAATATTTCTGAGAGTTATTTCCGAGGCGTGACACTAAGAATTCGTAGTCATTCCTAACTTGGCTTTTGAAGCCCGACCTTTCGTGTACCACTGCCAGATGGCCACTGCGGCCACCAGAGCGATCCCCAGAACATCGGCTGCCGTGCTGGGGTAGATGAGGATGAATCCGGCGGCGATGAGCAAGGGGCGCTCAACCCAGGTGGTTTTGCGAATGAGCCAACCGCTCATGCCCGCAGCCAGCGCGCCGACTCCGATGAAGGCGGTCAAATTGGTCAGGATAATGTTCGTCCAGGGCCCTTTTAGCAAAAGACCTACGCCATTGGGGTGGACCGTGAACATAAAAGGCACCACGAAAGCGGGAAGGGTGTACTTCCAGGACATCATGGTTGTCTTATAGGGATCGCCCCCGGTGATGGCCGCGGCGGCGAAGGCAGAAAGGGCTGTGGGCGGCGTCACTTCGGCCAAGACGGCGTAATAAAAAACAAACATATGGGCGGCATACTCCGGAACGCCGAGCTTGATCATGGCCGGTGCCGTAATGACCACGGCGATGATATAAGTCCCGGTGACCGGAACGGCCAGGCCGATTACCCAGAGGGCAAAGGCGGTATAAAGAATCGTGATTAATAGATTTCCACCCGCCAAGTCAATAACGATACTGGAGAACTGCAGCCCCAGCCCGGTTAGGGTGACGATGCCCACGATGATCCCGGCGCCAGCGCAGGTGGCGGCCACGGAGAGGACATCGGTGGTGCCCTTCTTCAAGGCTGCGATGAGTTTGAGAGGAAACAGAGCGCTTTCCGGGCGGAGGAAGCTGAGGACCCAGACGATGACTACGGACCAGAATACGGCTAAGATCGCGGTGAAGCCAAGGAGCATAAAAAGGACGATGGTGATGAGGGAAACAAAATGATAGCCATAACGGAAAGTGAGTTCTTTGAGGCTGCCTTTCCGCTCCACGACCACTTCCTTAACCCCAAATTTCTTGGCGTCGAACTCCACCATTAGGAAGATGGACCAGTAATAGAGGATCGTCGGCATGGTCGCCATGGCGATGACCTCCAGGTAAGAGATCTTCAGGATCTCGCAGATCAGGAAGGCCGCGGCGCCCATGACGGGTGGAGACAGGACCGCTCCCAAACCCCCCGCGGAAAGGAACCCCCCGGCCGACTCTTTATCATAACCGGCCTTCCGGAGCATCGGCCAGGCCACAGAGCCAATGGTCACGGTCGTAGCCACTCCGCTGCCCGCCGGCCCTCCCAAGAGAAAGGAAGCCAGGACGGCTGTGCGGCCGGCTCCTGTGGGCTTTCCTCCCATCGCGGAAAAGGAAAAGTCGATGAAGAATTGGCCGGCACCGGATTTATCCAGGAAGGCGCCGTAAATCGTGAAGAGAATAATGAAAGTGGCGGCTACATCGATGGGAACGCCGAAGATCCCTTCCAGCGCCATGTACATATGCCCCACGATGCGCTCCAAGTCATAACCCCGATGATTCCAGGGAGGAGGGAGGTACTCTCCCATATAAGCATAGACCAGAAAGCCCAGGACAATGACTGAAAGAATCCAGCCGGTCGTCCGACGCATGGCTTCGAGGACCAGGGCGATGAGGATGAGGCCCATGATCACATCGACCGGGGTGGGGGTAACGGCCCGGTAGACAAATTCCTCAAAGTCCCAGAGCATGTAGATGATGGGAAGAAGGGCAAGGAAAGCGAGAGCCCAATCATACCAGGGGACCCCACGCCGATCCTGCTTGCGCGCAGGAAAAGCGAGGATCGAGAGAAACAGGGTGACCATGACGAAGAGGCCACGGAGCATCTGGGTGACGATGGTGGCCGTGGCCGCGTAGAGGTAAAAGACGGAAGTAGCCACCGCTACCCCGGTGAGGATCAACCCGGGGGCCCCCTTTAGCTTCCGGGTCCAGCCCTCATACCGGTCGACGATCTCTTCCGCTTTTTCCAGTCCACCGGGGCTAATCCCCTCTTCCATCTTCAAATTGGGCTGCTCGGCCATCTCCAGTCATTTCTCCATGGCAGTTTTGTTGAGCGTGTCCGGTTATTGCTGGATGGAGGCCCCTTTTTCCTTAAAATAGCGGATCGAGCCGGGGTGATACGGAATGGGAGAACCGACCACGGCGTTCTGCAGGCTGATGTGCTCGGCCTCTTTGTGGACCAGGACCAGCTCACTTTTCTTCTCGATGACCAGCTTGGTAATCTGGTAGGCCAAATCCTCCTCCATCTTCTCGTGGCAAAAAATCCCGACGGCAATGGCGGCCGTATCTACGTCATAACCCACGCCCGAATAAGTTCCTTTGGGGATCAAGCCTTTGAAATAGACGGGACCGAATTTTTCCCTCAGTTTGGGGAGAATCTCTTTCATGTCCAGAATTCTTATCCGGACCCCGGGGGTGGCAGCGAGGTCCATGATCGATGCCGTGGGCAGGCCCCCTGACCAGCAGAAGGCGTCGATCTTCCGGTCTTTCATGGCCCCGGCCGATTCAGCCACGCTCAACCGATCCCGTTTAATGTCCTTTACCGGGTCGATCCCGAGGGCTTCCAAAATCCGGGCCGCCTTCACCTCCGTTCCACTCCCCGGAGCACCGAGCGACACCCGTTTCCCCCGAAGCTCCGGTAGGGATTTAATCCCCGACCCCTCCGAGGCCACAAAATGAATAAAGTTGGCATAGACGATCAAAAGGGTTCGTAGCGGGATTTTAGACTTAAAACTCTCTTGTCCCGCATAACCATCGTAAAGCACATCCCCGGGACTGAAGGCCATATCCGCCTTGCGAGCGCCGATCAATTTGCAATTATCAACCGCCGCTGCCGTGGCTTCAGCCGTTACTTTGGTGTTGGGAAGGGCCTTGGTAAGCATATTGGCAATGCCGCCTCCCAGCACGTAGAAGACACCCCCCGTCCCCCCGGTGGCGATGGAGAGACGACGGGCCTGCTGCGCCCATGATCGCGCCGGGGCCGATATAAGCGCGCCCCCCAGCGTAGCTCCAGCCCACTGGAAAAACATCCGCCGAGAAATTGGACTTGCGTCTATCATCAGTCCACCTCCATTGGAAAAATTCTTGGGGCCCCTCAGGAAAAGCCTACCAAAATATTTTTTTCTGAAGGGCTGTTAATTGATAACCCGCTGGCAAAGAACTCCCCTCTCCTCCAGATTATGGTGCGACTTTTCTCCTTATACCTGAATTGAAGCAGAAGATCAATAAGGAGAGTGAACAGGCCCACCCCCAGTTTTGTGCGAAGCCCTAGGCCCGGCGGGGAGGGCGATTCCTTCGGACTCCAAGGCGGTGGTTCCTCCCTAGAGCAGGCGGGCTTCAGCCGAGGTTTCTCGGCAGCCCTTCGATCCCGCCTTCCTTTGCGGAAAGACACTGGATGCCCCCGGGAGAGTCCTCTCCCGCCGGGATTCCTCATCCATCGCTCTCCCCGCCGGGCAATCCTGGCGAGGGAAAACTGGGGGTGGGCAAGGGAGAGTGAATCAATGAATGGAAGAATAAAAAGATTTAACCGTGATAAATTCAAGCAGGTATTTTTAAAGGATCGTTCTGCCGATTTCCCGAAATGGACAGTTGACTGTCTTCGCTGAAAGGTGTAAGTTTCATCTCGTTATCATTATTTATACTCTAAGAAATCGGAGGGAACATGACCAAGAACAAAACTGGAAAGGAAGATTGGAGCCGCAGGCAAATGCTGTTGGGCCTGGAGGCTTTCTAAGAGCCAACTCCATCAGGAAAAAAGAAAGGAGGAAGTAATCATGAAAGGTTTTGCAGGATTCTTTTGGGCCGCGACCGTCCTGGCCGGCTTCCTGGCCGTGCCGATCCTGTGCTCGGCCAGGGAGGCGATCCAGGAATGGGAGTTGATCAACCCGATGGGGACGATTGCTATACAGCCGGTCAAGCCCGCGCCGCGCCTGGCCAGTCTGGAAGGCAAAACCATCGTACTCCGCTGGAATGGCAAGCACAATGGCAACAATTATCTGGACCGGATCGCCGAACTCTTGGCCGAGAAATTGCCCGGTGCCAAGGTGATAAAGGTGTACGAGGCCGACAAGTCGACCGTAAAGATCAGCGGATCGAACGCGGAATCGGCCCGGATCGCCAAAGTCATCAAGGACCTCAAGACAGATATCGTCATCGCCTCCCAGGCCGACTGAGGGTCCTGCACCTCATGGCTGGTAGTTGACCAGTCCGAAGTTGAAAAGGCAGGAATTCCGACCGTAACAGTAGCCACCAGCGCGTTTCTTTCTCTGGCCCGCACCACCATGGAGAGTATCGGCCTGGCGGATATGGCCTTCGTAGAAGTACCCCATCCGATGGGAATGGTTTCCTTACCGGAAATTCGGGCCAAGGCCGACCAGTCCTTTCCCGAGATTTTAAGGATGGCCACTCAATGGAAGCCCCTGCGAACGGAGATCCCGGGCCTGGGAAAGCCTCCTTATCCGGCGGAAAGGATCAGGTTCAAGGGGACTTATTCCTCCCTGAGCAAAATGTTTTACGAGAGAAAATGGTCTTTGGGCCTGCCCATTGTTCCACCCACTCCCGAGGCCGTGGCGGAGATGCTGAAAGGGACGAGCCGCAAACCCGAAGAGGTCGTCTGGGTGGTCCCGCCACGCATGGGGCAATTGACGGTGGAACTGGTTGCTACTCTTGGGGTCATGGCGGGCTGCAAACCGGAGCACATGCCGCTCATGCTGGCGATTGCAAAAGCAGTCAGCCACCCGGATTATGATTGGCGGGGAAGCACGACAACTACCGCTCCCACCACCCCCATCATCATTATCAACGGCCCGATCCTCGATGAACTCGGGATTGCTTATTCAACCGGAGCCTTGGGGGGTGAGCAGCCCGCCAACATCGCGCTGGGATATTTTTTAAACCTGGTCGGAGATATCGTCGGGGGTTCTATTCCTCCGGACCCCGATAAGAGTACCCTGGGAAGCCGGGAAGACTTGGTGGCCGTAGTCCTTGGCGAGAACGAGAAACAGAATCCCTGGAAACAGTCCTACGCCGTAGAACATGGATTCAAGCCGACGGACAACGTGGTTACGGCTTTTTCAGCCTACATGGGAACCAATAACACGGACCATACCAGCGTGAAAGGCACCCAGCTCCTGAATACCCTCTCCCTGGGAGCGGCGGCTGTTGCCTGCGGCATTACCAGCTGCTTCACCCAGTATGAAAAGCCCTATGCCGTCGACAACCGGGTAAAATTTGTCTTCTTCTTCCTGGCTCCGGAGCATGCGGATACCATTTACAAGGACTTCCCAACCAAGCGTGCTGTCCAGGAATATGTGGTGAAGAAAGCGGTGGCTCCCTACTGGAGCTATGCCCCTGAAATATGCACGGTACCGAAGGAGTTTGGGCCTTACGATGAGAATACCATGATTCCCCGATTTACCGCGCCGCAGCAGGTTCATATCGTGGTTTCAGGAGGGCCCGGAAAACAATCCCAGATTTGGCCGCCCTTCACGACGGTGATGCGGCCGGTTCTGGTTTTGGTGGAAAAGTAAAGGGGGGAAATATTCCGAGATTATATTCTGCGTAGTCATTCATGACGGAACCATTACCCACGAATCCCGCCTGGGCGGGGAAAATCCCCCCTCGCCCCCCTTTAGAAAAGGGAAGGTGTGAAAAGATCGGAATATCCCCCC
>Ga0315276_10007291_pt1 | contig 10228 bp, 6 predicted proteins | sample YL17G05_0_MG_FD_204542 | JGI IMG/M metagenome (GOLD analysis project Ga0315276, IMG submission 204542) | Sediment microbial communities from Yellowstone Lake, YNP, Wyoming, USA - YL17G05_0 | ecosystem: Environmental > Aquatic > Freshwater > Lake > Sediment | place: USA: Wyoming | collected... | reverse complement strand
CATCACGATTCAGCCGCGCAATGCCGCGGGTTCCGGCGCTGTCGGGGTCGCCTTCCCGGCGAACTCGGCCGCGGAGTTTTACGACCGGACGAATTGGAAAATGCGGATCTGGCGTAGCAAGACGTCGGGGACGGTCGGCTACTACGTCGGTGATATGGCGCCTGGTGATTTGAATTTCGTCGATAGCCAGCACGATAATGCGCTCGGTTCGGTCGTGTATATCGACGGTGACGTACTCGATTGGGATCCGCCGCCGATCGCCAAATATGTCGTCGCTGCGAACAATGCCATGTGGTACGCGCACGTCAAGGAGCTGGAGGGCGGCGTTCAGGTGCTCCGGCCTTTCCGGGTGCGGCAGTCGATTCAGTTCGGTCCCGACAAATGTCCGGCCAGCTTCTACACCGACGTCGACCGGGACATTACGGGTATAGGTGCAATCGGTGATTACCCTATCGTTTTTGCGGAGCGCAAGTTCTGGCGCCTGGAGGGCGTCGTCGACTCGCAGGGGAACGGCTTCACCAGGAAGGTTCTTGTCTCGGATACCGTGGGCTGCATTTCTTCTGATTCCATTTCCCAGAGTCAGCGCGGGATTGCCTTTGCCGGTCACGACGGTTTTTATTTCACGGACGGCTTCAACGTCCGGCGTGTGAGCGACGACCTGGAGCTGACCTACGGGCGGCTGATCACGGACGTCGTGAACCTCGCCGGCGCCACCACCGTCACGGCGGCGACCAGGAAGCGGCGTATCACCGGCGCCTATGACCGTGCCACTGACCGCTATTGGTTCGGCGTCCAGACTGGCACCGAGACGCTGGACAATGACCAATACGTGATTCTCGACGCGAACTTCGGGCTTACCGCCAATTCGCCCTTCACCACGGCCAGCTCGGGCGCGGATCTGGCGCCGACCGCCTCGGTGTTCGTCGACGGGGTTCTGCTTCGGGGGGATACCCGTGGCTACCTGTTCGCGCACCGGGAAACGCTCTACTCCGACCGCGAGGTGAGCGCCTCCCTGGCGGCGGCGTCGTGGTTCACCAAGGCTGTACCGTACGACTACATGAGCGCCGCCCGCTCGATGGGCGATTCGACGGTCGACAAGTGGGCAGGGATCCTCCAGGGGGTGTTCCTGAACCTGACCGACCTTTCCGTCCAGCCGCAAACCTGCGACAACGATAGCGCCGACTGGCAGGACTTGAAGGAGCTGCGCTTCCGTTCGCATTTCATTTGGGGTCAGTCGGAGCTGGTCTGGGGCGAGGCGTCGGACATTTGGAACTACCGGAGCTTCATCTTCTTTGAGCGACGCTTTCCCCGCGGGAGCCTTCGTTTCACCTATAAGCAGGTGCGGTTCAAGTCCCCCTATACGGTGATCTTGGCTTCCGGGGTTGGCGACGACGCGGCCTTCGTGCCCGGCGGCGCGACGATGACGTTGACGGGCCTGGCGAATGTCTTCGTCGCGGATTACGTAGGTTATTACGTACATTACGCGCAGGACGGCTACACGAAAGCCTACCGGATTCTTTCGATCGCCGGCAACGTGGCGACCTTGGACGTTTCGGCGAACGTGCTTGTGGTGGGGTCCTACCCGTGGGAGATCCGCGGGGCGCCGAAGGGCGAGCGGGTCGCCATGCGGAACAACGTCTACACCTTCGAACGGTTCTTCGGGAATGCGCAGCCGGGCTGGCGCACCGTCGACAAGGCGGGCAATTGAGTAAGCTCAAGGCCGCTCTGGAGCGGGTCAAAGATGAGGAACTTCGCCAGGTTCTCCTTCAGCTTTCGAACGGGCTTGAGGAAAATGTCTTCGGCGGTTTCGTGGGTAAGCGTTTGGTCTTCGTCCGCGGGGCTGGGACCTTCCTGCTTTCGCATCATCTTGGCTTTGTTCCGCGAGATGCTTGGCTGACCTGGGTGACGGCGGATTCTGGGACGGTGACGGTGGTTTTCAACTATGCTGCCTTTACCAAGACGCAAATCAGCGTGACCATCACGCTTTCGGTGCCGACGGCGCTTTGTACCTTCCGGGGCTTCTGCGGCCGGATGCTTGAGGAGGGAGTGTGAGGGTCTGGACCTGGCAGGAGATGAGCGACAAGATCGAGGCCGACCTCGACCTCCAGGGCGAGGAGCTTTGCTCGCCAGCCGAGATGCTCGGCTACGCCAACTCGGGGATCGACGAGGCGATAGCGACCATCCACAACCTGAACGAGGACTACTTCTTTACTTTGGACCTGATCACGCTGGTCCCAGGTACTTCGTCCTATGGGATGCCGGCGGATTGCTATGCGAGCAAGATCCGCGGCCTGCACTTCAACGACGGGTCCACCAAGTACGAGATCACGCGGATCAAGCGGCTGGACCGCATCGCCTTTATCCAGCCCCAGGACCGCTACGAATGGCTGCCGACCAACAAGCTCAACGACGGCGTGATCACCGATTACGGGCCGATGGTGACGATCTTCCCGGCCTCCCGTGACGCCGGCGCCTTCGTGACGAGGTTCTACATTCGCGACGGCAAGCGGCTCGTGGCGCTGACCGACCAGTGCGACGTGCCGGAATTCGCGGAGTTTGTCATGAACTTCTGCAAGGTCCAGGCGACCGTTAAGGAGGGGCATCCGAAGCTCGACTTCTTCATCTCTGAGCTACAGCGGAGCCGCGATCTGATGGTGACGACGCTGACTGAGATGGTTCCTGATGGGGACAACGATATTGAGATGGATATGACGCACTACGAAGAACATCGGTAGGGGTTTTCGATGACGGAAGGTTATTTCGGTCAGGTCGGTAATAAGGTTGCGAAGGGCTTTAGGGACCCGGGCGAGGAGGCGAAACGGGTCGGCGGTTACGTTGCTCGCCAGTCGAAGGCTAGTGGTGCGAGCCAGGCGGCTGCTAACGCCGATGTCGCTGATCTGGATGGCGAGAAGGCGAAGAAGGCGCAGGCTGACAATGAGGCCAAGGCGGCGGCGCAGGATGCTGCGATTGCGGCTGCGCGTGCCAATAAACCGAAGTTCGGTTCGGCCTTCGGGCCTGATGACCAGCTTAAGGACCAGTATAAGCTGAAGCACCAGGGGTCGAACCTCGGGGCTTTCGGCGAGAGGATGGACGGCGCCCAGGCGATCGGCGAGACGTCGCAATTTGGTAAGGCCAACAGCGCGGTCGATGCGATGGGCGTTGAGGGTAATGCGGTCGGGCCTTCGAAGTGGGCGCAGGCGCGTGAGGGCGAGGTCGACGCGCAGGCGATGCAGGCGCGGAATGCTGCTGCGGAGGAGAGCAACCGCGGGGCGGCCTCGGGGATGAGTCGGATGGCGTCGATGGGTGGGCTCGGTGGCGGCTCGGCGGAACGGATGAACATGGCTGCCGGTCGCGACCAGCTCAAGGCCAGTCAGGGGATTTATGCCGGCGCCAATACGGCCAAGTTGGGCATCGGTGCGCAGGACGAGCAGACGAAAGCCGGGATGCGGGCCGGGCTTGCTGGGGCCTACGGTGCGCTCGATCAGTCGGCGCAGAATCGCATGGCCGGCAACAACCAGCTCGCCATGGGCAAGGCGAATGCCTGGGGTCAGATGGCGCAGAATGAGACGAATGCGAATGCGGCGGTGGATGCTGGTAACGTCCAGACCGGGCTCGGGAACTTGGCGGGCGAGAACGCCTACAACGCGCAGGGTTACGGCGAGGATATGGCGGCGCTCGGGGCGAAGTACACGGCGGACGCGCAGCTTCAAACGAATCCGAAGAAGCTTTTCTAAGGCGGGGAGGTTCCTATGGTTTGGCCCTTGATAGTCGGTGCCGCCCTCGGGCTGATGAAGTCGAAGCAGGAGGAGGCGGCGCACGCTGACGATGCGCGGTTGGCGTCGACGATGACGCGCTTTTCTCCCTGGACGGGGATGAAGGGCCAGCTCTCGACAAAGGATCCGAACTACTTCGGCAACATCACCAAGGGCGCGATGGCGGGCTACCTCGGCGATCAGAACCAGCTCAAGAACCTCTCTACCTACGAGAGCGTGCTGGACGAAAACCCGTCGAACTCGAAACGTAACCAGTACACGATGGGCACCGGGGGAACTTCATAATGGGCGATCTGCCGGCGCGGACCTACTACGAGGAAAACAAGGGCGGCAAGGAGCGCGGTGGTGCGCCTGATACGTCGCCTTTTGACCCGAAGTTGATGAAGACGGGGCCGGATGGGATGCCGGTGCGCATGACGCAGAGCGAGGCGGCGGCGAAACTGGCCGGGATCACGGCGCTGAAATCCGTGCCGCCGGCGCAGCAGGAGGCGGCGGTTGCCGAGGCGGCTGATATCAAGGCGAAGGCCGACGACGGCGACCCGGAGGCGCAGGCGGCGAGTCAGCGGCTCCAGGATGCGACCGGCTCGATGATCGAGGACACGGCGCCGAACGCCGACAACCGGGTTGGTCCCCTGCCGCGGCCGCCGCCGGCGGTGGCGGCGCTCACCGATACGTCGTCGATCCTTCGGCCGCAGCCGCGCGGTCAGACGAACGATTTCTCGATGGTTCCCCACATGGGGCGGCCCGACGACATTGCCATCCACGGGAACATGCCCGACTACGAGTCGAACGCCTTCGACGACCTCTACAAAGCGGTCTACGATTCGGGCCGGTCCTACCATAAGGGGAGGGACGGTAAGCCGGTTAGCCGCGAGGACGTCGATCTGGCGCCGATCGTTCAGTTCATGGACGACTCCGACGGCGGGCACCTGGCGCAGACCGTGCGTCGGCCGCCGACCTGGGACGAGCGCAACATGCGGCTTGCCGAGGTTGGCCGGATGATCGCCGAGCGGCGCACCAAATTCGGGGACGACGCGCAGAAGGAGCGTTACCGCCAGGTCCAGCAGAAGATCGCGGGGGATAAGTCGGCGAAGGAGCTGGAGATCGCCATTGGCGGCCTCGTTGAGAAGAAGCGGCAGACTGAGCTGTTGTTGCAGCGCGAGACAAACGATGCGAGGCGGCTTGTGCTGGAGAAACAGTCGAAGGATCTGGCCGATAGGGTCGGCGAGTCGAGGATCGAGTTGGATAAGGCCAGGGCGAAGGAAGCTGGTCAGAAGGGCGACGCGGCGGGCGCTAAGGCTGACTCCAAGGGGGACGCTAAGGCTGATATGTTCGCGACCAAGGCGTGGCGCGACCGGCTCACCAAGAAGAGCGAGGCCGCGGACGTTTTGGAGGCGGCGCGGCTTGGGATTAGCTACGGCGACTATCACGCGGAGATTGCGCGGATCTACAAGGGCTGGCGGGATCTGGAGTTGACGAAGCAGGCGACGCCGGACAAGCCGCGGCGTAGCGAGGCTGAGCTGATCAGCGCGGCGATCCTGGCGGTGAAGAAGCGGGCGAAGCGGGTCATGAGGGATGACGGCGAGACGCCGGTCGGTAGTGGTGGTGCCGAGGTTGATGTTTCTGGTGGGTCGTAAGCGGGGGTCCTGGTGGGTGGTTTGCTCTCAGATGAGGAGGAGGCGGCGGTCGCGGACCAGCGTGGCCCGCCGCTGCCTACCGACGAGAATGGCGAGCTGATTGACCCGGGGAACCTGGCGGCGAAGAAGCGGAACTTCCTGACGACTCCCGAAGAGGAGCGTCAGATGCTCCTGAAACTCTACGGGGCGCACGGGCCGGCGAAGAATAGCGTTTGGCTGGCGGCGGCGATGGAGCGGCGCGGGGGTTCACCGAACCGGCTGCTGACTCCCGAGGAGGAAGCCGGGGTAGCTAATGGCGATGTTCAGCGTCTGACGACTCCCGAGGAGGAGGCGGCGCTGGTGCGGAACCCGGTGCGCGTCGACAAGGTGATGGACGGCGATACCTTCCGGGGGCGCTTCACTGATCTCGCCCAGGCCGATGTGCGGACCTACGGGATCGACGCGCCGGAGTCGTCGCAGGGCCAGTGGGGCAAGGACGCGAAGGCCTACTACAAGATGCTGACGGAGGGGAAGGAGGTCGATGATCAGCGTGTTGGCCAGTCCCACAACCGGGAGGTTTCCCGGCTGTTGGCGAAAGATCGGACGGATATCGGCGTCGAGATGGTGCGGGCCGGCTACGCGATTCCCTTCCGTGCGTTCTGGGATAAGATCAGCCCGGCTTATGCGCGGCTGCTCGAAAACGCCGAGGGCTACGCCAAGGCCAATCAGTTGGGGATGTACGGCAAGTACGATGACGGCTCGAATGCCGAGACTCCGGAAATGTACCGGAAGCGGAAGAACATCGAGGCTTACGACCGGCAGGACGAGGACGGCGGCGGCAAGGACCCGGAAACGGACTTTCATGTCACTAACCCGTGGCTGCCCTACGGGGAGCAGATTCCGCCGAAGAAGAAGGAGGGCGCTCTGGCGACGATTGCCGGGGCGCTGAACTACTGGCCGAACGTCGTTATGTCGGCGGAGCGTGGCGCTATCGACTCGCCGAAGGGGATGCGCCTTAGGGGTGCTTTCGAGGAGATGAAGCAGGCGCTCGCCGGGAAACGCGAGACGTCGGCGCAGCAGTTGATCGACACGGTGAACCTCCATGCCGGCGACAGCAAGTATCGGTTCGGGGTCGACAACGACAACAACTGGACGTTCGGGGATGCGCTCGACGTGGCCCTCCAGGTCGGTGTGCAGACGGTGAACGACCCGCTATTCTGGTTTACGGGCGGCATCGAGGGGCTGGTGTCGACGCCGACCCGCGTGATACGGGCGTTCCAGGCTGCCAAGGTCGGCGCCAAGGTTGCCGAGGTGGCGCCGGCGGGGACCAGCCTCTTTCGCGGCGCTGCGGCGCAGACGGCGATCCGCGGCGTCTTCGGCGCTGGCGCCGGGCTTGGCGCCACGGGGACCGAGGACCCGTTGGCGGAACGGATCGCCATGGTCGCGGCAGGTTTCACCGTCGGGGCGCTCTCGGGCTCGGGTAAAGCCGGGCCGCTCGTCGATATGGCAGCGCGCGGGATCGCCAAGGGGGCGCTGGCCGCCGGTGTCGATGGGGTTCCTGGGAGCGTGCTCGCCGACGTGGCGGCGGGTAAGACCGGCGGTAGGGGGCTTTTCAATGCGGGAACCGAGTGGTACCTCCGAAAGACCGGGAGGGGGGCGACTGAGGCGGTGGACCAAGTTACTGGGCGCAAGCTCACCGATATTTACGCGGACCTGCAAAGCGGAAAACTTGAACGCGAGGCTGCTGTCCAGGCTGACGCACTCATTGCCCCGGCAGCCAATCCTGGAGAATCAATTAGTCGCCAGAAACTCGTTCAGGCGAAAACTGCGGAGCTTGTTGAGGCGGCTAAAGCTCCTCTCCAGGAACACCTAGTCGAGGAAGCCACTAAGATCGTCGACGACACGTGGCACTTTGGGCCGTCGCCCGGGGAGGCGGTGCGGCGCGAGGACCTGATCAACAAGACGGCGGCCTCGATCGAGCAGGTGCGGCTCTCCGGGGTGCGCGTCACCGACGCCGCCGGCATCGAGAGGGCCGGCGCCGAGGTGGTGGCGGAGAACGCGCGGTTTATTGGCGGAGGCGTCGTCAAATCGCTGGAGCCGCTGGATGACGCTCAGCGGGAGATCGCCTATGCCTACATGCGCGAGGGCAAGGAATACTTCAAGAAGACCAGGAACAAGCTTTTCAAGGGCGCGGACTTCGACCCGAACGAGCACATCGGCGCGGCGCTCTGGAAGCGCGTCGAGGTTGGCGACCTGTCGGTGACCGAGCGGCAGACCTTGGTGGAGAACGCGAGACGCGAGTGGCCGGCCTTCAAGAAGACGGTGATGGACGAGCATATCGCCGCGGGCAAGACGTCCGACGAGCTGAATGCCATCGACAAGGGCCTCGAGGCGGGCCATGACCAGAGGATGATCGCCTGGGAGCGTGGGAACTTCAAGAAGGGGGAAGCCCCGCAGGTCTATAATATCTTGAACCGGGCGCACACGCGCAAGTTCAACATTCTTTCGGAGGAAGCGACCGCCGAGACGAAAGCCGGGTGGGAGAAAGCCGCGCAGGCAAAGCTCGACGAGCAGACGCGGGCGGCGGTTGAGAGCTGGAAGACGCACAATGCGAAAGTCATGGAGAAGTACAACCGGGAGGTTGTTGGGGTCACCGAGCCGACCGATGTTCTTGAGAAGGGGACGCACGGGATCGACTGGCACACCTCCGACGTCTTTTCGAGGGAACTGGCGGAGAATTCCGACAAGCTCCTTTCTGTCGAGCGGGCCAGCCGGGCGAAGCTCGCGCAGATGGAGGGCGGCACCGGCGGTCACGCGGTACTCGGTGAGGCCGACGCGCACCTCGTGTACTCCCGCGAGCTGGCGCGGAGCTGGATGACGCTCGCGCAGAAGCAGGCGGCGAAGGTGATGAACGGCTACCGCCAGCTCCCGGCGAAGCAGGGCTGGGTGAACATGGCGGAGACGGCGCTTGGCGGGTTCGACAAGCTGACGAACCTCGCCAAGGCGAACTTTCTGTACTTCTCCGAAAGCTGGATGAAAAACAACTATTGGGACAACCTGGCGAAAGCCTACATCGAGGGCGGCCTGGCGACGGCGCTGGATGCCGCCCGGCTCGGGGCCTTCCAAAAGGGGCTGGCCGGCGATCTCCGCCAGGTGGTGAAGGGCGAGTTCAAGCACGGGTGGAAGACGCCGGATCTCGAGGAAGCCGTCGCCAATGGCGTCCTGGAGGGGAACGCCTTCCGCCAGCTCGTCGACGAGGCGGCGGTCAAAGGGATGAACCGGGATAATCCGCTGCTGGAGGACTGGCTCAAAAACGAGGCGGTGCAGAAACCGGGGATGGTCGTCAGGGTGATGGACGGCTGGACTGGCGCGATGAAGAATAGCGTCGGGCGGCTCGGGTCTTACGTCGAGAGCAACGCGCGGTTCATCACCTGGCGGCACCTGAAGGCGGAGCTGCTGAAACAGGAGCGGTACGTCGGCCAGGAGGCGCAGGCCGGGCGCGATGCCGCGGCGATCGTCAAGAAGACGTTCTTCGACTACGGCGACGTGACGATGATGGAGGCGGCGGTCTTTAAGCGGATGATCCCGTTCTACTCGTTTTACAGCAAGAACCTTCCCTACTGGACCGGGGCGCTGATGGACCCGACGAAGGTGGCGCGGATCGCCACCTACACGCGCGTCCGCGAGGGCGCCGGGCACTTGGCGACGAATAGCCAGTCGATGGATCTGGCGCCCTGGCTGAAGCAGAGCGGCGCGCGCTACGCCGGCAAGGACGATACGGGTGGCGACCTTTACCTTATGTCGCCGAGCCAGTCGCTCGACGAGGCATTCAATTGGGTACGGCATCCGGTGAATTCCTTCGTCGGCAAACTTCATCCGATTGCGCGCACGGGTTACGAGGTGGCGGCGGGGCAGGATCTTTTCAGTGGCGGGCCGCTGACGCCGAGCCAGATCCACGATGAGTCGGTGGCGCAGAATGCGCGCGACGGCTCGCGGATTGTGGACGCCAAGAAGTTCCTCTATTCGGCGGGGTTCACGAAGGTTCTTCAGCAGGCGATCGGGGAGAAGCTGGGGCTGCCGAAGGACTTTATGGGGGTCTACCTGGACGCGAAGGGGAACCCCTACGCGGTGTCGGACGGGATGGTGATTACCAGCAAGATCCTTGACACGCTTTTCCCGATGGGGTTTGTCGATCAGATGATAGGCGACCTTGGTAAGATGGCGCACGACAAGATGAGCTGGCGGAAATGGATCCTGAACCGGCTTTCGCCGCTCCAGGAAGTCGATATTTCCCCGCAGATGCGGGCGTACAATCGTCACATAAACGAAGTCGAGGCCGCCAAAAAGGGCGGCAAACCGGGGGCTCCTTATGGCAGCGACAGCGAAGAATAGCGAGTCTCGGGGCGGTGATTCGTTGTGGGCGAAGATCAAGGCGCGGGTGGCCGCCAAGGTTGCTGCCGACGAGGATGATCCCTACTCGACTGGGAGGACCGCCGGCAAGGGATTGAGCAGAAGCCTGGAGGCGATCGACTCGGTGGCGATGGCGCCGCAGCGGGCCGCGGCCGATCGGGCGGAGGCTGGCGACCTTGGGAAGGCGCTGCCGGCGGCGTGGAAGCAGCTTAAGGCGGGGTTGACGACCGGCAAGGTGCTGGACTCGACACCGGGTTTCGCCGACATTGAGGCGCGGCACGAGAAGAAGATCGGGATACGACCGGAGTTTGCTGATGAACCGGTTTCTAAGGCGGTTAAAGGTGCCATTCTTGATACTGCTGCTGGTGCTGTTGGGCCTTTGGATGCTCTGGCAGCCGTCGGTGGCGTTGTCAAGGAGGGGCGGGCGCT
>Ga0315276_10007290_pt1 | contig 10228 bp, 8 predicted proteins | sample YL17G05_0_MG_FD_204542 | JGI IMG/M metagenome (GOLD analysis project Ga0315276, IMG submission 204542) | Sediment microbial communities from Yellowstone Lake, YNP, Wyoming, USA - YL17G05_0 | ecosystem: Environmental > Aquatic > Freshwater > Lake > Sediment | place: USA: Wyoming | collected... | reverse complement strand
GCCGCTCGACGTCTCGCCCGTCGGCATGGCCGCCAACGTGCACCTCGACGTGGCGTGCCGCAACTTCGGCATCCAGGAGTGGGCGGTCCGTCCGCCGCTGGAATACGAGATGTTCCCCGGGACGCCCGAGTTGCGCGGCGGCTACGCGTACCCCGGCGGCAGGCCGGGCCTGGGCGTTGAGTTCAACGAGTCGCTGGCGGCAAAGTATCCGCCCGACGACAAGCCCACCGACTGGACCGAGTCGCGCCTGCCCGACGGAACGCTCTGGCGGCCGTGAGCCAACGCTGGGCTGCTGCTGCCACAGCGCGAGCATTACAGCGCTACTTGACGCACGTGCGCGGCGGGTCAGGAGACCCGCCGCGCAAAGTGACGCTGCGTTGCCAAAGGAGGGCATCCATGCGCAGCCAATGGTTGACGGCACTGATCGTGCTGATCGTCGCAGCCGCTTCAGCCGCGGGAAAGGAGCCTGCCATGAAAACGGAAACGTCGAAGCCCGCGATAGAGGTCCTCGATGGGGCGTTCAGGGCGGTGGTCTCGGCGGATGCGCCTATCGCGCAGATTGCCAAGGACCTCAAGTTCACCGAAGGCCCCGCGTGGATGCCGGAGGGCAAGTTCCTCGTCTTCAGCGACATCCCCGCCGACGCCATCTACCGCTGGGACGAGGCCGGGGGCCTGAAGGTCTGGCGGCAGGGGTCGCACAACTCCAACGGCAACACGGTGGACCGCGAAGGCCGCCTCGTCACCTGCGAGCACTCCGCCCGCCGTGTCACGCGCACCGACAAGGACGGCAAGGTGGAGGTCCTGGTGTCTACCTACAACGCAAAGAAACTCAACTCGCCGAACGACGTGGTCGTGAAGGGCGACGGCACGATATGGTTCACGGACCCGCCGTACGGGCTGCCGCAGGGCCAGCCCCGAGAGCAGGACAAGAACTACGTGTTCCGCCTGGACCCGGGCGCCAAGGAGGCGGTGGCGGTCGCGTCGGATTTCGACATGCCGAACGGACTGTGCTTCTCGCCCGACGAGAAGTTGCTCTACATCGCCGATTCGGGCAAGCCGCACCACGTGCGCCGGCTCACGGTCAAGGCCGACAATACGCTCGAAGTCGGCGAGGTCTTCACGGTCATCAGTCCCGGCGTCCCCGACGGCATTCGCATGGACCGCGACGGGCGTCTGTTCAGCACCGCCGGCGATGGCGTGCACGTGTTCAGCCCGGAGGGGAAACTCCTGGGCAAGATTCGCACGCCCAAGTCGGCAGCCAACTGCACCTTCGGCGGGCCCGACAAGAAGACGCTCTTCATCACGGCCTGCTCAGAGGTCTGGATGGTGAGGCTGAACGTGGCCGGGGCGCGGTAAGCCATTGCGGATTTCGGACTGCGGATTGGCCGCCCGGCGCTGCGTGGCCCGTTGACGCGGTCAGGCGCACAACCTACTATACCGGCGCATACAGTGTTGGCTGATCGGAAGCGACTATGCGCGGTGTCCATGTCGGCCTTGCCGGACTCATCGTCGCCGTCTTCCTCATCGCCTGGCTCGAGACGAAGCCCGCCCTGGAAGACTTCGACCCTGTCCGCCATGCGGCATTCAAGGATACGTGGAACCAGCGCGTGCACCTGGCGTACTGGGAGAAGTGGGGCAGTTTCGAGGCCGACGCCTGCCAGAAGATGGTCGACACGTTCAACGAGGTCCAGAACGAGATCTTCGTGCACTACCTGCGCACCAGCCAGGTGGACCGCAAGGCGATGCTGGCGGCCATTGGCCGGGACCCGCCCGATGTCGTCGGCCTGTGGAACAGCAACGTCGTTCCTTTCGCCGAGGGCGGCGCCCTGATGCCGCTCGAAGGCCTGATGAAGGAGTCGGGCCTCACGCGCGACTTCTACATAGAGAATTACCTGAAACTGGGCGAGTTCGAGGGCCACGTCTGGGCCTTGCCGACGGCCGTCATGACGATGGCGCTCTTTTACAACAAGGAGCACTTCCGCAGCAAGGCGGCGGAACTGCGGGCCGCCGGCCTCGATCCCGACAGGGTGCCCCAGACCATCGAGGAACTTGACCGCTACGCCGACGTCCTGAACGAGTTCGAGGCCGACGGCACCCCGCGGATCATGGGGTTCCTGCCGACCGAGCCGGGATGGTTCAACCACACCTGGGGCTACTACTTCGGCGGAAGACTGATCGACCCCGAGACGGGCAGGATCACCACCGACGAGACGGCAAACGTCCGCGCCTACGCCTGGATCAAGCGCTACGCCGAGACGTACGGGCGCGAGAAGTTGCTGCGCTTCAAGTCGGGTTTCGGCACGTTCGACTCGCCGTTCAATGCCTTCATCGAGGGCAGGGTGTCGATGGAAGTGCAGGGCGTGTGGTTTCCGATGTTCATCCGGCGGCACCGGCCGCAGATGGAGTTCGGCGTGGCGCCGTTCCCGAGCGCGGCGGGCGTGCCCGGGCCGCGCTCGGTCATGGAGCAGGACGTCATCGGCATTCCGCGCCACTGCAAGCACCCGAAGGAGGCGTGGAAGTTCGTGTGCTGGGTCCAGAAGGAGGGCATCGCGATACTGTCGCGCCTCCAGGGCAAGAACACCGCCATCCGGAACCCGCCGGCGTGGTTCCACCAGGGACATCCGAACCTGGAACTCAAGGTGTTCGAGGACCTGGCGCTGGCGCCGGAGTCGTTCATCGTTCCCAACACGCTCGTGGGGCAAGAGTACCGCGACGAGATGAACCGGGCCTTCGAGCACATCTGGAACTGGCCCGTGGAGTTGGAGAAGAAGTCTGCACTGGAAGGCCTGACCGGGGCCGCGCGGCAGGCGAAGATCGAGGCCTTGTGCCGCGAGGAGGTCGCCAGGACACTGGCGGAGGTCCGCCAGGAGGTTCAGCGGCAACTCGACGCGAAGATCGCGCGCCGGCGGCTCCAGCCGGGGAGCGCCGACTGATGGCCGCCAGCCTCCGCAGGCACCTGACGGGTTACGGCTTCATCCTGCCGTGGCTGATTGCGCTGGTGCTGTTTATCGGGTACCCGTTCATCGCGGGGTTTTACTTCTCGTTCTGCGATTTTCCGCCCCTCAAGTCGCCGGCGTTTATCGGCCTCGACAACTATGCCGAACTTCTTGAGGACGCGAAGTTCCAGCGGTCGCTCGGCGTAACGTTCATCTATGCGGCGGTAGCGATTCCGCTGGGCGTGGTGCTGGCGATAACGCTGGCGATGTTCCTCAACGCGCGGATCCGCGGCCAGTCTTTCTACCGCGTCATCTACTACATTCCGCACCTGATTCCGACGGTCGTGGTGGCGATCCTGTGGCTGTGGATCTTCAACCCGAAGTTCGGCCTTCTGAATATCGTGCTGGCGGGCCTGATGAACCTGGCCGACGCGTGGACGGGGCTTTTCTTCGGCCTCGGCGCCGAGACGCCGGGGCAGGGGTTCGTGCGGCCCGAGGCGGTGGCGCTCCTGGCGGCGCCGGCGCTGGCGGCCGTGTCGATGGGACGGCTGGTGCCGCAGTGGGTCCGCCGGAGGCCGGAACTCAAAACGTTCCTGGCCTCCGTCGCGGCGGCCGGGTGCGTGGCGGCGCTGGTGGCGATCCTGAACGCGGCGCTCCACTTCGGCCTGCCGGTTGACGCCAAGAACCTGCACTCGCCCGGCTGGCTGGCCGACGGCAACCCGCTCCCCTCGTTCGCCTCGTTCGCGCCGTCGTGGGCCCTGTGGGCCCTGATCGTGATGTCGATGTGGGGCGTCGGCCAGATGGCGGTCATCTATCTGGCGAAACTCCAGGACGTGCCCGTAGAACTCTACGAGGCCGCCGACATCGACGGAGCCAACTGGGCCCAGAAGACCTGGCAGATCACCGTCCCGATGATCTCGCCCGTCATCCTTTTTAATGTAGTCATGGCGATCATCGGTACATTCCAGATCTTCGCCGAACCGTACATCATGACCGGCGGCGGCCCGGAAGATAAGACCCGCTTCGTCGCCGTGTTCGTCTACGACCAGGCGTTCCAGTACCAGCGCGTCGGGTACGCCTCGGCCGTGGCATGGGTCCTGTTCCTGATGATCGTGGCGCTGACGGTCCTGGCGTTCCGGGTCTCGCAGAAACGCGTCTACTACGCGGGACGCTGAGCCGAGCCTGCCGCACTGGCTCTTACGCGCCCGCCGCGTGAGCGGCGGGAGACATGGAAAGCGGCGCATGGCCGCCTCCGACGAAAAGAGAGGCCCCTGGTACCTGCGAGCGTGCGTCCACGCCATCCTCGCGACGGGGGCGCTCTTTTTCCTCATGCCCCTGGTGTGGATGATGGCCACGTCCCTGAAGCCCCTCAGCGAGACGATGAAGTACCCCGAGAGCGCGTCCGACGTCTTTTTCGGCGTCGGGCACCGGGCCACCGTCGACGGCCGCCGGCACGAGGTCATCCTGGAGCGCGAGATCAAGCCGGCGCCCGACAAGCCCTTCTACGTGGTCCGGCCCAGGGAAGCCTTCTCGGCCGGGGAACTGTGGCTGACGTTCGGGCCGGAGACGTGGACGAAGTTCGCCGTATTCAACCTCCAGGAACTCGGGCAGATGAACGCCCAGGTTACGCCCGAGATGAAGGTCCTGGCTGACGAGAAGAACCGGTTCGACCCGGGGGCGGGCGTCCTGACGCTGCACTCCGGCCGCAAGGTCCCGGCTGAACTCGTTCGCCGCATCGACCCGTCGGCCGACGGGTCGCCGCTGTGGGTGGTCCGGGAGTGGCGCCCGGCCGACACCGACATGCGCGAGGTCGGCTCGACCGACCGCGAGGTCACGCGGGCGTGGGACGTCCTGCCGGCCTCCCGGATCACGAAGACCAGCCGCGTCATCCCAGAGAACTACCCGATCGCCCTGCGGCGCGTCGGTTTCCTGCGGAGCCTCATCAACACGCTCTTTCTGTGCGTCATGACCGTGGCGGGGGCGGTCATCTCGTCGGTGCTGGTGGGGTACGGCTTTGCGTTCCTGGAGTTCAAGGGCAGGGGCCTCCTGTTCGCCATCACGGTGGCCACGATGATGATCCCGTTTGCCATCACGATGATCCCGGTCTATCTTCTGTACCGCGACCTGGGATGGGTGGGCACGTTCAAGCCGCTGTGGGTCACGTCGTGGTTCGGTTCGGCGTTCTTCATTTTCCTTTTGAGGCAGTTCTTCCTGGGCCTTCCGAAGGACCTGCTGGATGCCGCCCGCATCGACGGGTGCACGGAACTCGAGATTCTGTGGCACGTCGTGGTGCCGCTGTCGCGGCCGGCCATCGCGATGGTGGCCCTCTTTACGTTCCTCGGCACGTGGAAGGACTTCATGGGTCCGCTGATTTACCTCAACCACCCGACGCAGTTCACGCTGTCGCTCTCGCTCCAGGCCTTCTACGCCGAGCATGGCGGTACGCCGTGGCACCTGCTGATGGCCGCCTCGACCGTCTTCAGCCTGCCTCTGATCATCCTGTTCTTCGCCACGATGAAGACCTTCATCCGCGGCATCGCGATGACTGGGATCAAAGGGTGAGGAGATCGCGGATTGCGAAGTGCGGGTCGAGCAGCGAACCACGTCGCCAGGGCACGTTCGGCGGCGGCCGGCACACGGCGCCCGACGCGATGCCTCAGGCCCTTCGATGCAATAAGCGGGACGGCTGGAGCATTTATCTTTGCAGCGGAGTGCACGCCAAGTCGTCGGCATCTTGACTTTTCCGCGTCCCGTCTGTCTGACGGGACGAGTGGAATATCTTGCTCAGACTCGGATACCTTGATAAGATAACCGCGACGGTTTTTTGTGGAACTCGGGTCTTGGGTAGCGTGTCTATAGTGTAGGCGCACCTTGGGTGGGGGAGTACCCATGAAACAGATGAGACAGATCGCGATGACCGTTGTAGTGGCCGCGCTCAGCCTGGCGGTGGCCGCAGCCTGGGTGCAGGCGGCCGACACGACCGGCAAGAAGCCCGGTGACAAGACGGGCCCGGCCGGCGGGACCTCGACCAGGCAGCCTGCCGACAAGTCCGGCGACAAGACGACGGGGCCCGCCGATAAGTCGGGCAAGACGCCCGCCGGCGATAAGACCGGGTCCAGCGAGACCTCCACAGGCCCAAGCGGGAAGTCCACCGGGCCTTCGAGCACCGCCCCGGCGGCGCTCACCGAGGACCAGCAGCGGGCCGCCGAGATTGCGGCCAAGATGCTGGCGGGCAACGTCGACGAGGCCCTTCAGGAGGCCAAGGCCTTCATCCTCAAGACGAAGGACGAGAAAGCCAAGACTGAGGCCATGCGCGTCGTGGCCGAGTGCTACCGCAAGAAGAGCGACTGGAAACAGGCGCTGCTGGCTTACCAGCAACTCCGGGATCGGTTCAAGAAGGGCGCCGACGACTACGCGAAGTACGACGCGATCTGGGAAGTCATGAAGGGGTCCCCCGCGGGCCTCTTCCAGCCGCAGGGCGGCGGCGTCACGCCGGCCCCGGCGCCGACGGGGTCCGACCCGACCTCGGTGCCGGCCGCCCGCAAGACCGTGGCGGACGACGAAGGCCTGAGCGAGGCGCTCGGCCGCGTGGCGCAGTTCCGGTCCACGAGGCTGAAGCCTCGGGCGGCGGTGATCCGCCGGGCCCGGTCGCCCCAGGAAGTCGTATCGGCGTTCACGCCCGCCGCCGAAGATGCCCGGCAGATCCTCCTGATCGGCCCGGACGTTTCGCCCGATGGCCCCAGGGAACTGGTGGCGGCCGCCGGGACGCGCCTCAGGGACATCGGCAAGCAGGTCGAGATGACGCTCCGGAACAAACTTCAGAAGTACCAGGCCAAGTTCGAGAACCCCTTCTCGTTCACCAACATCGAAGAGAAGGACGTCGCGAACACCTGCACTGAGTGCAAGGCAATGGCGGAGGCCGAGAAGAACTTCCAGGAGGCGATGTTCGGCCTCGGCGGCAAGGGCGACTGGCCCGATGGCGAGACCTTCCGCAAGGAAAGCACCGACCGCCGCGCCACCTACGAGCAACTCGCCAGGGAATTCGTCGTGCCGGAGCACAGCCTCCGCATGGTCTGGTGAAGCCCGGCCCGAGGGCCTTCGCCCTCAGATGGTCATCGCCAGGTAGCCGCCGTCGACGCGCACCAGCGCCCCGGTCACAAAGCCCGACGCCCGATCGCTGGCCAGCCACAGGACCGCCCCCAGGAGTTCCTCGGGTTCGCCGAATCGCTTCATCGGCGTGTGAGCCATGATCTGGGCGGTGCGCTCGGGCGTCAGGAGTCTGCGGTTCTGCTCGGCCGGGAAGAACCCCGGCACCAGGGCGTTAACGCGCACGCCCGCGGTCGCCCACTCGCGGGCCAGGAACTGCGTCACCTGGTTCACGCCCCCCTTGGCCACGCTGTAGGTGAACACCTTCGACAGGGGCGGCCCGCTGGAGGCGCTCGAGATGTTGATGATGCTCCCGCGCCGGCGCTCGACCATGCCCTTGCCGAACACCTGGCACGCCAGGAACACGCCCTTGAGGTTCACGGCGATGAGGCGGTCCCATTCCTCGTCGGTGATTTCGAAGAAGGGCGTGCCGGAGTTCAGGCCCGGGGCGTTGATGAGGATGTCGGTGCCGCCCCACGCGTTGTCGATGGCCGCCGAGGCGGCCTGGAGGTCGGCCCTCTGGGCCACGTCGACCTTGAGGGCCAGTGCCTCGCCGCCGCGTTGGCGGATCTCCCCGGCCCGGGCCTCGGCGGCAGCCAGGTTGAGGTCCAGGACGGCCACCCTGGCGCCGGCGCGCGCCAGGGCCGTCGACATCACCCCCGCCAGGACGCCCCCGCCGCCGATGACGGCTGCCCGCCGGCCGTCGAGGTTGAACATCTCCTCCAGGTACGTTAAATCTGCCATGGCTGCGCCTTCCCTGCGAAGGTCAAGTTCCCTGCGGCGCGCATGATACTGGCGGGGCAGGCTGATGCAAGGGTTTCCACAGAGCCGCCCGCCGTAGCGGGCAGGCTGTGGCCATGCCCCCGGCGCTGAGGACTTACTCCGGGATTCCGAAAGCGCTTGCATGCACTTCCACGGCTGATACCATACCCGGACGTTGCTCCGAAAGACATCGGAAAACGCGAGGAGGAAGCATAAACGTGTCTGCACCCGATCCGCATGAGAAACTGAAGGCCTTCCAGCCCCGGTGCCGCTGGTTCGTCGGCATCGATTCCGACGGCTGCGCGTTCGACACGATGGAGCCCAAGCAGAAGGAGTGTTTCTGCCCCGTCACGGTCTGGAAGTGGGACCTGGCCGCCGTGTCGAAGTACGCCCGCGAGGCGTGGGAGTTCGTGAACCTCTATTCCAAGGATCGCGGCTGCAACCGGTTCCATGCCCTCCAGCACGCGATGAACTACCTCAGGGAGCGGCCGGAAGTCCGGCGGCGAGGCGTGCCCGTGCCGGAACTCAAGGAACTCAAGGCGTGGACGATGCGCGAGTCGGCCCTCGGCAACCCGGCCCTCGAGGCCGAGGTCAAGCGGACCACGAGCGCCGAACTCGCCCGCGTCCTCGACTGGTCGAAGACCATCAACGAGGTGGTCGCGAAGGTCGTGAAGAAGGTGCCGCCGTTCCCCGGCGTCCCCGAGACGCTGGAACTGCTGAGCGGCCACGCCGACCTGATGGTCGTGAGCGCCACGCCCGGCGAGGCCCTCGAGCGCGAGTGGAACGAGCACGGCATCGCGCGGTACATGGCGATCATCGCCGGGCACGAGATGGGTTCGAAGAAAGAGCACCTCCAGTATGCCGCGTCGGGCAAGTACCCGCCCGAGCGGATCCTGATGATCGGCGACGCCCCCGGCGACCTCAAGGCCGCCCAGGCCAACGGGGCCCTCTTCTACCCCATCAACCCCGGCCACGAGGAGGAGTGCTGGGACCGGTTCGTGAATGAAGCCGCGCCGCGGTTCCTCGCCGGCGAATACACCCGCCAGTACGAGGCCGGCCTCATCGCGGAGTTCGACAAGATCCTGCCCGAAAAGCCGCCGTGGAAGCACTGACGGCAGTCACTGCGTGATGCGCATCCGAGCCCGCCGCGGGAGCGGCGGGAAAAGAGTGCCGATCGCTTTCCTTCCTGCCTGTCGTCAGTCGCTCAATGCCTGCAACAGGTTCTCCACCGCCGCGCCAACCGCTCGGTCGACGCTTTCCCGGGTGTAGCCGCCGATGTGCGGCGTGGCGATGACCTTGGGATGCAGGGCCAGCGGGTCGTCGCCCGGCGGCTCGTTCTCGAACACGTCGATGGCCAGGCCGGCCAGGCGGCCGTCGTCGAGGGCCGCGACGACCGCCGCGGCGTCCAGCAGGCTCGCACGTGCGGTGTTGATGAGGTAGGCCCCGCGTTTCGTGTTGCCGAGCGCCCGGCTGTCGATGAGGGGCTTGCCCTCGGCGGCGGCCGGGCAGTGAAGGCTGAGAAAATCGCTCGTGGCCAGCACCTCGTCAAGAGAAGTCAATCGCATCCCCTCGGGCAGCGCCGGCGGCGGGTAGGGGTCGCAGGCCAGGACGGTCATGCCGAGGCCGCGGGCCATCCGGGCCACCTGCGCACCGATCCGCCCGCAGCCGATGAGGCCCAGCGTCTTGCCTTCGAGTTCAACGCCTTCGCGGCGCTGCCAGTCCCTGGCCTTGAGGTGCGCGTCGCTGAACGGAATCGCCCGCGCGAGGGCCAGTATCAGGGCGATTGTCAGTTCCGCCACGCCGCGCGAGTTCGCCCCGGCGGCAGGCAGGACGCGGATGCCCAACCGCCGCGCGGCATCGAGGTCGACGTTGTCGATGCCGACGCCGTTGCGGGCGATGGCCTTGAGGGTTCCGGCGGCGGCCTCCAGCACGCGGGCCGATACTCTCTCGACGCCGGCCAGGTACCCCGCGCAGCCGGGGAGTTTCTCAAGGAGTTCCGCCTCGCCCGGCTGAACCCCCGGCGTCGAGAAGATCACCTCAAAGCCCGCCCCGGTCAGCCTCTTCAGGGCCGGGTGCCCCGCCTTCGTGACAGATCGCGGCGTAACCAGGACTTTCTTCATGCAGCATCATCTCCGCCGTAAAGACGGGTGTGGCCATGCCACCCAACGTCAGCCAAAGATGCCGGGGCGCGCCCCAGCCTACTACTGATTCCCATTTTCGGCAAGATTCTACCCGATACGCCGTCTTGGCTAATTTACTGGCCTTTCGCAGGTTTTGAGTGTACCGGAGGGTTGAGGTGGAATGCAAGTTGATAAATGAGAAGCGGCCCGGCATGCCGATGAGAGCGTTGCGAAGCGCCTCGCATCGGGGGCCGGGCCGTGAAA
>Ga0315276_10007289_pt1 | contig 10228 bp, 12 predicted proteins | sample YL17G05_0_MG_FD_204542 | JGI IMG/M metagenome (GOLD analysis project Ga0315276, IMG submission 204542) | Sediment microbial communities from Yellowstone Lake, YNP, Wyoming, USA - YL17G05_0 | ecosystem: Environmental > Aquatic > Freshwater > Lake > Sediment | place: USA: Wyoming | collected... | reverse complement strand
TCGCGCAGGTACTCGCCGAGGCCGCGATCGCGCTCGACCCCGAGCTTCTCCGGCCCGAGCGCGTCCGCGCCGTGTTCGCCGGGCTGCGCGTGCTGCCGGGCGGCGAGGGCGAGACCGCCAGCGCCCGGCGCGAGACGGTCTATTCACGTGGCCGAAGCGGAATGCTCACGGTCGCCGGCGGCAAGCTGACCACCTACCGGCGGATCGCCCTGGACGCCCTCGAGCACCTGCGAGCCGACCTCGGCCTGCACCGGCTCGACCGCGCGCCCCACCCGCTGCCGGGTGCGGAGGGAGGTGTCGCGTTCCCCGACGGGCTTCCGGCCGCGACCCGCGACCACCTGCTGCACCTCTACGGCTCGCTCGCGGCGGAGGTGCTCGCGCCGGCGGCCGAGGACCCGTCGCTGCTCGAGCCGCTCAGCCCCGACGGGCCCGACCTCGCCGCCCAGGCGCTGTACGCGGCGACGCACGAGTGGGCGCTGACGCCCGAGGACGTGCTGCGGCGACGGACGACCGCCTGGCTCCGGGGCGACGACGCCGTGGCGGCCGAGCGGGTCGCGGCGCTGCTCGCAAACCGGATGCCCTCCTCGCCGCGTATGTAGCTCCATGAAACTCACTCACCTCGCGGCGATCGCCGCCCTCGTCGCACTCGCCCTGCCGACAGCCTCTGCGCTCGCCTCACCCCCGAAGCTGATCGGCACCGTCGGCCCCGGCTTCACGATCACGCTCACCCAGGGCGGCAAGCAGGTCAAGGCCCTGAAGGCCGGGACGTACACGTTCGTGATCAACGACAAGGCCTCGATCCACAGCTTCGGCCTCGACGGGCCGAACGGGTTCGCGAAGGACTTCACGAGCGTCCCGTTCGTCGGCACCAAGACGTTCACGCTGACCCTGAAGAAGGGCAAGTACAAGTACTACTGCGCGCCGCACGAGAGCGCCATGTTCGGCAACTTCACCGTCTCGTAGCGACTAGAGCAGCTGCTCGACCAGCTCGCCCGTGCGGGCGACGAGCCCCTCTGCGAGCGTCACGTGCTCGGAGGGGAACGTCGCCCGCCCGCGAGCGTAGATCTCGACGAGCGCCCAGCACTGGCCGCCCACGGCGAGCGGAATCATCAGCAGGGAGTCGAAGCCGAGCTCCTCGAGCAGAGCGATCTCCTCCGGATCCGGGTCGTCGTCGAGGATCGAGACGACGCGCGACTCGCCCCGCCCGATCACCTCCTGCGTGAGTGGAAAGTCCGGGATCAGGAAGCCGTGGCCGAGCTGCAGGCTCTCGCCCGCAGGCGCGTACTCGGACAGGACGACGAGCACGTCGCCGACCACGCGCGAGATGGTGCAGGCGCAGGCCTCGAGCAGCTCTACGAGTGCGACGGACGCCGCCCGGAGCAGGTCCGGCACGGTCGTCGCGCGCTCGAGCGCCTCGGCCGCGCGCGCCGCTCCCTCCGGAACCGCGGAACCCATGCACTTTCTATCGTCCGCCGACTCAGCCCGCTTGAGGCGGCCGCGTACGCGACGAACTGCCGGTACGCGCCCAGGCGGACGCTGACCAGGTCGTCGTCACCTTCGCGAAGCCGTCCCGAGGCTTCAGGCGGTGTCGTCGACGTAGTTCTTGACGGAGGTGAGGTCGCTCCGGTAGCTGTACGCGAGGTGGTGGGGGCCGCCCTGGCCGCCGAAGCTGACGACGATCGGCACCCCCTGCGCGCGGTCGACCATGATCGCGACGTGCCCGACGTAGAAGAAGAGGTCGCCGGGCTGCGCGGTCGCCGCGGACACGGGGCGCCCGTTCGGCTCCATGCTGAAGGTGGTCCCCCACTTCCAGCCGTTCGCCGACGGGTCCTGGGCGCCGTGGTCGCGGGCCGTCCAGAGGCACCAGGTCGCGAGCGAGGAGCAATCGGCGTAGCTCGGGACGTCGGGCGGCTGGATCCCCTCGGCGATCCCCTGCCAGCGGCGCGGGATCCACTGCGAGTGCGGACCGGCGTAGGTCATCTGGCCCTCGTGCGCGTATGCCGTGAGGGCGGCCTGGCGCGCCAGCTCGCGGCCGGTGACCTCGGGGTGCCGCCGCTCGTACTCCTCACGCAGGAGGAAGCACGCGCGCCGGTCGGCGCTCTTCACGAGCTCGAGGTGCGTCCGCGGGCCGATCACGCCGGACGACGGGATCGCATGCTTCTCCTGGAACGTCTTGACCTGCGCGAGCATCGGCTTCCCGAAGAGGCCGTGCTCCTCGGAGGGCGAGGCCCACGCGGGCCGGACGTGCGGGTCCCAGCGGTGCAGCATCCGCTGGTACGCCGCGACGTGCGGCCCGCTCATGCCGACGCGGAGCTGCTCGACGTACGGGCAGGTCGCCGTCTCATTCATCGGGAGCCTCGCCGGGTATCAGCCGGTCGTCGGCGTCGTCGTCGCCGCTCCGGTCGAGCAGCGCATCCTCGAGCTCGACCTCGCTGAGGTCGAGGTCGTCAGGCCCTTCGGGTTGCTGCTCCTGCTCGCTCATCGGACTTCCTTTCCTCAGGCCGGAAGCTCGGCGAGCCCCCAGTTGCGGATCACGTACGTCGCGCCGTGCACCACGCCGGCGCCGGTTGCGAGTGTGAGCTTGCGCGAGAGGACATCGGCGCGGTACTGGGGTCGCGCGGAGTTCGCGACGGCGTGCGCGACGACGATCCGCAGGTCGCGCTCGTCGTGGATCCCGTGCGCCGCGCGCTGCGCCTTGATCTCCTGCATCGCCTTCTGCCCGATGCCGCCGTTCTGGACGTGGATGTCGAAGCAGAGGGCGATCCCGAGCTCGCTCGTCAGCCCGAGCGCGAGCGCCGCTCTGCGCGCCGGGTTGAAGTAGCCGTCGACCCGCTCGAGCTGAGCCGCCTGCACCTGCGGCAGCTCACCGAAACGCCAGAACGCCTTCCGCCACGGCTCCGCCAGCCGCGCCTGGCCCGCGCCGAGGCTGAGGCCGCTCGCCCAGGCGAGCTGCCTCGCCCAGGGCGCGCGCATCATCTGGAGCAGCTCGCCCGCCTTGTCGCCGAATGCCTGGTGGACGAGCTCCGGGCGCTTCGCGTTCACCTCGAGCACGATCTTCGCCAGCTGGCCGCCCTTGAGCGTGAACCCGATCACCCCCCAGGTGACCCCGGCGCCGTCGAAGTTGCCCTGTGCGAGCGTGAACCCGTGCCCTTCGAAGGCCGCCGTCACCTGGAGGGCCCGGTCGCGGATGCTCGGCACGGGACGTGTGGTCAGCAGGGTCCAGGTCGAGCCGTCGACGAGCTCCGCGGGCGGCAGCCGTGCCGACTTGCGGAACGCCTGCACCGCTTTCGCGGTCTGGCCGCCGTAGTCGCCGTCGACGTCGTCCTGGTACACCCCGTGCTGCTTCAGGCACGTCTGGAGCTCGCGGACGAGCTCGCCGCGCACGCCCTGGGCGAAATACAGCCGCTCGCTCACGCGACGCCCGGCTCGGCGACGGCAGTCTCGACGTCGGTCCCTCCGCCCGTCTCGGCGGCGGCATCCTCGACGTCGGCGACCGCGCCCGTCCCGGCGGCGGCATCCTCGACGTCAGGGACCGCGGCCGTCCCGGCGCCCGAACCGTTCGACTCCCTGGGGATCGTGTCGGCGCCCGCCGGCGCCTGGGCGAAGAAGTCGCTCGCGACGCGATGCAGCATCTCGAGAGCCTGCTCGGTGAAGAGGCCCACGATCGCGCCGATCGCGACGAAGCCGTACGGGTTCACGGCCGTCGTCGTGCTGTTGGTGAACAGGCCGCCCCGCATCACTGCGTAGACGATCGTCGCGAGGCCCGCGCCGATCACGAGCGTGAGGATGTAGTAGGGGACCCAGTGCCACTTCAGCCCGCGGTGGCCGACGTACCAGGCAAACGAGCGCGTCGAGTGCATCAGCCCGCCGAGCGCGCCCGCGATCGCGACGATGATGAACATGCGGACATCGGGCGTGACAAGGCGGTGGATGCCGAGGAAGTTGACCGGTGACAGTTCCCCCGACTTGAGCGTCGCGGCCGTCGGCCAGAATTTCCAGAGCGCGTAGAGCAGGAGAAGTACGACGGCGATCGCGATCACGAGCAGAACGCCGATCACCCATGCTGACGGGCTTGCGCCGTCCCGGTCCTTCTCCGCGCTCAGCGATGAACTTGTTGCAGCCACGTCCGGCTCCTTTCGCGAGCTGGCCAGCCCAGAAGGCGCACGAAGCGGCCTCCCTCACGGGGCGCCTCGATCGCCGCAGCAACGGATGTGCGCCTGAAACTGATCGGTGCCCCCCGGTTGCTCGGGATACTTATGCGCTGCATGCGAGCCGGTTGTCAAGACCGCGCCCATTGACAATTCTTCGACCGGGGGAGTACAACCCCGTGCAAGCAATGAGGTCGAAGGGAGCCCTGTGGGCCCGCTCGCTGAGCATTGCTGCGGCCCTCGAGCGCCGGATTCGACCGGTGCTTTGCCGTGACCGTACTCGTCGTGCTCGCGCGCGTGCGCCTGTACCGCGACGGGCTGGCTGAGCTCTTCGCGAGCCGTGCGGACTTCACCGTCGCCGCGACCGCCGCCGTCGAGGCGGACGGGCTCGAGCTGATCCGCGAGCTCGGCCCGGACATCGTGCTGCTCGCGCTCGACCCGGGGACGGGCGCGTCGCTCGTGCGCGAGATCGTCGCCTCGGTGCCCGAGACGCGGGTGGTGGCGATCGGGATCGCCGACGACGATCCCGAGGTGCTGCCTCTCGCCGAGGCGGGGGTGGCCGGCTACGTGACGACCGATGCCTCGGCCGAGGAGGTCGTCGGCGTCGTCGAGAGCGTCGCCCGCGGCGAGGCGCTCTGCTCGCCGCGCATCTCGGCCACGCTCCTGCAGCGCGTCGCGACGCTGTCGCGCGGGCAACGGCTGCACCCGGATCGCGACGCGCTGACCGCCCGGGAGCGGGAGATCGTCGAGCTGATCGACCACGGGCTCTCGAACAAGGAGATCGCACGCAGGCTGCAGATCGAGGTGGCGACGGTCAAGAACCACGTGCACCACATCCTCGAGAAGCTGCACGTGGCCCGCCGCGGCGAGGCGGCCGCGCTCCTCCGCCGCTCCTGAGCCCGAGGATCTAGATCTCCGCGGGCCCGGCGCCGAGGGCGATCCGGATCCCGCCTGGACCGAAGTTGGATCCTCCGGTCCATTCCGCAGCCGCCGCACAGGCCGGAGACTCGGCGGAACGAGAGGAGCAGCTATTGAGCAGATCAGGATCCTCCTCGTCGACCTGTCCCGGCTCGTTGCCGACATGGTCGAGAGGGCCGTTGAGCGGCAGCAGGACATGGCCGTGGTCGGGAGCGCGTCGTCGCTCGGAGAGTTGCTCGAGCTCGCCCGCTCGACCGACCCCGACGTCGTCGTCGTCGGCCTCGCCGACGCCGACCTTCCGCGCGACTGTCTCGAGCTCCTCTTCGAGCGTCCGCACGTGAGTGTGCTCGGGATCGAGGCCCACGAGGGCAGGGCCTGGCTCTACGAGTTGCGGCCGGAGCAGATCGAGATCGGTGAGGTCTCACCGGACGAGGTCGTGGACACGATCAGGCTCACCGCGCGGCGGCCTTCGCCGCTCTAGCCATGGCTCAGTATCCCGCGATCGCAGCGACGAGCGAGGCCGTCCTCGGCCTTCTGCAGAGCGCCGTCGTGGGCGGCGAGTTCGACGGCGTCTCCTTCGCCCACTACCAGGCGAAGAACTTCGAGTCGCCGATGACCGAGGGCGTCTCGCTCTACCTCTACCGGCTCACGGTCAGCTCGAACCGGAACCTGCCGCCGCGGCTCGGCCGCGACGGCCGGCGCTACCGGCCGCCGCTGCCCCTCGACCTCCACTTCCTCGTCACCGCGTGGGCGGACGACGCGGTCAAGCAGCAGCGGCTGCTCGGCTTCGCGATCCGGACGCTCGAGGACACGCCGATCCTGCCCGCGGGCGTGCTCAACCAGCACGGGCCCGAGCCGGACGTCTTCCGGCCCGAGGAAACGGTCGAGCTCGTCTTCGAGGGCCTCTCCGTCCAGGACACCTCGTACGTCTGGGAGGTCGCGCAGACCAAGGAGCAGCCGTCCGCGCCGTACGTCGCGCGGATGGTCGAGATCGAGTCGAGCGTCGCCCTCGACGAAGCAGCCCCCGTGCAGACCCGGGAGTTCGACCTTGCGAAGGCGGGCACGCCGTGACCGTGATCCTCGACACGGTGACGCGGACGGCGCTCCTCGGCGTCCGCTTCTGGGACCGCGTGACCGGGCGGGCGGTCGCCGACGGGCTCGAGCTCGTCGAGACCGGCTCCGCGATCGCCGCCGCCGCCGGGCCGAGCGGCGTCTTCGCAATCCACGACCTGCCCGGCCTGCGGGCGAGCTCGTTCGGCGCCGGCGACGAGCCGTTCTGGACGTCACCGCCGGGACGCGCACCCTTCACGTTCCGGCTTCGCGACCTCGAGCGCCGCTTTCTTCCCTTCAGCTTCACCGTCGACGTGCCGGTCCGCGGGCTCTTCACCGAGGACTGCGGGCTCGCCGGCTCCCCGCCAGACGCCGTCGTCGGCGGCGTGCCCCTCTTCTCGGCTCCGAACCGTGTCGCTCCCGGCGGGATGGCCTGCGTCCGCGTCGACCTCTGGGACTCGCTCGCCGACGCACCGGCCGCCTGGGCCGTGCTGGAGAGCTCGGCCGCAGGCGCCCCGGTCTACCGCGGCGTCGCCGACGAGCTCGGCCGCGTCGCGGTCTTCTTCCCCTATCCGGAGCCGCCGTGGCACGGCAGCTCGCCACCGCCAGGCAGCCGCTCGCTGTCCGACCAGACCTGGCCCCTGACCCTCACGGTCCGCTACTCGCCGGCGACCGCGAGCCCGCCCTTCCCCGACCCGGCGAGCGGCGAGCCGCCGGACCTCTGCGCCGTCCTGACCCAGTCCGAGGCGACCCTGCTCGCCGCGGACTCGCCGGCGACGCCGATCGGCCCCCAGACCCTCGCCTTCGGCCGCGAGCTCGTGCTGCGCACGCCCGGCCGCTCCGTCCTACTCGTCCTCCCGGCCTAAGGAGAGCCCGATGCCCGAGTACCTCGCTCCCGGTGTCTTCGTCGAAGAAGTCTCGTTCCGTTCCAAGTCGATCGAGGGCGTCAGCACGACGACGACCTCCTTCGTCGGCCCGACGCGGTACGGGCCGCTCTACGACCCGCCGGACATCCTCACCAGCCTCGCCGACTTCGAGGCGGTGTACGGCGACCGCCAGCAGCTCGACTTCAGCGGCACGATGGTCGACAACTACATGTGGCACGGCGTGCGCGCGTTCTTCAACGAGGGCGGCAAGCGCCTGTACGTCAAGCGGATCTACCACGGCGCGGGGGTCGACGACCCGAACGTCGACCAGGAGGGCCGTGCGAGCGGCGCGATCGGCCCGCTCGAGGTCTCGGCCCGCCACCCCGGCGCGTACGGGAACTTCCACATCCGCCTCACGCTCGGGCTCGGCCAGAACGTGCTCGCCCTCCAGGGCACGGCTCCGATCGTGCGCGGCGTGTCCGACCGCGACGTCGTGCTCCTGACGCAGGGGGCCAGCCCGCCAACGCAGACCCTCACCAGCGCCGAGTCGTACCTCGACGAGACGACCGGGGCGCGCACCTGGCGCTTCGACCCTGCCGGCTCGCCCGCCACGCCGATCGAGCTCTCGGCCCTCGACCCGGCTACCGACACGGCCCAGGTCGTGACCGTGAGCATCTCGGTCGCATTAAACGAGGCCGGCGCCGTGCCCCATGTCTGGTCCGGCCTTCCACTCGACCCGAGCCACGAGCTCGGCGGCGCGCCGGACTCGCTCACCGACGTCTTCCACGCGACGCGGCTCTCCGCCCTCGGCACGCCGATCGTGGTCGAGCACGGCACCGACGCGACGGGGCTCGAGGTGCTCGAGACGCTGTTCGCGGCCAAGGCGACGCTGGAGACGGCGCTCCTCAATCCGGAGGCGTCCGCCGACGAGCTCTCGATCGACCTGATCCTGAAGGACGGCAGCGACGGCGATCCGCTCGAGCCGGGCGACTACGAGGGCACCGTGCGGCCGGACGACATGAAGACCGGCCTGAAGGCGCTCGAGGACATCGACGACATCTCGATCGTCGCCGCCCCGGGCTCGAGCTTCGGCTACAACCAGTCGGACGACAAGGCAGACGCGGTGCACGCGACCATCAACGCGCTGATCACCCACGCGCAGAAGATGCGGTACCGCATCGCGGTGATCGACTCGGGGAACGAGCTGACGATCGCCCAGGTACGGAAGATGCGGGCACAGCACGACACGAGCTGGGCCGCCTTCTACTACCCGTGGGTCCGGATCCTCGACCCGCTCACGAACCAGGAGAACGAGATGCCGCCGAGCGGCTTCGTCGCCGGCATCTATGCGCGAAACGACGTCAACCGGGCGGTGTACAAGGCGCCCGCGAACGAGGTCGTCAACCTCGCGATCGGCTTCGAGCGGCTCCTGAACAAGGGCCAGCAGGAGGTGCTGAATCCGGAGGGCGTCAACTGCTTCCGCTTCTTCGAGGGCCGGGGCTACCGGCTCTGGGGCGCCCGGACGATGAGCTCCGACTCCGAGTGGAAGTACGTGAACCTGCGCCGCTACTTCGCGTTCCTCGAGCACTCGATCGACAAGGGGACGCAGTGGGCGGTGTTCGAGCCCAACGGGGAGCGCCTCTGGGCGAACGTGCGCTCGACGATCGACGACTTCCTCTTCAACGAGTGGCAGAACGGCGCGCTGCTCGGCGACAAGCCCGAGAAGTCGTACTTCGTCCACTGCGACCGCTCGACGATGACGCAGAACGACCTGGACAACGGGCGGCTCGTCTGCCTGATCGGGGTGGCGCCGCTCCGGCCCGCCGAGTTCGTGATCTTCCGGATCGGCCAGTGGACGGCCGACGCGAAGCGCTAGCAGGAAGAAAGGAGACAACGAGATGGCCGTTCAGCGCGACCGACCCTACGTCCAGTTCAACTTCCTCGTCGATCTCGGCACCGGGGTGACCGAGGGGCCCCAGGCCGGCTTCCAGGAGCTCAGCAACGTGGGCATGGAGGTGACCGTCGCCGAGTACCGGACCGGGAACATGAAGGAGAACTCGGTTCAGAAGATCACGGGCCTCAACAAGTCGACCGACGTCACGCTCAAGCGCGGCGTGATCGGCTCGCTCGACCTCTACCAGTGGCTCGACCAGATCCGAAACGGCGACCAGGCCGCCTACCGGACCGTCACCGTCCAGCTCCAGAACGAGGACCACACCCAGGTCGTGCAGACCTGGAAGCTGCTCCGCGCGCGGATCATCAAGCACGTCAGCGGCCCCTTCAACGCAAAGGGCACCGACGTCGCGATGGAAGAGCTGACGCTGGCCTACGAGCGACTGCAGATGGAGTAGCCCGGTGCTGCAGACCGTTCGCAGGCTGCCCGGAATCCGCTTCGAGACCCAGGCGCCTCTGTCGCCGGAGGTGCTGCCGCGCATGGATATCGCGGGCTTCGTCGGCTTCGCCGCCTCGGGGCCGCTGCACGTGCCCGTGCCCGTCGAGGACGCCGCGCAGTTCGCGCAGATCTTCGGCGCGGACGCGCCGCTCGCATGGGACGCCGCGCGCGGCGAGCAGGCCTACGCCTACCTGGGGCCGGCGGTGCGCGCCTTCTTCCGCAACGGCGGCCGGCGCTGCTGGGTCGTCCGGGTCGCAAACGAGAAGCGAGCCGTCCGCGACTCTCTGCCCGTGCCGGGGATCGCCCAGGTCTCCGCGAGCGGAACGATCTCGCCGGCGCTGCTCGAGGCGCGGTCGGCCGGGAGCTGGGCTGACGGGCTGCGCGTCTCGAGCTGGCTCTCCCCGACGCCGCTGCGCCTGCAGTCGGCGGGCCCCGGCCCGGCGGCGCTCGAGTACGAGGCGCTCGTCGCCTCGGCGGGCGAAGTGGTCAGAGGCGACCTGATCCGGGTCTCGTTCCCGGGGAGTCCCTGGACGCTGCTCTTCACCGTCAGGTCGGTCGGGCCGACCGTGCCGGCCTCGCCGCCCGCGCCCCCGGCCCTGGTCGACGGCGTGCAGCTGCAGCGGCTCCGGGTGCGCGGCGAGGACCCGTTCTGGGTCCGCGTCGCGCAGATGACACCGTTCGCACAGGGCCATGTCCACTACCTCGGCTCCCGGGGCGAGCATCACGTCGCCGCCGCGACGGTCGAGCAATCGAGCCGGCCGGAGCCCGACGGGCTGGTGCGGATCTCGCTCGGAGGAGGCGGGAGCCCGGCGGAGCCGCCGGTCTCGCCGACCGCGGCGCCCCCGCGCGGGGCG
>Ga0315276_10007288_pt1 | contig 10229 bp, 9 predicted proteins | sample YL17G05_0_MG_FD_204542 | JGI IMG/M metagenome (GOLD analysis project Ga0315276, IMG submission 204542) | Sediment microbial communities from Yellowstone Lake, YNP, Wyoming, USA - YL17G05_0 | ecosystem: Environmental > Aquatic > Freshwater > Lake > Sediment | place: USA: Wyoming | collected... | reverse complement strand
CTACAACAAACACTTTCTTTTCATCTAAAGTTGGAAAAGAAATTACTCAGTCTAGAAATGCATCTGTTGTAGTGGCAAATAATGTAATTGGTCATGTCGAAGATTTACAAGATTTAATGGAAGGTATTAAAATTCTGATTGGGGAAAAAGGAGTCTTTATTTTTGAAGTTCCATACCTAGTAGACCTAATAAAAAAATTGGAATTTGATACCATATACCATGAACATCTTTCCTATTTTTCACTTTTACCTATTATGAATTTGACAAACAGGTATGGATTAGAGATTTTTGATGTAAAAAAACAATCTGTTCATGGAGGTACTATTAGAGTTTTTATTTCACAAAAAAATAATTTTAAAACAAAAGATTCAGTAAAACATTTTCTGGATGGAGAACATAGATTTGGATTGGATGATATAGAGATCTATAGAAGTTTTTCAATAAAAGTTGCTGAATTTAAAAGAAAACTAAAGACAGAATTAGAAATTATAAAAAAAGAAAATAAATCAATATTTGGATATGGTGCTCCAGCAAAAGGAAACGTACTGCTCAACTATTGCAATATAGATACTCGTTTTCTTGATTATATAATAGACACAACTCCTCTAAAACAAGGAAAATATACACCTGGTACCCATATACCGATTTTTCCACCTGAAAAAATTTCAGATAAGGGAGACGGTCACATTGCATTACTGTTAGCCTGGAACTATGAATCTGAGATTTTAGAAAAAGAGAAACAATTTAGAGAGAAAGGAGGAAAATTTCTAATTCCAATTCCAACTCCGATAATAAAATAAAAAATTTAAGATATAATTAAATAATTACAAAAATCATAACAAGTAATATCTTGACTGAAATTATTTTAATTGATAATGTTCTAGATTTTAATGTAATACCACAAGATCTATTACAGAATAAAGATGTAACTTTTTTTTCATTGAGTTTAGAAGTTCATAATAGACTTCAATCTGATAAAATTGTACATCAAATAGCTGATGACTTACTTACTAAGGAAGAACGATTACAATTATTTGATAAGAGTTTGGGGTTTCTTTCATGGCAATCACGAATTCCTTCAGATGATTTGAAATTTGAAGGTGTTAACTTACTTCAAATTTTTGATACGCATGAATTTCATTCATACCTCATGCCTAATTTGGTTAAATTGCTAATAATAAAGCGAATAATTGAAAAAGAAAAACCCACAAAAATTATCTGCACTAGTTCATTATCGAATATAGTTCAATCAATTACTAAAGAAAGTAACATTGAAACAGAATTTTTCCAGAATAATGTTGAGAGAAAATTACTTTGGGATACAATCACTATTAAATATAATTTAGGTCCAATTCCTGTCTCATTTAATTTATCCAAAAATAATTATTTGAAAATTAAAAAATTTGTGGAATCTATACTAGGATTTTTTTCTAGTTTCTGGATGGATCATAACAGTCTCAAAAAGAAATCTATTATTGTTTTAGAGTTTAATTCTGAATATTTTTCAACTTTCTTACAGGCAATGAAAAATTATGATGGAAATGTAATTTTGGTTAACCGAAGAAGATCAGCTGTATGGAGTAGAACTGCTACCAATATAGTAAGGAACTCTGGTTGCAAAGTTCTAAATTTTGACAATATTTTAAATAAAGATGAAAAACGAAAACTCCGTTTGCTAGTTGAAGAATATTCAAAAAAAATAGAGAAATTTTGGGAAAATACTGGATTTTTTAATGATGTTTTTCAGATTGAAAACTGCAGTTTCTGGAATATCATTAAAGAAATTATTATGAAAAAATATTCAGAAAAATTATCTGAATTCATTTTATTAATTTGGAACGCAAAGAATCTTTTCCAAAATTTTGATATTCGATGTATTGTATCTCTTAATGAAATAGGAGAAACAGAGAAAGCATTTCTTGAATTTAACGGTGGAAAAGTCCCAACAATTTTACTTGAACATGGTTTTATTGAACCAGTTGATGATACTAAAAGATTTCATAAATTAGGTTATGTTGATTTTAGAGATAAAATTGCAGTATGGGGAAATAAAAACAAAGAGTATCTAATTAACGAGTATAACATAGATCCAGATAGAATTATTGTTACAGGAAGTCCAAGACACGATATTTATTTTAATTCAAGAACAGAGAAAAAACAATCCAAAGAAATTATTGTGTTGCTAGCCCCTAACCCAATAACTGAATTTTCTGGTCTTGCTAGCACAAATCTTGAATTGAAATTTGAAAAAACTGTTAAAGAAATCATTTCAACTCTTAAAAATTTTGAAAATGTAAAAATAATTGTAAAATTACATCAAATTCAAATAAAACATAATCAAGAGATTAATTCAATAATCAAAAATATTGATGAATCCATTCCTGTTTATTCTTCAGTTTCGGTTATTGAAACAATCAATAATGCAGATGTGGTAATAGTTATTTCATCAGAAAGTTTCGGCACTTCTACAATGCTTATGGAATCAATGATCTTAGGCAAACCTACAATGAATATTATTCTAGATGACGACATACCGCAATATCAGCATGTAAAAGATAAAGCAGTTTTAACAATATCAAATAACGATAATATGGAGAAAAATTTTAAAAAAATTCTATTTGATGCTAATTTTAGAAAAGAATTAACAAAGAATGCAGATGCTTTTATGGAAAAATTCATGAGTTACAGAGGAAATGCATCAGAAAAATTTGCATCAATTTTAAAATCATTTTAGTTTTAATGGGATTATGGTAAGGTTTTTTAGAAAAGTCATAAACTAAAGAACATGTTTGATGATAAAAAAATTCTAATTACCGGTGGAACAGGCTCATTAGGTCAAGCACTCACACATAGACTTTTACAAAAAAATGTAAAAACAATTAGAATTTTGAGTCGAAATGAAAATAAACAAATTGAGATGGAATCAAAATTTAATGATGACCGTTTAAGATTTTTCTTGGGTGATATTAGAGACAAAGAACGACTAGTAAGAGCTACTGAGGATATAGATTATGTATTTCATGCAGCAGCTTTAAAACACGTTCCAAAAATTGAGTACAATCCATTTGAGGCAATCAAAACAAACGTAATTGGCTCGCAAAATGTAATAGATGCATGTCTTGAGGCAAATGTGAAAAAAGCTATTTGTATAGGAACCGATAAGGCTGTATCACCATTAAACACTTATGGTGCTACAAAACTTCTAATGGAAAAATTGTTTGTAACTGCAAATAATTATTTGGATCCAAAAAAACATGTCACTAAATTCATAGCTGTACGATATGGAAACGTTTTAGGAAGTAGCGGTTCTGTTGTTCCAAAATTTATAGAGCAAATAAAAAATAAGAAAAAAATTACAATAACTGACAATCAAATGACTAGATTTAGTATAACTATGGATGAAGCACTCGATTTTATTTTAAAAGCTACAGAATACGGTCAAGGTTCGGAAATATTCGTTCCCAAAATACGGGCTTATACCATTTTTGATATCAAAAATGCACTGACTGAAATTTTGGGAGATTATGAAGAGGAAATAGTGGGAGTAAGACCAGGTGAAAAGATGCATGAAACTTTAATCAATAACGAAGAGATTCGATATAGTTGGGAACATAACGATCTATACATGATAACAAACCCACTTTATCCCATGTTCCATCCTAATGTAATTAATGATACCTATAAAGAAATTAAAAAACTAGACAAGTTTGAGAGATATTCTTCGGATTTAGTAGAGAAAATTCCAAAAGATGAATTACAACAGATTCTAAAAGAGTCAGGACTCTTATCCTAAAATAAAACTAGTTGATTTTTCTAAAATCTATATGGAATTTTGAATCAATAATCAAAGTACAGTATCTCAACACCTAGTAGAGATAATTGTTTGAACATTATCATGATATTGACAATCATTAATAAAAGAATCAGATTAGGTTAAACAGTTGATTGATTTAATGATATGATCTATTTCTCTCTCATTCAAGTTTGGATGAGTAGGAATTGAAACTATTTCTTTAGATATCATTTCTGTAATTGGAAGTTTAGTGTTATTTCTATAATAAGTCATCAGATGGACTGGATTGTAATGAATTCCTGTCTCTATTCCTTTCTCTGACATTTTTTTCATGAATTTTATTCTATTTTTTACACGAATCCAGTAAAAATGGTATGAATAATCATTAGAATATGGCATCTTATTTTTAATTTTTAATTCAGTAAAATATCTTTTTGCGATATTTTTTCGTATTTTATTTGCTTTATCGAGTTTCTTTAATTGTACTAATCCAATAGCAGCAGAAATTTCATTCATATAATAATTCCAACCTAATCTGCCAACATCATAATCAAACCCTTTTCTGTTTTCAATTCCACACCATCTAAGTGAATGAAGAATTTTTTTAGATTGAGCAGTATTTTTTCCATTAAGGCATATTGCACCACCCGTAGGCATTGCAAGGTTTTTCACTGGATGAAAGCTAAAACAAACAGCATCCGCATGGGAGCCAATTTTTTTTCCATCATAATTAGCTCCAGCAGAATGCGCTGCATCTTCAATAATTGGTATATCATACTCTTTTGCAATTTTTTTAATTTCATTCATATTTGACGGAATTCCAGCAAAATCTACTAATATTATTGCACCAGTCTTTTGTGAAATTTTTTTTTTGACATCGTCAAGATCTACACATGCTGTCTTAGAATCAATGTCGACAAATACAGGGGTTCCACCGTTATGAACAATTGAGCTTACTGAACTGACAAAAGTAAGCGAAGGTACCAATACATCTTTGTTTTTGATATCGAATAATGAAAGTGCTAAGTGAAGTGCTGCGGTACCGTTACTAACGGAAACACATTGTTTGCTTTGAGTATACTTGCAAAACGCATCCTCAAATTTCTTCACATGGTTAATCCCGCTTCCTGAAGCCCAGAATTTACTCTTTATGACATTTGCTGCCACATCCGCTTCTGTTTTTGAGATATATGGATCGAATAGTTTTATCAAACATCTTTTTTTCATTTAGAGTAAGTAAAAAGTTATCGTGATCTTTTTTTACTGAGATAATACCACATTAATCGTGATTACTGCAATAATTCAAGCAAGAATGGGTTCAACACGACTCCCAGGCAAGGTTATGATGAAAATTAGGGATAAACCGTTATTATATTACATCATAAATCAAATACGTCATTCAAAAAAAATCAACAATCTTGTTATTGCAACAACTGATACGCTTCAAGATGATCAAATAGTTAAATTTGTTAATCTGTATGATGTAGAAACTTTTAGAGGTAATGAAGCAGATGTTTTAGACAGATACTATCAATGTGCAAAAAAATACAAATCTGATGTCATAGTACGAATTACTTCAGATTGTCCTCTCATAGATCCTAACCTAATTGACAAATGTGTCGTTGAATTTGAGAATAATAATTACGATTATTTTAGCAATATTAACAAAAAAGAAGACAATAAGTGGACATATCATTTAAGTGGATTTCCTCTAGGATTTGCAGTTGAGGTATTCACATTCAATACATTAGAAAATGCATGGAAAAATGCAAAAAAGAATTTCGACAGAGAGCATGTAACTCAATACATACTTGACAATCCAGAATTATTCAATATTGGTAATATGGAAAATCCTAATGATTATTCAGATATACGTTTAGCTGTTGATCATCAAATTGATTTTGATTTGGTAAAAAATGTTATAGGACATTTTCCGGATAATGAAATCTTTACGATGGAAAAAATTGTAACATTTCTAAATCAAAATCCACAATTAAAACAAATGAATTCTCATTTACAATTTAATGAAGGATATCTAAAATCATTAGAGCAAGATAGAATCACAAAAATCAAATAGTACAATCAACTATGAATTAGGCTGTAACAATTCTTCTTTTGCAACATTGTTTGATATAATTATTTTATACTCATCATGCCAAAAGACTCTGTAATTGCATTTGATGAGTTAAATTATAAAGATTGAGTAGGAGAGACAAGAACAGTATTGGATACAATATGAATTAGAAATCTCGAAATTGAAATATCTCACTTTAACTCGTTTCTGTCTTATGCCATATCGGATGATATTTACTAATATCGTATTGCCCAAGAATTAATATGATAATAGATTTGTAAAAAATACATAAAATATGATATTGACAGCTCATCAGCCATCTTATTTGCCTTGGCTAGGTTTTTTTTCAAAAATGGTAAAAAGTGATATTTTTGTATATCTTGATACAGTAAGTTACTCTAAATGGGATTGGAGTTCACGTAATAAAATCCGAACTCATGAGGGATGGATGTGGTTAACAATTCCAATTCTTACAGGAGGTAAAAGTAATCAAATATTCACAGAAGTTAAGATAGATAATACACAACAATGGGCAAGAAAACATTGGAAAAGTATTAGTATGAATTACTCACAAGCACCTTTTTTTAGTTTATACGAAAATTTCTTTAGAGATGTATATAGTAATGAATGGAAATATTTGTCAGAATTAGATGAACATATAACAAAATTTTTGATGGAATCTTTAGGAATAAAAATCAAATTTGTTAAAGCCAGTACATCGCTACAACTTGAAGGTCATAAATCTTCATTAGTATTAGACATGTGTATGAAAATGAAGGCCGATGTCTTTATTTTTGGTGGGGAAGGCAAAAACTATGCAAAAATTGAAAATTTTGAAAATGCTGGAATTAAAGTAATTTTTCAAGAATATGAACATCCTGTTTACCCTCAAATTCATGGTGAATTCATATCAAATATGTCCGTTATTGATTTACTATTTAATTGTGGCCCGAAAAGCTTGGATATATTACTCAGTAATGAAAAACAAATTTAAAAATAAATTCATAGACTATCTAGGTAGTTTTAGTTTTTTCTAAATCATTTTTCAATTCTTCGAATTATTTCAAATGCTTCGGCAGACTTTTGTCCAGACACTACTCCCCATTTACCCGCATTCATTCTCAAATTTTCAGATGATCGTGGATGTGGGAATTCTCTTAATTCACTTTTATATGCTTCCATGGCCCTAATTTTGCTTTCCAATTGATTATCGATATTCACAAAGTAATTCGGTTTGAAACTTGGTGGATAATTCCATTCAGTTGAGGATGCAACTTCAAAGCATATGAGATCTTTAAGTGAACTATTGATTGGTCTACAAGCTGTTAGGGTTGCATTATAGATTGTTCTATGATCTACATTTAGATCACCATAATGATGAGTGTATATTCTATCTGGAATCATATCATTTATCTCATCTTCTATTACCTTTATTATTTTTAAAAGTGGAAGAGAATCCATTTCATTGTCCGGAAATTTGTGAAATCTAATATCATTAATTTTTAGTATGCTGCATGCCTTTTTTGCATCTTTTTGTATGGTATGAATTTCTTTTCGCATTTTTTCCAATTCTGATTTGTTATTGTTATATACTGCCACATTTTTGTATCCGGAGCTTCTACGTGCAGTAATTCCTGTTGCCATGTAAACTACTCTTACATGATCACCTTTTTCAACATGTTTTAACATTGTTGCTCCGACCCCCAAAATCTCATCATCAGGATGAGCTACTATTACAAGTATTTTCATTTTATATCTAGCAGAATTTTTTTATATATTAACTGTTCTAATAATTCCCAGTAAATTTTTGAAATCATGTTATGTTATCTCAAAATTCTGAATCACTTGAAATGGAATCCATTCTTCAGATAATACGTAAAAAATTATCCGAAAAAGAATACTTGAATCTTACATAGTAAATAACTCAATTTTCTTAAATTGCACAATATTATCTAATCATTACAATATGCGCATTTGTTTTTATGAATTATAATATTATAGTTTTGTAAATTTTGAATTATTTAGTTTTTTGTGCAACTAAATTCCACCATGCTGCTTGATAGTTATTCTCTGGTACTTCGGTTTTTATAGTTTTATGTTCTAAATGTAAGATATCAAACTCTGAAAATAGTTCTAATAAGTGACTCTTATCTGAAAAATGTGCTCGTCCCACTTTTGCAAACATTCCTTTTTCATATCCAGTCCTAGTAAATTTGTCATCATCAATGGCATGACCATTTAGGAAATCTGAACTATTAGTAGAGAACCAGTCTATTCCAATGTATTTTCCATTTTTCTTTAATTTTTTGTAAATATTATTCAAACAATTCTTAATTCCATGAGTTGTATTGTGAGTTATTGCAGATCTATCAACAATTAAATCGAAAGTACCATCAAAAGGAATTTCTAAAGTAAAATCACCTTGAACTATATTTGTAGAGATTAACGGGAATTTCTTTTTCAAAATTTCTACTATTGTAGAACTTCCCTCAATGGCATTATAATCCATTCCTAAAGAAATTAAAAATGGGATATTTGCACCTGCTCCACAACCTAATTCTAACACACGAAAATTTTCTGCAGTAGGATATGAGTAACGCATCACATGACTAACAAGATCAGACCAAGGCCATATGCTCATATGTGTATTTTCTTTATATCTATAATCCCACTCTTTTGAAAATACCATTTTACAAATTCATGTAATTGTTGATAAAATTATATCTATGCTTTCATCAGTTAAAGTTGGGTATATTGGCAATGATACAGTCTCTCTAGATAATTGTAAAGCATTTGGAAGAATACTTTGTTCCCCTAAGAGTTCCCAATCCTCGGTAGGAATAATCGCTTTAATACCTACATCACCTAATGAATTAATTATTTTTTCTGGCTTATCTGTTCTCATTACAGCTCTGTATCTAACTGGTATTAAGTGCGTGTCATCTGATCTAATGTCTAATAAGTCCAATCCTGCTTTTTTATATTTTTGAAAGATTTCTTCTCTTCTTGTTAAAAAACTAGGTAGTTTTTTTAATTGTTCTCTTCCAATTGCAGCTTGTAAATCTGTCATTTGGAAATTAAATCGTCTTTTTTTATCTGTTCTGTAATCAAATTCTCTGTAATCTCTTACTGCATCTACCAATGATTTATCTTTAGAAACAAACATTCCTCCTTGCCCCCCTGAGGTCATCAATTTAGTTGCATAAAATGAATAGACTCCTATTTTTCCGTGCAAACCTACTGGTATTTTATTTATTTTTGCACCTAAAGCCTGTGCACAATCTTCAATAACATTTGTATTTTGAAGCCGAGTAAAATCAACTGGAATGCCATAAAGATGTGGGATTATTGCAATATCATCATCTTTTTGGTTGATGCTATTTGGATCTAAATTTGGTGAATTTTGACCTACATCAATTAAGCGTTCAAACCCACCAATCATATCTACAGCGTGTCTTAATGCTGAGCAAACATAACCTGGAAAAACAACTTTTTTACCTTTTGCACCCAAAACCCATAATGCTAAAAAAAGTGCGGCGGTACAATTACTGACTGCAACAGCATGCCCATTTGACAAACCAATAAATTTGCAAAATTCATTTTCAAATGATTCAACCTCAGGTCCCTGTGCTAACCAACCTGAACGAAGAACTTTAAGCGCAGCTGTTTCTTCTTCTATTCCCAATGTTGGTTTATTATGTTGAATCATTATGTGACTCATTATTTAGATAATATTCTATTTTTATTGTCATAGGATTTCCTATTACTAATGAATATGGTGGTATTTTAACGCCATCTACAATTGTGCCTGCAGCTACAACTGAATGATGTCCTATACGAGCTCCTCCTTTAATTACCGAATGTGAACCGACAAAAACATTATTTTCTAGAACAATATCTTTCCGTTCTGTTTCATCTGATAAGCCAATACATTTTTTATGAGAATCAGCACAGTTTATTGAAACAAAAGAAGCAATATCACAATTATCGCCAATTATTACTTTTGATTTAGATGCATTGACTTCCGACATACCTCCAATATACACATTTTTCCCTATTTGTGGTTCTCCAACAATCCAAACAAGTGGATGAAATTTATTTTTTTTAAAGCTTGTTAATGATGCAAACAAGTCAGAAAATTCAGAAATATCCATTTATCCAAAATCTCCAAATTTAACTAGTTTTCCTTTTTGTATTTTTTGTAATGCTGTTAAACCATGTATTTTCTCAATCATACTTGACGGTAAACCGTTTCCAGGTCTTCGTAGTCCTATATTTTTATTATTTAGTTTATCTCCTTTTTCAATATCGTCTAATGCGACAATACTTCGTCGTGCAACATTTTTCATTTCTTGCTCCTTC
>Ga0315276_10007286_pt1 | contig 10230 bp, 6 predicted proteins | sample YL17G05_0_MG_FD_204542 | JGI IMG/M metagenome (GOLD analysis project Ga0315276, IMG submission 204542) | Sediment microbial communities from Yellowstone Lake, YNP, Wyoming, USA - YL17G05_0 | ecosystem: Environmental > Aquatic > Freshwater > Lake > Sediment | place: USA: Wyoming | collected... | reverse complement strand
GCCGAAATACACGTAGGCCGGCACTTCCACGGAACCCGCCGATGAGATCACCTTGAGCAGGTCGCCGGTGACGACGCCCAGTTCGGCCGCCACCGCCGGGTTGAGCTCGATCCAGCTCTCCCACATCACCGTGGTCATGGTGTCGGCGCCCGCCTGCAACCACGGCAGGTTGGCTCCCCGACCCTCCCCCAGGAACATGGACGGGTACACGTGCAGCAGGAACGTGGGGCCGCCGGATGGGACTCCCGGCTGGGTCTGCGTCTGGCTCGGTCCAAGAGGACCCTTCTCGGGGATCTTGGGCTCCCCAGGCGGCTTCTCCGCCTGCGTCGACCACCAACCCCCGAACTGCTGCCAGCGGACATAGAAGGCGGTGGGATCGGGGGTGAGGATCGAAGCGTCGGGACGACCTTCGAGAGTCGCGACCGATTGCTTGATCAAGGCAACCTCGGAGTCCCACGGGAGGAGCTGCGCGGTGGCTCCGCCCACGCCCCTCGCCGCGGCCAGCAGCACGTCGACGGGCGAGCGCGTGTCGTAGAGCTGACGTGCAACCGGCTGCTGACCGCCGAGCGTGGCCACGTCGCTTCCAGGCTGCGGGACCTGGTAGCCCCACGTCTCGAGATACGTCGGTGACGGTAGCCGCAGATCTACGATCGTCTCGCCCGTGTCGGTGGGCAGGGAAGAGAAGTCCACTATGAGCGGTACTTTGGCGGCCGCCTGTTGGAATCCCAGAGCGGCAGGGAGGTCGTGCACCGGGTCTCCGTCGAGCACCAGGAGCACGTCCACGGCGCCCTCGGCCATGTCGGCGACCAGCGACTGGACCTCGGAGAACGGGGAGACGCGTTCCGTGGGAGCCAGGTCGGGGGACGGCGCCGCCGGCGACAGGCTGAGGGTCCTCCCCTGGGCGCCTACCAGGAGATCGAGAGCCAGGACGGCGTTGACGGCGGCGTCGGCGTTGCCATGCGCACCCAAGCCCCCGCCAGGTATGGCCAGCGGCGAGGCAGCCCGGCCGAAGAGGCGCGCGAGGCGCACCAGGGACTCGAAGCGCAGGCCCAGGTCGGCCGAGAGGGCGCGGCTGTCGACACCGTCGAAGAAGGCGTCGATGCCCGCGGGCCGCCGGGGCGACGCAAGTCCCTCGTCGAGGATGACGCGGCCGAGGACGAGGGCCACCTCGGCCTCGCGCCCAGGCGGAGCGGCCAGCCACTCGTCGGCGCTCACCCCCGTCACGGAGAGCCTCGGCTGCACCTGCACGAAGTATCCCCGGCTGGTGTCGCTGTGACGGCGGAACGCCCCGTAGCCCCGACCGAAATAGACGGGAGAGAGCCAGGTCTCGAACAAGTCGGCCGCGAACGACACCACCACGTCGGCGGCGCCCATATCGAAGCGGGGGAGGCGCAGCTGGCCCCACAGACCGTCCATCGCCCGGCGAAGCAACCGGTCACCGTCACAGGCCCGCTGCAGGTTCCAGACGACGGGGAGCCGGACCGCCTGAGGGTTCGACGAATCTCCGACGTAGTACGCGAACGGATCCAGCACGGGCACCCCGTCCAGCCCCGCGAGCAGTAGCGCAGCCACCCGGTACGTTTGGTCGGGCAACTGGCCGCCGTACACGGCTACGCGCCCCTTGCCCGCGGCCGAAGCTTTCGTGAGGGCCTCGGTGAGACGTTTCACACCGTCGTCCCAGGTGGTGGCCTGGAAGGGGGTGCCGCGGCCATTGCCGCGCGCCTGCGGGCCGGTGAACCGGTCGGGGTTGTAGAGCACCTGGAGCCCCGCCTGGCCGCGGGCACAGAGGCGGCCCTGGTTCAGGGGATGGCGAGGGTTGCCCTCGATCTTGTGTACCCTCCCCCCCATGGTCTTCGCCATGATGCCACAGCCCGCGGGGCACATCCGGCAGAGGCTCGCGTAGTAGCTGAAGACGCCGGCGACCTCCTCCTCGGGCGAGTTGAGGAAGGGCACAAGGATGTGCTCGGCGCGGCTGCCCCCGCACCCGCTGAGGGCGAGCGCCGTTCCCAGGACCCCCGCCTTCTTGAAGAACTCTCGCCTCGTGAACTCGCCGAACACCCGCGTCTCCTCGCTCCTACTTGTGGCAGATCTCGCAGTTCATCAAGAAACTCATGTCGCTCTGCTTCTTGTGGCAGTCCACGCAGAACTTCATGTTCAACTGCCTCACCTTGCGGGCCAAGGCCATCGCGGCCACGTCGCCGTGACACGTCGAGCATTCCAGCTTCGCCACCTCGATGTGCACCTGGTGGGTGAAGAACACGAAGTCGGGCTCCTTGTACACGCGAGGCCAGGACACCTGGGTGCCCGAATCGTAGGCTGCGACCACCGCCTTGGTCTTCTCGGTCTGGACCGTGAGCCAGCGGTGACAACCGGCACAGAGCTGGAGCGGCGGCAGGTCGGCGGACGGCCCCCGGCGGGCCTGACCGTGACAGAACAGACACGGCATCTCACCCTTCTCCATGTGGGGCCGGTGCGTGAAGGGGATGGCCGCGTAGCCGTCGGGCCCGGTGGTCGGGGGCGTGCCGGCACCGGGGACGGTGGTCGACCCTCCACTCGGCACCGTCGTGGGCCCACCGTTCAGTGAGGTCGGCGTCGGGCCCGGCGATGTGGCCGTCGTCGCGGCGCTCGTGGCGGTGACGCCGCCCGCTGCGCCGGTACCCGTCTGCTGCCACGATCTCAGCAGCGCGACGGCGGCGGTGATGTCGTCGGGCGTCAACTTACCCTTCCAAGCCGGCATGGCCGTGCCGGGCCGGCCGTTCTCGATGGTCTGCTGCACCTGCGCGTCGGTCGAGCTCCCTACGAAAGCGTTCGGCTTGAGCTTCGGACCGATGCCACCCGCACCCTCGGCGCCGTGACAGGCTTGGCAGTTGGCCGAGAAGACCGCAGTTCCTTTGGCGATCAGGGCTTGGTCGCCGCCGGAGGTGGTGGTCGCGGTCGGAAGCGTGGTCGTGGTCGCCGGCGCGGTCGTGGTCGCGGTCGCCGGGGTGGTCGCGGGGGCGCCCGGTTGCCACGACCTGAGCATGGTGACCAGAGCCGTGATGTCGTCGGGAGAGAGTTGCCCCTTCCATGCCGGCATCACCGTGCCCGGACTACCGTTCTCGATGATGGCCCGCACCTCAGCGTCCGTGAGCGAGGGGATGACGTCGTTCGGCTTGAGCTGCGGCCCGATCCCGCCCGATCCCTGGGCTCCATGGCATGTCTGGCACTTGTCGGCGAACACAGCCTCGCCTCTCGCGATCAGGGCCGCGTCACCGCCGGCTGTCGTAGTCGTGGCAGCCTGCTCCTGTTGCCGGACATAGTCCTCGAGGAACGCGGGCCCGTTGGCCTGCAGGTCCTTGAGAAGGGCGGCCACGTCGGCCAGGGAGGCGTCGCTCAGCCGACCCCCGAAGGAGGGCATGCCGTGGGCTGCGCGGCCCGCGCGAACGAAGGCGGCGATCTCCCCGGGAGTCATCTCGGCGACCAGGCTGGAGGGGTAGAGCGCCGGCGCCAACGCACCACCCCCCGTGGGCCCATGGCACCCCGCACATTGGCTGACGAAAACGGTCGCACCGCGCTCACGCGGGTCGGTGGACGGCGCGGGGCCCGGCTGCGGCTGCGTCGTCCGCAGGTAGTTGACGATGTTCCAGCGGTCCAGCTCGGACATCCGCGAGCCGAGCGCGGGCATGCGACCGACACCTTGGGTAGCCGTGAGATAGATCTGTCCGTCGGAGAGGGACCCCGCCACCTGGTCAAGGTGCGGAGGTGGCGGAGCGAACAGCATGCCCACCGGTCCGGTCTGCCCGCCAGGCTCCCCATGACAGGCGAGGCAGAAAATGCCGTAGACATCCTTTCCGCCGGCGACGGAAGCTTCCGAGGGGAGCACGGGATTGAGCGGCGGCGGAGCACCGGGCATGACGTCGAGACCCTGGAACGCCACCGCCGTGTCCGGAGCCGACGACCGCGGAGGCTCAACAAAACCCACCGAGGGCTGGTTGCCCATCTCATTGCCCACGTCGATCCAACAACCACCGATGACCTGGGCCGCGACCACCCCCAGGATCGCGACGCAGACCACGGCCACCAGGCCCCAGAGGAACCGCCGCTGGTGAGCGGACGCGGTGCCCTCGCCAGGCGCGCCGTCCGGGTTCAGGGGAGATCCGTCGTTCACGGGAGGGTCTCCTCGGGGTCCACCGGCTCTGCCCCGCGCGCGATCAGGGCCTCGCGGATCCGGGTCGCCACCAAGTCGGGAGGCACTTCGACCACGACGTAGATGCCTCCGTGACTGACGTTCGCCCAATACGGCCTGCCCCCGCCCTTGACCCGTCGCGTCTCGAAGACGAAGCCCAGAGCCGTGGCGACGACGAGGCCGAACATGGTGAGTTCATAGATGATGATCAGGTTGGGTGGAGCGAAGTACACGGGCTGACCGCCGACGAGTACCGGGTACAGGAAGAGCGTCCCGATGCTGAAGAACACACCCGTGACCAGCCCCAACACAAGGCCGGTGAAGGTGAAGCGCCGTAGTTTCGTGGCCTTCATCGCCCCACCCAGGACTGCCTCCGGCAGCGGTACGTCGGAAAGGACCTCGATGGCGCCACGAGGCACACCGATCTCCCTCAGAGCCTGCAGCGCGCGGGCGACGCCCTGCTCGCCCTCCACCCGCGCCGACACGAAGCGCTCGCTCATGACCGAGCCTCCACGGCGGCCGTGACCCCGGCAGCCGCCCCTTCGATCGAGGGCACGTCGCTCTCGACCTCCATGACACCCTCCCGCCGCCACCGATCGATGCGCCAGCCTTCCTTGACCTCCCACAGCGAGATGAGCGGGAACGCCTTGGAGAAGAGCAGGTACAGCAGGGTGAAGGCGGCGAACGTAGCCACGGTGATAGTGATCTCAGGCCACTGCGGGCGGTACGTGCCCCAGTTGAAGGAGACGGCGTTCCTCATAGGCGAGGTGACCACGATGAGGAACCGCTCGATCCACATGCCCAGGTTGATGAGAAGGCTGATCACGAGGATGGCGCCGGGCGACGTGCGCACCCGCCGGAACCACAGGGTGAGGAACGGCAGGACCATGCACACCCCCAGCATGGTCCAGAAGAGAGGCGCCATGTTGCCGAACATGTGCATGCGCTGGATCTCGCGCGATATCGCGTTGCCACCGTACCAATCGGTGAGGAACCCGGCCCAGAAGAAGAAGAACCAGATGACCGACACCGCCAGCAGCACCTTGCCCATGCGGTCGAGGTGACGCAGGGTGATGTAGTCCTCCAGATGCAGGCCCCGCCGCACGAGCACCAGCACGGTCATCAGTGCCGCGATGCCGGAGTAGATGGCGCCGATGACGAAGTACGGAGCGAACACGCTCGAGTGCCAACCCTCGACCTGCGTCACGCCGAAGTCCCAGGAGACGATGGAGTGCACCGACACGGCGATCGGGATCACCACGATGGTGAAGATACGCATGCCCAGGTGGAGTCGGTTCCACTGTTGCTGACTGCCTCGCCAGCCGAGCGAGAGAAGCCGATACACAAACCGTCGGACACCGGTCGCCCGGTCGCGCGCGGAGGCCAGATCCGGCACCAGTGGGAAGAACAGGAAGAGCGAACTCGCCGTTATGTACGTGAGGATGGCCAGCAGATCCCACATCAGGGGCGAGCGGAAGTTCGGCCACAGGCCGCGCTCGTTGGGGAAGGGGATCATCCAGTAGAAGCGCCAAGGCCGGCCCAGGTGGACGATCGGGAAGAGCCCACCGATCATCAGGGCGAACACGGTCATAGCCTCGGCGGCCCGCGTCAGCGGCCGCCGCCACTCCACGTTCAGCACCCGCAGGATGGCCGAGACCAAGGTGCCCGAGTGGCTGATGCCGATCCAGAACACGAAGTTGGTTATGTAGAAACCCCAGAACACCGGCCGCCGGATGCCGGCGACGCCTATGCCGTTGTACACCTGATAGCCCCACGCGAAGAGTCCCACCGTCACCACGAGCCCCGCCAGCATGAACAGCGCGACGTAGCGGATGCTGATGCTGCCCATCGAGCGGAACACGCGCTCGTCCAGTCGGCGGTCGAGACTGTCGAGTTCAGCCTCAGTCGCGGCTTGAAGCGTCACCACCCCGGTGGCGGCGAGCGCCTCCGCGGCCTCCTCGGGGGTGGCCTCCTCCGCGGGGACCGGAGGGGGCGGGGGCGGCTCGATGGCCCAGTTCGCGGGCGGTTGCAGGGGGTCAGACACGGGCCGTGCCGCCCTTCTTCAGGTACACGACCGAAGGACCGGTGTCGAACGACTCGAGCAGGCGGAAGCCACGCTGACTCCGCATGAGCCGCGACACCTGGCTGTCGGGGTCCACGCCGTTGCCGAAGACCAGCGCCCCAGAAGGACACGTCTGCACGCACGCGGGCTGGATCTCCCCATCATAGATGGGCCGGCCCTGCACCTCAGCTTCTTGCCGGGCTCGGCGGATGCGTTGGACACAGAAGGTGCACTTCTCCATGATCCCGATAGAGCGCACTGTCACGTCCGGGTTGAGCTGCTCGTTCAGCGGAGCGGGGAACTCCGGCGCGAAGAAGTTGAACACCCGCACCTTGTAGGGGCAATTGTGACCACAATAGCGGGTGCCGATGCAGCGGTTGTAGACTTGGGTGTTCAGCCCATCGTACGAGTGTACCGAGGCAAAGACGGGGCAGACCGGCTCACAAGGAGCCTGCGCGCACTGCTGGCACATGATAGGGAGGAAGCGGGCTTCCACGTCGGGGAACTGGGTGCGCTCCCAGTAGCGCTCGATACGGATCCACTGGCGGTTCCGACCCATGGCCACCTGCCCCGCATCGGAGACGCCGATGTTGTTCTCGGCATAGCAGGCCATCGTGCAGGCCTGACACCCAGTGCACAGGTCGAGGTCGACCACTAGAGCCCAGTGCGGCGCGTTCCCCTGGTCTGCTATCGTCGCCTCCCCACGTTCGCCCTACAGGAGCTGTTGCACTTGCGGACGCTCGAAGCTTCCTTGCCCACGTTGCACTGGACTTGGTCGAGATCCCTTTTCCCATTATAGGTAGATGCCCTGAACCTGCAACCCCCGTGGCAGACGTCGACGAAGTCGCGCGCGCGGTGGCGTCAGCGGGGCTCGTCGTTCACCTGCGCCGCCAAGCCGGGGCCACCGGCCTGCAGGAGCGTGTAGACCTCGCTGATATCTTCCAAGGACACCATTCCCACCAATCGTCCATCCTCGATGACCGGCGCGGCCTTGAACTGCCGCGAACGCATACGGGTGAAGGCGTCGTAGACCGAGTCATCCAGGCCACAGATCGGGAACTCCGTACGCATGGCCTCCGACACGGGGAAGTCGGGCCCGTGCTTTCCGAGCAGGGAGATCAACCGGTCGCGGGTGAGCAGGCCCACCACCTGCCCGGTGGAGTCGACCACGGGGAAGTCGACCTGATAGATATGGAACAGCCGCGCCGCCAGTTCGCCGATGGTCTGATCGGGCGACGCCGTCTCTATCCGAGTGTTGACGGCCTGCCTCACCCGCAGGTCGCCGAGTACGCGTTGCACGTCATCGCCGGTGCTCTCAGCCTGCGCACCGAAGTAGATGAAGATCGCCACCAGTACAAGGAAGACCCCGCCACCGAGAAGCCCGGCGATACCCATCGCCAGAGCAAGTACCTGCCCCACAGCGACCGCGATCCGGGTGGCTCGGGAACGGCCCAGGCGCATGGCGAGAAGGGCCCGGAAGACCCGACCTCCATCCATCGGGAAGGCCGGCAGCAGATTGAAGACAGCCAGGGTCAGGTTGACAACGAACAGATACACATACGCCGCCACGAACCCGCGCGACAGTAGCAGGTTCGAGAACTCCCCGGACGAGAAGACCCTGCTCACGCTGAAGAATAGTGGCGCCGCCGCGAGCATCAGCAGTCCCAACACCACGTTGGAGAGGGGGCCCACCACCGAGATCACGAACTCCTTGCGAGGATCCTGAGGGATCTCCTCCATGGACGAGACCCCCCCGATCGGAAGGAGGGTGATATTCTTGACCGCGATGCCATAGTGCTGCGCGACGCGCGAGTGGCTGAGTTCGTGAATCAGCACCAGGGCGAACAAGAGCACGACCAGGAGCACGCCATACAGCGCCCCCGCCCAGCCGCCAGGTTCACGCGCAACGCCCCACACGTAGGCGAAGTACGCGACTATGAACAGGAACGTGGCGTGCACGCGCACGTCGATCCCGAAGATCCGGAATATCCGATATGACCAGTGCATGATCGGAGGATTCCCAACTCGGCTCTGTGGGCAAACCGCGAGAGAACAGGCGCGCCGACCGCACGCGCGTTGTGGCGCCGGCGAACCTGCATCACCCCGCGGAGTTTGGCGGGCCGGCAGCCGGGGCATCAGGCAGACGGTGAACCTCCACACGTGACCACCCCACCGCAGCACCCAGGAGACGAGGCAGTGGATCCCAAAGGCAAGGAACGACTCGAAGGCTTACGCCGCTTCCAAGGAGAGGTCGATCGCATGTTCCTCGAACTGATGGGCGCCGACCGCATGCTAGGGCAGGTCCGCTCGGCTTTCCGACCGAATGTAGACGTGTACTTCAGCAAGAGTCAAGGCACGATGATGGTGAAGCTCGACCTGGCCGGCATCGACCCCGACACCGTGCACCTGGAAGCCGAAGAGCGCATCCTGCGCATAAGCGGCCATCGCATCGATCAGGGCCACCGCGAGAAGGTCTATCAGCAAATGGAGATCGCCTACGGCCCCTTCGAACGCCGCATCTTGCTCCCGGTCGACGTAGACCCCACCGGCGCTGAAGCCCGCTACGAACAGGGCTTCCTCGAGATCCGGCTGCCGGTCGCCGAGAAGCGCGCGGCACAACGCATCCCCATCACCGCCAAGGACAAAGGCACGGAGCGACCATGAGCCCGAAGAAGCGCAAAGCCGACGAGGAGTTACCACCCGAGATCCAGCCCCCGCTGGACGACAGCGACCTGACCCCGGCAGTGCTGCCCATCCTGCCCCTCAAAGACACGGTCGTATTCCCCGAGACGATGATGCCGCTGGCGGTCGGTCAACCCCGCTCGGTGCGCTTGATCGATGACGTGCTGGCCAAGGACAAGCTCGTCGCGCTCGTCGCGGTACGGAACGAGGACGCCGAGATACCCGGTCCGGCCGACGTCTACGCCGTGGGCACCCTGGCGGTAGTGCAGAAGATGATCAAGGCCCCCGATGGCACCCTGCGCATCATCGTGCAGGGATTGCGCCGCATCACCATAGACGAGTACATGTCGGAGGAACCGTTCCTGACCGCCAAGGTGCATGACACCGCGGACGTCGTGGAGGAGACGACCGAACTCGAGGCATTGCAGCGCAATCTCGTCGCCGTCTACACCAAGATCGTGGAGATGGTGCCCTATCTGCCCGACGAGCTCGAGATGGCCGCGGTCAACATCGAGGACCCCGCCACCCTGGGCTACTTCATCGGCTCCACCATGCGCATCAAAGCCGAGGACAAGCAGGTCCTCCTGGAAGAGGTCGACGTCGCCAAGCGGCTCCGGCGCCTCACCGAACTGATGAACCGCGAGCTGGAAGTGCTCGAGCTGGGCTCGAAAATCCAATATCAGGTCCAGTCGGAGATGGAGAAGACCCAGCGGGACTACTTCCTGCGGCAGCAGATGAAGGCCATCCAAGAGGAATTGGGCGAGACCGACGAGACCCAGGCTGAGGTCAACGAGCTGCGGTCGCGCATCGACGAAGCCCACCTGCCGGAAGGGGTCGACAAGCAGGCTCGGCGGGAACTCGACCGGCTGGCGAAGCTCCCCTCGGCGGCGGCCGAGTACGGGGTCATCCGCACCTACCTCGATTGGATCGTCTCGCTCCCCTGGAACACGTCCACCGAGGACAACCTGGACATCGCCCACGCCCGCGAGGTCCTCGACGCCGACCACTACGACCTGGAAGACGTCAAAGACCGCATGCTGGAGTTCCTGGCCGTGCAGAAGCTGAAGAGCGAGCTGTCCGGGCCCATCCTCTGCTTCGTGGGCCCGCCCGGCGTGGGCAAGACCAGCCTGGGTCAGAGCATCGCCCGGGCGCTGGGGCGCAAGTTCATCCGCATCAGCGTGGGCGGCGTGCGCGACGAGGCCGAGATCCGCGGCCACCGTCGCACATACATCGGAGCCATGCCCGGCACCATCATGCGGGCCATCCGCGATGCCGAGAGCAATAATCCGGTGTTCATGATCGACGAGATCGACAAGATGGG
>Ga0315276_10007285_pt1 | contig 10230 bp, 10 predicted proteins | sample YL17G05_0_MG_FD_204542 | JGI IMG/M metagenome (GOLD analysis project Ga0315276, IMG submission 204542) | Sediment microbial communities from Yellowstone Lake, YNP, Wyoming, USA - YL17G05_0 | ecosystem: Environmental > Aquatic > Freshwater > Lake > Sediment | place: USA: Wyoming | collected... | reverse complement strand
CTGCGCCCGGGGGCACCACCACCGCCCTGGTTCAGCCGGGGTGGCGTGCAACGCCTTCGCATGCCACCCTTGTGCGCAGGCAGCTGGCGCGGGGGATGGGCGCAGGCCCATTCGCGGTGGCGGCGACCCGCGCACGCGCAGGCGCTGTTGACGGCACAACGCCTGCGAACCGAACCCGGTGCCCCGCGAGCGTGGGCCGCAGACCGTGCCCCAAGCCACGTGCCTTGCGCTACACCCGCACGCAACCCGCTGCGAACGCCAGCAACTGGCCGTCCACCGCCTGCCGTAGCACGCGGCTCGCCAGAGGCTCAACTTGGGGGTCGGCTTTCTGTCGGCGAACTTTGTGAAGCGAGCGGCGCCTGGTGCCCCTTAGCGGTCAGCGGCGCACTGAAAGTCGCTCGTCCGATGCGGACAGTCGGCACAAGCACGGAGCGCGCACCCGCTTCGTGAGATGGCTGCACGACTTGGAGCCTCAAGCGCCAGAGAACGGCCGTCGCTTTGCCAACATGGTATTGAACGACTTCGACGCCATCGCCGAGACTGCCCCGCAGCGCAACGCTCCTTCGGCACACCTTACCGTCTTGGCAAGACGGGTACCCGCCGCAACCAGCGCCGAGGTGCCCAATCCTGCGGCTCTCGTGCAAGTGGACGAATGAGCGTGCTGCCCTATCTCTCGCGCTGATCAGCAATGACAATCGGCGAGGCGCCCACTGAGGTAATCCCTGGTTTTTCGGTTAGCGTATTGGATAGGGCATCAAAGACCCATTGATTCAAGTTGCGCCGTCCAATTGGCTGCTGATCCGGCAAGTGAAGAACGCTGGCACTGTGCGTGCGAAGAAGCATCAGCGAATCCTGAGACGGATGTTTGCGCAGGAGCGCTTCCGCCGCCTGGAGTGTTTCTGCGAAGCGCGGATGTTGTGCATCGTGCGCAGCGAGCGCTTGGTTCAATCGGCAGTACGCCTCGATTTGTGGCTGGCCGGCGAGGTTAAACAGGCGGGCAGCGGAGTTGTAGAGGCGGTCACCGGCGTCGAAATGCCCTTGGTGGTACTCAAGCAGTCCCTCGGTAGCCAACGCAAAAGGCTCGGCGGTGCTTTGGTGGTGCTGACGCAGTCGGCGGATCGAGTACGCCGCGGCTTTCTGATCTCCTGCTTTAGCGTAGGCAAACGATAGATTGATCAACAGGCCTCGGTCAGTCGGATCAGTCACCAGCCCTGCCTTGCCCCAGTCAATCGCTTGTACTAGTTGACCGCGATAGGCGTACAGGGCGGTCAAGAGTTGGACGGGCCGGCTCGAAAACGGTTCCTCCGCATGCCAGCTCAGTGCGTGTTTTTCGACCTCGTCGGGGTTCGCAGAAATCCAAGCCTGCAGTAGACGTGCTTCGGCCGCGTGGTTCAGCGCGGTCGTAGCCGGTTGGGTATTAAGCGCGATCCCGAAAGCGGCCTCGAGCTCGACCGCCTGCGCAATGACATTGTCATTCGGCGCAAGCAACGCCCGCCGCTGCGCTTCGCGTGCGCGTTTGAGATTGCCTCCCCTCAGTTCCTCCATCGCGACTACACCAGCCAACTCCGTTAAGTGTTCCGGACGAAAGGCTCCCTTGTCCTGCAGCAGGCGCCGTCCCTTTGACAAGAACTCTCCAGTCCGACCAGCGGCGTCGGCAAGCGCCACCTCCGATGCCATGAGCCATGGGTCGACGGAGGTGCGTCGATGCCGTCGGAGTAGTTGATGCGCTTCATCCGCACGATTGGCGTGTACGAGAAAGCGCGCCATGGTTCGCAGCACCAGACGATTGGAAGGCGCAAGATCGATGGCGGTTAGAAGCGCCCGCTCTGCTGCGGCACTCTTGCCGACGGCAGCCTGCAGCTGGGCAAAATCGAGCAACACCAGCGGGTTGTCGGGGGCGAATCGAAGTAGAGCCCGCAGTCGACGAATCGGCGCTTGAAAGGGCCGGAGCCCGGTCGAGGTCGAATCGACACCGACGTGGGGAATGATCGACTCCTCCGCCCCCCAGGTCTCCACCAGTTGCCGCTGAAGTTCGGTCATCGGCGCTCCCGTTCGCAGCGCCTCCGCCCCGATCGCAATTGCCCGCTCTGCCAATGCTGGATCCATCGCAAACGACAAGACGTCCCCCAGCACACCGGGAGAGTGTGTTGTACGCCAAACGTGAGTAGCGTTCGCGAGTTCAGACTCGCTGTCGCGCACCGGGTTGCTGCTAGGCAGATCGCTTGTCGACGCAGCCTCGAACCGACGCAGCGTCTGCTGGGTCGATCGCCAGCGTGGGATTAGCCTTCGAGTGGGCAGGATCGACGTCATGGCCGCCTACGACCACGCTCGATCGCGGCGCACTGGGCGGCGACTGCGGCGACCCGCTGCTGGAGCCGATCGATGCCTACCGGGCGCCCAAGTTGACGGCGCGCTCGGGTGTCGCCACGTGTCTCGGGAACAGGGTCCGTCAGTGACCGCTCAATAGCCATCACCAAGTCCGAGACCTCCGGCATGACAAGCGGTTTCAGGTTTTCTAGCAACACCTCGGCGTGCGCCGCGACTAGGACAGGCTTTAGGTCTTGATCAAATCTTCCCGTCCAGATGCCGGGGCGAAACGGCGCCGGGATTGCGTTGATGACTGCAACCTGCAACGGCGTGCCGGTAAATAGAAAGAAGAGCAGGCTGCCGAGCATGTACGCGTCAGCGGCCTCTCGCGAGTCGCACCAGTCGGCCGGCACGTAACCGTACCAACGCTCCGGCGGGCTATATCGGTCATCTCCTGGCCATGAGAACGCGTCGTATGGGCCAGGAGTGTCCTTTCGAACTACTCGCCCGACGTCACCAACCTTCATCTGAGACGGCCCGCCCGGCAAGGCCTCTCCGAAGGCGATGACGTTTGAAGGCTTCAGATCCTGATGCGCAATGTCCCGGCTATGCAGCTGCGCCACGGCGAGCGCGACATCAGCGAGAACATGCATGTTCCAGGCGCAGTTGGCAAGGCCGTTCGCAACGATCAGACGCCGCAGATCAGTCGTGCCGGCCTCCATCACCAAACATGAAACGCGATTCATCGGGTCGGTCTGCGCCCCGACCCACAGATACTCGTGCCCGAAGTAGCGCAAAACTCGAGTCATCCGCTGGGACATGCAATACGCCAGGACGTCGCGCTCGAAGAGGTTCATCTGCGTGAGCTTGGCGAGTTCGACGAATGGATCGGGTGCATTGAGCGCGTCCCAGAAGTCAACGGCCTTCACGAAGGCCTTCTCCGTACCACGTGACGCACGATAGCCAACTCCGAAAGCGCCCCCCGACGAACCGGGGGTCGCGATCAACACCTCGTCCAGAGTCCAGCCGCTCGCGAGCGACATACCCAACAGATTGTGTTTTGGCGATGTTGATGTGGGCAGTGGTGGTGTGCTCATTCGTGCTTTCGGCGAGTGCTAGTTCTTGGGGCAACGGGTACCTGAGCACCCTCCTTTGATCACCGTCTCTAGGCGGGTCGGAGCACTCGACCCCGTCGGTACTCATGGAAGCCTTGCCGTGCGAGATCGCGGCGCACCTCCGCCTCGTCCTTCATCCCGTATGCCACAGTTCCACGCAGAGCGCCGACAAACGACTTCTGCGCGACCCATTGCCCCTTCTTCAATGTTGGCAGGTGTCGACCCTCTCGGTCCGCTGTCAGCGCCATCTGCCGTGGATCGCTATTGGACTGCCAAACGTAGTACGTCCAGTCGTCTCGCGCCTTGTACCGCGTGCCGGCATAGAACGGGATGCTATCGATCTTGACCTTCTGCTGATCTATCACAAAGCCGCGCTGCTCCATGATCTGCCTCACCATGTGGCCGATCATTTGCTTCACCCGATCATCAAGAACGTCGCGGCCGAAATCCCTGAGGAGTTCACTCTCAATTCCCGCAACTGCTGGGTGGCCAAGTGCCGTCGCAGTGGTCATCGCGGCAACGTACGAAGCGCTTGTAAGGGCGGCCCAGAGCGAACGACCCAACGGCGTTGCCGCTAGAGCAGTGAACGTTCCCGGGTCGTAGTTCATACACACACCGCCGTTTAGATGGCGCAAATATACGCCATCACAAGTATGGTGTCAATGAGCAAGTGCGCAGCTTGGATGGGTTGAAGGTACGCTGAACCTGCCGCGAACCGGCCCGGCGCCACCCGCTGCTCATTGCCGTCCACTGCCTGTCGCGACAGCTGGCTCGCTGGATGCTTAACTTGTGGGTCGGCTTTGTGGCGGCGAGCTTTGTGGAGCGAGCGGCGCATCAGGACCCCTAAGCGCAGGTCGCAACTGCGCGCTGTTGACGGACGCGGCGTTTCTGAAGTCCAGGCTATCCTCGGACTCTGAGCAAGCGCGACCGGCCAGACCTTGACACGGATTTCGCGAGCATGCCTCGCTGCGAGGCAGCGTGTGTGCCGGTGGCCAGTTGGCGTGCCGCGTGCCAGGCCGCGACCTTGCGACGCTGCGAAGCGCGAGCAAGACGCGCAACCACCAGCATTCACTGGCCTCACCCGCTGGCCCTTGGTCAGTGATTCATTGCGATGCGAGGTCAACCATCGCCGCCACCAGGAACCTGGTCACCATGGAGCCTTTGCAGTTCGCCGCCTGATGTCGCCGAAAACCATGCGCAGATCGAATTCAAGACGAGGTTGCCGCATGCTTGCGATCGTGTCGAGCACCTAACGGACGATTTGCAAGCCTCGGTTCGACTTCGATCGCCGGCGCCACATCAGGCGCGACTCCACGTAACCCGAATTCGATTGGAATCGCGGCTTCGTTCTTCGACTTGTCGTCTGGTCGACAATGAGCAAGAAGATATGGGGGTTTGTGATGGGAGAGAGATTCAGAATCGCGGCTGTCATGGTGACGCCGGTCATCTTTACCGCGCACGCAACGCTCGACGGCCTGCTCGGGGCGCTGCTGTTTGACGAATTGCAGGATGTTGACGCAGCGCACGCCGCGATCCCCCTCCGATCGACCGATGGACTGTTTCATGCCTCGGCTGCGCGGCTCCTCGCCGTAACCACGGCTCGCAAAATCGGCTTCATCGCCGGCCTCCGCGCGTCGCACGACATCGCCCTCGACCAGATCGAGCGCAACAAGCACGGCGAACCTCACAAAGCCCTTGGGCTGGCCCGTCGCAGCGACTTTGGGAACGTCGCCAATGCCTACACCGTCCACGCCGCGACCGTCATCGAATGGACGGCAGAGGGAGACGGTGACCGCGTCATCGAACTCCTGCAAGGCGTCCACGCCATCGGCAAGCGACGCAACGCGGGCTTCGGCGAAGTTTTGAACTGGCACATCGAACAAGCCGACGACGACGGCGTGGTCGGGATCGACGGGCGTGTCCTGCGCCCAATCCCGGTTGAGATTCTCGGCCCCGGATACTCTGATGTTGCCGCCGATGCGGGCTGGCGCCCGGCCTATTGGAACCCGCGGCACCGCGCCGCGTGCTATGTGCCGAGTGGGCGAATCGAGTTCGCCGTCACGGAAGAGGCGGCGTCAGCATGAACACCTACGCCTTCTTCATGGACCACTTCGGACGCCACTTGCTCAGGCCGACGGGCGACAACCTCGTCGACACCGAGCGCGTACTCAACATGAGCTTCACGAACCGAGCCGGCAAGCCGCAGCGTCTCGCCGCCGGTTGGGCCGTGGTGTCGCCCCGCGGGTCACGCCTTCAACTCGACATCCCCGCGCAAGGCATCGAGACGGGAGCCGCCGGGACCCGGTTCGATGCGTTCGCGGCCGCGCTGCGCGAGCCGCTTCCAGCGATGCTGCTGGCCTTTGACAAGAAGCCGCTTGGCATCGATCAGCTCTTCGTCACGTACGACCTGCGTTCAGTGCGCGTCTGCACGAAGGACGGCGGGGAGACGTTCGACCTCGCGGCCGACCCGGTCGGCATGTACCACCGCAACATCCGAAAGGTGATGCAATGACGACCGACACCCTGATTGCAAAACCGGAAGCCTTGACGGGTCACGACCTGCACCGCGTGGCGGCTGGTGTCGCCCCGGGGGCTCTACACCGCGACGAAGGCGACCATGTGCGCATACGCGCCAATCTGCCCTCTGACCTGCGTGCGTTCACGCTGCGCGCCTCCGTCTGCATCCGCAAGGGGGGGAAGAACTTCTACCCGCACTCGTCGGACTGGCAGGCCCGGCACGACTGGCTCGAACGCGAGGGCGAGCGCAACGGCTTCGCCATCATTACGCAGCACTGCTCCGCGGGTCGCCAGCGCATCCGCGATGGCCGGGGCCGGGACTTCGTGATCGACGCGACCGACTTCGTCGGTGTGCTCAAGATCACCGATCAAGACAAGTTCGCCGCTGCACTGACGCACGGCCTCGGGCGCATCGGGCGCGCGTGGGGCCTCGGCATGCTATGCGTGTAGATTGACCAGAACACCAACCAACGACAGGGGACCCCATGAGTAACTTGATCTTCAACATCGAAGCCCGCACCCTTGCGCCCGTCTCCATCGTGGCGCCGCCGGCCGAAGGCTCGAAGGCCACCGGCCACCCAACGATGCCGCGCGGCGAAGGCGAAACGGCCTATATCCCGGCCTCCACATTGCGCGGCAAGCTGCGCCGCGGCGTCGTCATGCCGATGGTTGCTGCGGCTGCTGCGGGCGGCAAGCCGTGGCGCTTGCCGCGGCTCTACGAGTACCTTCTCGGACAAGACACCGAAAGCGAGAAGAAGGCGGAGTTCATCAACCTCAACGCCGTCGCCGCGAAGCGTGTCGCGGAGCCGGTGCTCGACCTGTTCGGCGTCGGCCTCACGCTATCGGGCCGGCTGCTCGTGTCGCACCTCCTGCCCGTCGAGAACGTCACACCGATCATCATCACCGGCACCCGCCGCGATCTCGACGACGATGAACCAGTGATTGACATGCTGACGAGCGACGACCGCACCGCGTTCGAGGGGAGAGGCGCGGCGAACACCGAGCGCGTCTCGCACGCGTCAAGCATCAAGGCGCTCGAATCGAAGCGGCGCGCAACGTTGAAGAAGGACTCGAAGGCCGAGGTGAGCGAACTCGACGCGGCGATCGGGGTCGCGAAGCAAGCCGAGGCTGCCGCAAGCGGTGCGATGGGTGAGATGAAGAACTCAACGCGCACACTGATTCAGCACTCCGCCATGCCTGCCGGCGTCGAACTCCGTGGCCGGATCGTCGTGCGGCGGGAGCGCGCAGGTGACCTTGAGATGCTGCTCGGCGCATTCGATGAGTTCTCACGCATGCCGATCCTTGGCGGGCATTCGGCGAGGGGTTGCGGCGAGGTGGCGATGACGCTGAGGGTGACGCGCGACGACGCGCCTTTGATGACCGTCGAGGTCGGTGGATTCACTGGTGCGCGCACGCACCTTGCGATGAAGCCGGCAGAGGCCGGCATGACCAAGGGCGCGGCGGCATGAATTTCCGATGCCCAAACACCTGTTTCTCGTACGCGATCAAGAGGGTGCATGGTATCGGGTCGAGCCGCCCCTTGTTGGGGTGGCTACTAGAAGTTGAATTGGATCGCCATGATCGTGCCGAACGGTCGAGCCGCCCCTTGTTGGGGTGGCTACTAGAAGTGGGCGAAGGTGCGGCCCCAGCGGAACAGGGGTCGAGCCGCCCCTTGTTGGGGTGGCTACTAGAAGTATCGGCCACGACTTGATTGCAATGTATGTGGTCGAGCCGCCCCTTGTTGGGGTGGCTACTAGAAGTTGACTGTCGCTCTCGATCCGCAGGTTAGGGGTCGAGCCGCCCCTTGTTGGGGTGGCTACTAGAAGTAGCGCCCAGGGCAGCTAGCCCTGTGCGGTGGTCGAGCCGCCCCTTATTGGGGTGGCTACTAGAAGACACGAATTTGCAATCGCGCGGTGCGCGCCACTCGAGCCGCCCCTTGTTGGGGTGGCTACTAGAAGTGCATGACTCGAAGGCTCCAGTCGGTAGCAGGTCGAGCCGCCCTTTGTTGGGGTGGCTACTAGAAGAGCAAGTCACGTAAGCAGCACAATCTGATGGGTCGAGCCGCCCCTTGTTGGGGTGGCTACTAGAAGTAGCTCCATCCACCGATGCCGGCGAAGAAGGGTCGAGCCGCCCCTTCTTGGGGTGGCTACTAGAAGAAGTCCGCGCATACCATTCGCGCATCGTCCGGTCGAGCCGCCCCTTGTTGGGGTGGCTACTAGAAGGTGTAACGCGTACCACCACGCGCATCGCGCGGTCGAGCCGCCCTTTGCTGGGGTGGCTACTAAGAGCATGATCTCGGTGCAGCGCGAAAACCAAGGATGAGCCGCCCCGGCGGGGATCGCTATTGTAGGAGATCATGTTTCGTTCCAGTGGACAGCAGCACTTCCACGATATGCTCGCGGCGCATCGAGGCGCGCCACTGCTCCTCGAAGGCGCAGCAGGGCTCGGGAAGACGCGCGCGATGCTCGCTGCTGCGCAGGACTCGGGCAGCGCGGCGATCTGCGTCCCCACGCGGGCGCTCGCGACGCAGATGGCCGAGTCCAACGATGCCAAGGCGGTCGGCGCTCGCGCTGTCATCTACACCCCCGCCCGTGAGTTCGCGACCCGTGCCGAATACCTTGCGCACCGCGAAACGTGCCGGTCAATACCGCTGCTGATCTGCACGCATGCCGCGGCGCTCATCGACGTGCTGTCCGACGGGCTGCTTCTCGGGCTCGCCAAGCGGCACATGATCGTCTTCGACGAAGCAGATCAACTCCCGAGCGCCGCATCGCTGCAACGCGACTGGACGCTGCCCGCCGGTATGGAGTTGGACGACGCGCTGCGCAGTGATGACATCGAGGCGCGCGCGGCAGCTCGGGCGATCTCGAAAGCGCTTGAGCGGCCAGCCTGGTACAAGAAAGTCGGTCGTGACGAGGACGGTCAACTGCGCCTTGTCCACCAACTGCCGGCGCGGATGCTTCGCCCTCTCTTCGACCATCCGCGCCTCTCGTTCCTCTCCGCGACGCTCTCTATCAACGGGTCATTCGAGGACTTCAGGCGCGCACTGGGCCTGCGCGAAGTGGCCGCAGAGTCGACGATCGTTGAACCGAGACACCACGGCAAGCTGATCGTCCACTCGCTGAAGATGAACGTCGAGGCCCAAGACTTCCTCGACCGAGCCGCCGCGCACATCACGCAACTTGAAGGGCCTGCGCTCGTCATCACGACCTCGCACGCCGACGCCGCCGCGCTTGGTGAGCGGCTCCCCGGCGTGGCCGTGCGCGCGGAAGCCGAGACGACGGGCGAGGCAGCCGCCCGCATGAGCGGCTCGACGCTGATCGCCGCCGGCGCGTGGGCCGGGCTCGACACGCCGATCCGGTGGGAGCATGTGGTGATGCTCAAAGCGCCGTATTCCCCACCGACCGTGCTTGACGGGCATGAAGTCACTCGATACGTGGACTCGCGCAACGCTGCCCTTCGCCGCTTCCGGCAGGGCATTGCACGCGGCCTTCGCACGCCGGATGCCGAATGCATCCTGCACCTACTGGATGCCCGATTCGAGCGACCGGAGTTCAAGTCCGCGATGCCTGCGCGGTTCGCGCTGGCATACATACGCCGCACCGCCGTCGTCGAGGTCCGCACCGCGCAAGGGGCGTTCCGCCGACGGATGTTCGAGCGTTGGGGCGGGCGTTGTGTCGTGACCGGCTGTGACGTGGTCGAGATGCTGGAAGCTGCACACGCTGGTGCGCAAGGCGGGTGGCGAACGAATCACACTGACGGCTGGCTACTCCGCGCCGATTTGCATCGAGCGCTCGACGCCGGGCTTCTGGAACTGTGCACAGAGACCGGGCGGGTGCTGCGAGCGGAGAAGGGTGTGCTGCCTGAAGGCTCGTCGTTCACGAACGACGTGAACGATGTGGGTCCTCGAACACGTTGAACCGAGCGACGCTTCGTGGAACCAGATGCCGCGCCTTGCCGCGAGTCGCTGCTGGAACTTGTCCAGCCAACGCAACACCCTTCGTGCCACTCTCAGAGGAGGACTTGTACTGTTCCGGCTCGGCGCTGCGCATGGTTGCGACCTGCGCATAGGGGTCGCTATGGAGAGCTCTGCATAGGGACCCATAGCCGTCTGACCGTGCACGATCAGCCTGCCAAGGTCGTGGCGGCAGGGCGGCGGCGGTGCCCTCGTTCTCCGGCCCACGCTCGCGGGCGGCCGCCGCAGACTGCAATCCGCAGCCGCATCAACACCGCTGTGCCCTGCAACCATGGGGGGCGACCGCGAATGGTGCCTGCGCCCGGGGGCACCACC
>Ga0315276_10007283_pt1 | contig 10231 bp, 8 predicted proteins | sample YL17G05_0_MG_FD_204542 | JGI IMG/M metagenome (GOLD analysis project Ga0315276, IMG submission 204542) | Sediment microbial communities from Yellowstone Lake, YNP, Wyoming, USA - YL17G05_0 | ecosystem: Environmental > Aquatic > Freshwater > Lake > Sediment | place: USA: Wyoming | collected... | reverse complement strand
CATGGACGAACCCCCCAGGCCGTAGTCCACGCCGGTCACGACGTACTTCCCGTTGCCCTCCTGGTTCAGGGCTCCCTCCACCCTCAGGACATCCCCCGGCCTGAAGGCTCCGGCCGAGACCGTCAGCCGGTCTTCTTTGACGACCCCATCGGTGCAGGCTCCGGGACCGGAGGTCCGTGCGTGACCGCGGGCCTGAACAGGCTCCATATGAGGCCTCCGAGGCAGAGGACGAAGAGGACGGCCCCGAAGATCTTGAGGCCCGTTGCGACTTTCTTTGTGTCCATGCCCGTACGGCCCACAAGGGGCCTGGCGCCGGGAGGGCCTCACCGGGCCGGGATATGGGACGCCGTCGCGACGAGGCGGCGAATGAGCTTCAGGACGTTCCTGTCGACGTCGGCAGCCTCCCAGTCGGCTTCGAGCCATGAGCGGACGAGGGAAAGCTGCCTCTTGGACAGCTTTCCCTCGCGCTTCACGAGGTCCTCGAGGCGAACCTTCACGACTGCATCCTCAGGACCTAGGTGCGGCCTGGGCGGATCCGTTCTTCGGAGCCGACACCAGCAGGCGGTCGCCGAGCTTGGTCCCCTTGAGGAGCTCGCCGAGGACGTCCATCACGCCGGCCTGCTTGATCATCGCAAGGGGCGACATGGCCTCCGCGACCTTCTCGATCATCGCCTGCTCGCCAAACGAGCTCAGGGCGGCGACGAGGGCCGGGTCGACGGCCTTCGCCTTGTCGACGACGGCCTTGACCTCCGCCTCGAGCCAGGCCTTGCGCTGGTCGAGCCTGGCCTGCTCCATGGCGATCTCCTGCTCCGTCTCGGCCCTCTCGATGCGGAGCTTCGTCTCCTCCACCTCGCCGCGCGACCTCTCCGCTGTCAGGGACAACTGGTGCTGCTCCTGCGCGGTCTTCGCGCTGGAGGCGAGGCGGGCGAGGTCGAGCTCGAGCTGGGACGTGAGCTTCTCCTGCTCCATCTTCAGGAGCGCGCGGGCGGTCTCGAGCTTCGCGGCCTCGGTCTGCCGCTTGATGTCCTCCGCCTCCTTCGAGAACTCGAGAGTCCTGCGCGAGGACGCCAGCGTGAGGGCGTGCCTGATAACCTCGCGCTGGGAGTTCGTGATCTCCGTCGCGATGTCCTTGTTGTCGAGCTCGACGCCGAGGACCTCGACGTCGTATATCCGCATGCCGTTCTCCTCGAACGAGGTCCCGGCCCGCGCCCGCGCCCTCCCGTCGACCGCGTCCACGGACTTGCCGAGGACTACGTCGCGGACGGTGGGCTCCGCGTTGGCGTAGAACTTCTCCACGCCGATCTGCTTGATGGAGGACCGGAGCTTCGACCGCATGTGGTCGGTGAGGAACTTCGTGTAGTTCTCGACCGAGAACCATCTGTCGGGATCGCCCTCGAAGTTGACGCGGTACGAGACCTTGATCTTGAGCTTGCAGAAGTCGGACGTCTCGACCTCCACGATGTCGGAGACCTTGTTCGCCCTGGTCAGGAGGAACGCGGTCCGGAGAAGGTTGTCGGTCGTCTTCGGCTTGCCGCGGGAGAGGGTGAGGATCTGCGGCTGCTCGTCGTACTCGAACAGGACGGTCCCCGGCCCCTGGAAGACGCGGCGCTCCCCGGTCTTCCGGACGAGCATCATGGCGTACCCCGGCCAGATGTCCGAGGAGACAGCCCCGTCGAACTTCGTCGGAAGGGTGATGGTCCTCGGCTCCGTATACTGCGACTTGCGCTGGAAGGCGTCCCCGGAGAACCCGCGGGCAGGAGAGTTCCCGAGTCCCCTGGCGAGCGGTGAATCCCCGACGGAGATGGCGTTGGAGATGCCGAGCGACCCTTGCGGGCCCTGGGGGCCAGTGGCGCCCCGGTCCGCATACGCGGCCCCGAGGGCCCCAACCCCGACGGTGCCGGGGACGGCCATGAGCATCATCGCGGCGGCCTCCGCGACCGCGCTCGACGACGACATGTAGGTGCTGACGTCGACGCCGGCGAGCTGAGCGTTGTGCTCGATCGCTACGTGGTTCCCCGGGTAGAGGAGGGAGACGGTCTTATAGTCCAGTATCCTGCGGACGATCACCTGGTTCCGGGGATCCGGGAGGAAGATGGTGGCGCCGCGCTCGAGGGAGATTCCGCCCTTGTTGCGGTCGAGGACGTACCGGGCTTCGCCGGCCGGGATTGCGATGCCGTAGTGAATCTCGTTGGTGTCGTACTTGACGATCGCGTGCTCCTCCCGGGGGAAGTAGATCATCTGCTCCCTCCCGGTGATGAAGAGCTCTTGTCCGACCTTATAGTCCTGGCCGCCCTCCGAGTAGTCGGCGATGACCTTGATGTAGATGCCGGAGTTCTCGTTGAGCTCGATGGCCCTGAACTTCCGGGTCTTGGTGACCTTCCCGTCCTTCTCGACCTCTCGCTCGGAGAAGACCTCGGTCGGCTCCGGAAAGACGACGGCGGGCCCCTGCTCGTAGCGCTTGTTCCCGTTCTGATCCCGGAGGAGGACGTACTCGAGCCGCTCGAGGGTGACGGCCTCGCGGACATGCTGGCCCTTCTCGTCGGGGACGACCTCAACGCCGGTCGGCGGGATGTAGAAGGCGACGTCGGTGCCCCGGATCACGAGGAGCTGGCCCATGGTGAGCCCGCCCGAGGTGAGGACGGAGAAGTCCGGATCCTTCGAGGCGTCGAGCTCGGAGGGCGCGGATCCGACGGGCTGCACGACGGCCTTCTTCCAGTTCTGACGGGCGGCCTCAGCGTCGTAGACGCGGACGAGGAGGTACTGGTTGGACCGGATGTGGTGCCCCTTCAGGACCTTCGCCATCTGGCCGGGCCAGAGCGGGAATGACACCGGGCCCGGGATGTTGACCTTGCGGCCGACCGTGAGGTCCGCGTTCGTGGCCTTGCCCTGTCCGGCCGGGTGTTTCTCCCCTACGGCCGGGTTCTTCAGGACGATGTAGAAGCCCTCGGGGGCCGTCATGAACGTCTGGATGGCGCGCTCGAGGGTGACGTTCTGGAACCTCTTTGTCCTCTCGTCGAAGACGACCGGCTGGTCGGTCCCGGAGAGGCCCGTCTTGCACGGGCCGACGAACACGTCCACGTTCCCCTTCGTCTGGTCGCGTACGAGCATCCACTCGTTCGGCGCCAGAACCATGTCTCCGTCTTTTCGAGCGCGCTCTTCTTCGGCCATGACAGTCTCCTTTGACGTCCGCGTCTTGTGCGGGATCCACGCTTACACTCACGGCCTACGTCGACATGATCTCGTCCACAATGCCCGTGTTACACCCGTTGTCCCTATGGACCTTCCCGGAAGGCCACATAACGCCGCACTCCTGGCACCTCCGGACGACCACGGTCTTCACGACGCCGACTGGGGCCCTGAAGCCCTTCTCCGGACGCGCCTTTATGTAGACACCCCCGGGGTTGTCACGGCGGGCCGAGATGGTGACCTTCCCGACCCTCAGGTCCCACCTCTCGAGCTCCGCCATCGCGTCGGCGACGTGCGCCTTCAGCTCGGCCCAGTCGGCGTCGTCGATCGGGAAGTTGGAGGACATGACCTTCCCCCACTCCTCCCTCTCGTGCACAGGCCTGACGGCGCGCTTCTCCCGGACCATCACGCGATCATGTCGGCCGTCGACAGGAGAGACTGAATCCTCTCCTGCCCGCTCAGCAGGCGGTCGTTGTTCATGTCGAGAAGACCGTTCTCGATGGCGCGCATACGCTTGGTCTGCCAGAGGATCTTCCCTATCATCCGCTCGAATATCGGGTTGTCCCGGTTCTTCATGCAGCCGAGGTAGAACTTGCCGTCCTTCCGCAGCTGGTCGTTGAGGTACGTGTACGTGATGACGTCCGCGTCCTTCTCGATCTGGTTGGCGTACGCGATGGCCGCGAAGTCATACCGGCCGTCCGCCTTGTCCGCCCGGAGCTTCCCCTGACGGTTGATCTGGAAGAGGGACAGCACCGGCGTGCCCTTTCCGCGGGCGAAGTTGAGGGCGAGCATGCGGGCGTCCGTGACGACGCTGTTGATGCGGTCGATGGCGTCGTTCGTCCTGAAGCGAGGCTTCACCATGCCGAGGTAGTCGATCACTATCCCGTCGCACCCGTACTTGTTGTGGAACATCTCGGCCTTGCGGTGGATGTCCGGGATGGAGACCTGGTCCGGCGGCTTCCAGATGAAGAGCTTGCCCTTGGACGAGGCCTTGAAGTCCTGCGCCACCTTCTTGAGCCTGACGAGGTCCGCGTCCGAGAGACGGCCGTCGCGAATCTTCCTGTAGTCCAGACCGAGGTACGGCTCGTGGACGCCCGCCTTGCGGTCCTTCTCGTACCAGTCGGTCACGAACTTGCCGTGCGAGGAGTGGAGCGTGAAGAGCTGACGGCGGAGCTGCTTGTACGGCATCTCCAGGATCGTGTAGAAGATGTTCTTCCCGTAGACGTACGCGTTGTTGTAGGCGTAGTTCAGGGCGAGGGTCGTCTTGAGCTCGCCCGGGTGGGCGCAGTGGACCCAGAACTCCCCGGACCTGTGGCCCTCGCAGACGGAGTCGATGGGCTCCATCCCGAACAAGTTCCGTCCGGCGTACTTGTTCGTCTTGGATACGACGTCGTACTCGTCGAGGAACTCCTCCGCGTCCTCCGAGACGACGCCCTCGAGCTTCTCCCCCGTCTCGAACGTCGTCAGGGACGACATCCTGTCGAAGAGGAACCCGAGGGCGTCCTGCACGCCGCGCAGGATCTTCTTGCCGTCTATCGGCTTGTCCAGGTTCCTGCCGTGCTCGGCGATCGCGGAGGCGTCCCGGCACACGAGGACCAGGTTCTTCACCTGCTGCTGCTCGCGCTCCGACCGGACTATGGAGATGAAGTTGGTCCTGATGTAGAACTGGGCCTTCTTCACCTCGTCCAGGCGGGCCGTAACCTCGATCTCGTCCTTCTTCTCGAAGAACTCTCGGACGAGCGAGTAGTCCGGCGGGGCGGACATCTGGGCGTAGAAGGTGTCCAGGTACTCGTGGATGGACCGGTCCTCGGCCGACGGGAACTCGAGCTGGTACTCCTTGAGCCTCAGCCAGTTCTGGTACGCGTCGTCCACCTCCGGATGGCCGCCGATCTGAATCACGCTGCGAAGTATTCTCTCCATTTCAGTCGCCCTTCCCGAAGGGCTTCTTCGAAGATCCAAGCTTGCCTTTGCGCCCCAGCCCCATCCCGTACATGCCGAGCCCGGACGGCGCGTCGTCGTCAGGGACCGGCTGGATGCCCCTCCTCGGCCTCTCCCCGGCCTCCGGCGGGGCCGGGCGGGTCTCGGGCGGCCTCCGGGACTCCGTGGACGCCGGGGCACTCTCCCGTGCCTCCCGGGGGGCCCTTTGCGGCTCCGGGGCGTCGTCGCCGGACCAGGCCGACCCGAGGAGAGAGTTCTGTGGCGGAGGCGGCGGCTCGTTCCGCGGTGAGATGCGCGGGATCCGGACTTGCGTGAAGGACGTGGTGAGGAGGTCCCAGACGGTCTCCGAATAGGCGTGGCTCCCGGTCCCGAACGGCTTGTCCAGGTCGGAGACAACCCAGGTCGGGCGGCCGTAGTCGAGCCTGCAGACGAGGGCCTCCTCGAGGATTCCGGAGGCCGCCTTGTTCTTGTATCCGAGCTCGTTCAGCCTCAGGACCACGAGGTCGGGGCCCCCGGGCCCGCGACCCTTAGGATCGCCGCCGCCCATCAGGTCCTCAACGCTGTTGTACACCACCTTCGCGTCCTCCTCCAGGTTGGCCCTGGACTTGGACCCTACGAACACGTCCCGAAGCTCTCTGTCCGAAGTTATGCGGACGTACTTTCCGTAGTGCTTCATCATGACGGCCTTGACGATGGCCCTCATGTCGATCCACGCGGCGGTGATGAAGCACGAGCGGCCCACGCTCTTGAGGAGCGGGCTCTCCAGGTGCTGGGGCAGGAACTTGGCGGTAAGGACGTAGGACGGCATCGAGGACGCGATCCGCTTCCAGAGCGAGCACTCGCACTCGTACGTCTTGCCGTCCCTGTCGACCGTCCCGGCCCCTCCGCATGTTCCACAGGCCATGTCCGACATGTTACAGGTCGCTGAGGTCGATCGAAACGGTCGTGATCGGATGGTCCTCTTCCTCGTCCTTCGGCCTCTTCCTCGGAAGGCCTTTCTTCTTCTCGACGGCCTTCTTGGCGGGCGCCCTCTTCGGATCCCCGGCGGCGTCCCTGTCCGACTTGATCTGGTCCAGGATTCCCCTCACAGAGTCTCCCTCGCCGCCCGTGAAGACGAGGCCGTCCTTCAGGGACTCGCCCGCCACCTTGTCCGCGAGCTTCTTCTTTGAGCGCAGCGCCTTGAGCACGTGATGGTCGATCGTCTTGCCGCCGTCGCGCTTCCGTCCGAGGAAGTGGTGCGCCACGACGGTCTCGTGCGACGAGCCGATCCGGACCATGCGGCCCGTGAGCTGGACGTAGTCGCCCCAGCTCCAGGGAAGGTCCAGAAAGACGAAGTGCTGGGCCGAGTGGAGGTTGATGCTCTCGGAGCCCGCGGTCGTGATGAGGATCACGTTCGTCCCGGACTTCATGTCCTGGAACTGGTTCTTCACCTTCTCGCGGTACTTCGGGTCGCTCTCCTTGCCCGTGATGCGGACGAACGGAATGCCCTTCTCCTTCAGCATCGCGTCCACGACGCTGATCATCTTCTCGAACTTCGAGAAGACGATCACCTTCTGGCCGTCGGCCTCGTCCTCGAGGAGGTCCAGGAGCTGATCCGCCTTGGACGACGGCCCGTCGTACGGCGTCCCCTCCTCGTCCGCTATCAGCTTCGGCGAGTTCACGGCCTGCTGGCACATCGTCATCGACGTGAGCAGGTCCGCGTTCGACGTGTCCGGATCGTCGCTCTTGCTGAGCAGCCCGGTCTCCGCCATGTCGTAAAGCTCCTCCTGGAGCTCGTGGAGCTCGCACTCGACCTCGCGCGAGATGAGGTCCGGGAGCTCCTTCGCGACGTCGTGCTTCTTGCGGGAGAGGTAGAACGGCTCTATCTTCCTGATGAATCCGTCCAGGTTCTTGTAGCCGACGACGATCGGAACCTGCCTCCCGCCTCCGATGCTCTGGAGCTTGGTGACGCAGTACTCGTTCTGGAAGTGAGTGATCTTCGGAAAGAGCCCGGGCTGGATGATCCGGAACAGGGCCCAGAACTCCATAAGACGGTTCTTCACGGGCGTGGCCGTCATCCCGACCACGCGCTGGGACTCGGCGGCGAGCGCCGCCGTCTTGGCGTGGAACTGGCTCCTGTGGTTCTTGAGCTTGTGCACCTCGTCCATGGCAAGCATGACCTTGGCGGTCGGATGGGAGGCCCTGAACTCCCTGACGTAGTCGATGAGACCCGGGACTCGCTTCGGCGGGGCCGCCTCGCGGTTCAGGGAGTTCAGCGCCTCCGTGGCGGAGGCCAGGCGGTCCCGGGAGGCGACGAACGACCGCAGCACGGCGGCGTCCTCCTCCGCCCACCCGTGCGGGGCCTTCAGGCCCGAAGAGCCCTCCCTCAGGGACTCCTCCACGTAGTGAGCGATGTCGAACGTACGGCTCCCGAAAGCGGTGTCGAAGAGGTCCTTGGAGGCGGATGCGACGGCGGAGGCAGCCTTCTTCTCCGCCCTGGCCGTCTCGACCTCCTTCCCGAACCCCTTGCGCGGAGACTTGGTCTTCTCCTTGATGACGGTCTCCTCCATGTCGTACATGACGTGGTCGTACGTCAGGATTAGGAGCCTCCTGCGGGACGGGTCGTGACCCACGAAGAAGTCCTCGTACAGCGCGTGCCGCTTGAACGGCTCCCCGCTCACCGTGACGGCCTCCATCCCCTGCATGAACTTGCGGACCTCGGAGGCCCACTGGAAGAGCGCCGACTTCGTCGTGACGATGACCGGGACGTACTCCGGCTCCTTCATCCACACGTAGCCGATCGTGGAGAGGACCTCGAGGGTCTTGCCCAGGCCGGTGTCGTCGGCGCAGATCATCTTCTCCATTGTCAGGAGGTTCATGACCATCTGCGCCTGATAGTTGCGGATCGAGACTTCGCGCTCGTCCCCGTACTCGTCGACGAACGACTTCCTGAGGTACGGAGAGGGCTTCAAAGATATGCCCTCCTTCGTCCTGATCTCTCGTATCTTGCGGACTAGATCGTCGGATTCCATGTTCGGCCCTGGGTGTGCCGAGATGTTACATCAGAGAGTGCAACAGTACTGGCCGACCGGGGTGATTCCCGGGATGAAGAACGTCGCGACGCAGTCCGGAAGGACGTAGGCCGTGCTCGGGCACTGGCGCGGCACGGGATGTCCGACGGGGCAAACCTGTCCGACGGTCAGGAGCCCAACGTCGTTCGGGCACAGGTCGCAGTGGTCGGGGGACAAGACGTTGCAGATCTCGCTCCCTCCGCAAGTCCCGCAGCTGACAGTCCCTCCGCACCCGTCGGGGGCCGTCCCGCACTCCTTCGAGCCGCAGACGGCGACCGGGAGCTTCGGGGTGCACCCGCAGACGCCGGCGATGACGGGGGTCTGCCCCTCGCAGCTCTCGGGCAGGGAGCACGTGCCGCAGCTGTAGGTGCCGCCGCACGCGTCGGAAACCGGACCGCAGTTCCTTCCTGTGCAGGCGACGATCTTCGTTACCTGCGTACATCCGCACTGACCCGGGACGCCCCCGCCCCCGCAGACCTGAGGGAGCGTACAAGAGCCGCAGTCGATAGCCCCGGTACAGCCGTCCCATGCCGACCCGCAGTCCTTCGACCCGCAGGCGGAAACTTTGTCCTTCGGGACGCACGGCCCTCCGCCCCCGTCCCCGGACGAGCTCGAGTCGGAGGCGGTCGATGAGTCGGACGAGCTCGAGTCGGAGGCGGTCGATGAGTCGGAGGAGGCAGACTCCCCGCCAGCCCCTCCGTCAGAGGGGGGCAGCAGCTGGACCCCCGTCTCGGGGGATCCGGAGCAGGCGACGATCGAGAGGGCGAGGATGGCGAGGACGTTCTTCATGGTAGCAGGTTCTCCTTCAGCCGAATACCGGAGTCCCGACGATATTTACGGACGTCCTTCATCGGGACGCGACCGCGCGGAGAGGTCGCGCCACAGAGTCCTCCTCATACTCGTCCGGAGGAGAGCTGGGGACTCGAGCGTTCGCCGTGGACGCTACGCGGCGACGGCGCCGCTTCGGGACGACCTTGTCGGCGACTTCGGAGATCTCTGGCATGGAGGCGACGGCGGAGGCGATGACGGGCTCGATGATGCTGGCCAGAAGGCCGAGGAGCTGGTTCGCCCCCTTGGCCATGCCCTCCTCCAGGAATTCGTCGCAGAGGGCCTGGACGTGCTTGTTCTTCCCGAACTTCGGGGTCATGGGTCCGGCCACCCCGATGAGGCCGATGACCGCGCCCTGGCCGACGTCGGTCTCGAGGAAGGCCTCGACGATGTCGAAGGCGGCGGGCTGGACCCGCGGCTTCAGGGCAGCCAGGAGCGCCGCCCGGCCCTCCGTGAGGGCGCGCATGCGGGCGACCCTGTACGGCGCCGCCGCCGCGCTCTTCTTGAGCCTTGCGGCGATTCCCGACACCATGCTGTCGGACGTTCCAGAGACGGATTCATCGCTCATGTGATCACTCCTGTCCTTCTTGGAGGGGGGCACGATTCCGGACATCATGCGCCTCTCCCATCTTTTCGACTCTTCCTGAACACAGGCGGGGATGTCCCGCGACCCGAAGCACGACGAGTACCGAGAGCATCCGAGGAAAGCCCGCCCGTCCCGGCCGCGGACGCGAACGATCATTACGGCGCCGCAGGCGGGGCACCCGACGGCCGGCCTCTGACCTCCGCTCTCGAAGAAGTGGATGATCGTCCAGCCGATCCTCTCGGCCGAGAGACCTGGCGCCCCTTGATCCTCGTGGACCAGATCGTTCATGGCGCGGTCTACGGCGCCGTCCGGAGGATTTACGGGACGATCAGTTGAACGCGAAGAAGACGCCGGTGTGCACGCTCGACCGCCAGCCGTCATAGACCAGGGAGTAACCGGCGTACGTGCCGAAGTTCCTCGTGATGTCCACGCCGAGGCCGCCGCCGAGGCTCCGGATTCCCGTGTACACGGCCGCGTTCAGGATTCCGACGTGGAAGAAGTCCCAGCCGATCCCGCCGTCCCAGAAGTCCTGCCTCGTCCCGCCGGCTGTCCTGACGAGCTCGGGGACGAGCACACCGACCTGGGCCCTCACCCTCAGGCGGAACATCGGATCCGGTGGCTTCGGACGGTAGTTCACGACCGG
>Ga0315276_10007280_pt1 | contig 10232 bp, 18 predicted proteins | sample YL17G05_0_MG_FD_204542 | JGI IMG/M metagenome (GOLD analysis project Ga0315276, IMG submission 204542) | Sediment microbial communities from Yellowstone Lake, YNP, Wyoming, USA - YL17G05_0 | ecosystem: Environmental > Aquatic > Freshwater > Lake > Sediment | place: USA: Wyoming | collected... | reverse complement strand
TCTTTGTAAAATAAATCCACAAAAAGAACAGGTTGTCTGTTCACTTGATGTACTAAAAGTTGCGCCATTCGGTGTTTATGCTGGCGACTCTGAATTCAAGGAATGGTTTAACAATAAGGATACTAACACAATTGATGATGTTTTCAAAAGATAAAACCTTGATTAACAAAACTTATAATTTCTGAAATTTTCAGAGTTGGTATGGAAAACAAAATCTTAGTGCTTGGACTGCTGATTCTATCAGTGGTACTAGTTTTAGGGTGCACAGGAACGCAACAGACTACTACAAAAGAGCAAAGTTGTACAAGCTCTGATGGAACAGTAACAACAGCAATGTGTTGTCAAAGCGCAAGCGATTTCCCAAACAATTGTTTGATTGGCGCATGTGGTTGTTCTCCAGACAATAGCCATTCTGTCAAGGTTTGTGATTGTGGCGAAGGCAGGTGTTTCAACGGAACAAGATGTCAAGCAGTTTCAGCTGGGGCAGCTTAATCCTTTTCTTATTTTTTATTTTTGATTACAGAAGATTTAAAAGTAAGTATATTCTGCAGTATACATGTGGGATTATGAATTCTGATGGTCTAATTGAACTTTTTCAAAAGATGGAAAATAAATTCGATAAACAGCCAGCTGTTGTTAAGGACAATTCTAAAAAAATTCTTTTTGTCGGAGACGTTCATGGTGACCTCGAGACAATGTCAATAGTAGACGAAATAGGATATGGCTATGACAAAATTGTATTCCTTGGTGATTTTGTTGATAGGGGTACCAATGATACTGAAGTTGCAGAAAGAATTGCAAATATGTACCTTAATGATCATAGAATAGTTGTACTTGCTGGAAATCATGATGCGTCTGATTGTGTATACCCATGTGATTGGGGGGATAGACTATTCCATAATTTTGGGGCAGGTGGATCACGTATACGAAAAGCGTATAACTGCGCTTTCAAAAAAGCTCCTGTAGCTTATTATAATGAAGAATACAAATTGCTGGGACTTCATGGTTTCATACCAATACCTCAAAACGGCGGCAGATGGGACATTAATAAGTGGAAAAAAACCGATTCAGACATAATAAGTGAAATATTATGGAATGATCCTTTACTTGATGGAAATGGTGTTAATCCAAGTGAAAGAGGAGATTACATCTGGAATGTTGGCCGCGATATAACTGAACAATTCATGGGATGGAATAATTTGGAGTACATTGTAAGAAGTCATCAGCCGAGAATAAATAAAATATTCAAACTTTCAGATGGCAAAAAAGTTGTTAACATTGGGTCATCCTCATTTTATGAAACAAGAGGATTCTTTATGATGCCTGGTGGCAAGATATACAAGCATTTATGAGAGAGATTATATTATTACATCAAAATACATATAAAGATGTAAATATATGTATACTCTATGAGATTCCAGATGGCTGCATCAGCTGAAATGGCCAAAGCTCTTAAGGATGAAGCTAAAAAGCGTAAATTAGACACAATGCAGGAAACCATACGATCAATACTCAGCGAGTACTTTATGCTCAGGAAAGCATCGGAAGAAAAGCCTGAAAGACCAAAACCAAGAAGAATTGAGTCAACTAATCCTTTGGCGCATTAAACTTATTGGGAAAACTTTATAAGATACTACTTTGTAGTAAAAACTATACGCTTAGGGGTGTAAAAATGGAATTAATCGATGTTATAAATGAACTGAAATATATGCAAAGCGTAGAAATAACAAGTTCTTACTCACAACAGGTAGATGAATTAGATCTTAGAATAATAGGACTTGAAAGATTTGATAAATTAAAAAAGAATGGAAATATTACAGACGAGGATTATATGCACGCGGCTATAGCAGTTTGTTTTGCTTATGTTCCAAATGAAGAAATAGATTTTAAAAAAACAGTTTGTGATAATTGTGACAGTAAAAAAAATGCTTGTCTTAAGCATGGCGAGTCAGACCTTGCTGAAAAATTAATTCTTTGAGTGATAAAAATGGGGACAGAAGACGAGAAAACAATAAAGAACTTGGAAAGGGCATTAAACAAAGAATTAACACATGAGGAGACAGGTAGCTCTAAAGAAAATAAATTAAGAAATATTCTAACCAAGGTAGAATTAACAAAGGAGTTATGTCTTGAAAACAGAGCGTATCTAACGCATTCTTCAAATAATTTTGATTTGTATGTATTAAAGGAAAAACTAAGCATATGTAACGGCTGCCATTCTTACAAAGAATTGGCAGAATACCCTTATTGTATGATTACAAAGGTGAAAAAATAATTTTTAAGAAAAATTATGTTTGACAACATTTAAAAGTGAGTATATTCTGTAAAATATAGTTTGGTGGGGTTCTGAAAGGGGTGCTGAAAATGATGAATAATAGAATAGAAAATGAAAATATAAGTGTTCATGTTAGAGAAATACGAAGAGTGCCATTCTCTGAATTTGAGGAAAAGCAGAATAAACCTATAAAAACAGTTTCTGATTTATTTGGTGACGAACCAAAATACTTGACATTAGATGAATTGATGCCAGTATTAGAAAGACAAAGAGAAAAAGAATTGGAAGATAAAATCCTAGGACTCTTAGTTTCTAAAGGAGAAAAAAATATTTTAAGTTCTGTAGAAGTTTTGCGTTCTGTTTATCATGAATACAATACTAATATTGCGCTTGTCAAACTATTACAAGACGAATTAAGAAAACCTACTGGAATGTATACTGGTAACTTAGAAAAAAACATTGCAAAGATAGTCTGTCCAATGTTTAGTATTGGCAAGCATCCTGAAAGGATTGATCTTGATGCTACAATTTGTATGAGCTGCGATTATAGCCCAATGAAGAATAATGGTAAATTCTGTGATTCTCCGCAACATGAAATTGTTGAGATGTTTATGCTTAAAACCTCACAAAGCTATACTAACGTAAAAGGTGATAAAAAATGAGTTATACTGCAAGAGAAATTAAAAAAATGAATAAATTGGCAAATAGCAAGGAAGTTAAAAAACTTAGAGCTATACAGGATTGGGCAATTGATGAAGAAGAAAGGCTTGGTGAGATAGAAAGATTAGCCTCAAAAACATTACTAACCACCTCTGCAAGGGATTACTTAGAATCAATGGGTGAACAATTAAATGATTATAGATTACTTGGAGTAAATGTTGTTTATACTGAGATGGAACGTGAAGTTGGACTTGGTGACTCTTCAGCATTAATAAATAAATTAGTATATGCAGATTTTGTAAATGATGTTGTTAAAAAAGTTTTAAAGAAATCTTGTTTGTATGAATTCTACAACTACCGAGCTGTTATTGATGCAAGAAAGGCTATGATTGACAAAGCAAAAACTATGCATGCAGAAGTGGTAGTAGATTTAAAAACTACAATATCAAGAGGCAATTTCCTTGAGCCATACAATGTAGTAGAAATTTCTGGTACTGCTTTAGTTCCAGATGATTAGTGATACAAAATGAGCTATGAACAAAAAAATGAAATCTTAAAACCAACATGTTTGATACAAAGGTTAGAGAAACCTGTTGGAGATACTTCTCCATTCGATTTTGGTGTTGGGGGCAGTGGATTAAAAGAATCAACAGAGGAACTAATTTCCAAAATATGGTCTTGGGATTATATGGGCGCATTTGAATATGAAAATGGTTCTGTGCAGCGTGCTATGGAAACAATCCAGTGTTATAGTATAGATAATAGAGCATTTACTGGGAATGTCGAAGTTGGCGATCATAAACTTGTATATCTATTATGCGAAGATGGCACAGAAAGCGGAGTTGAAAAACGTATTAACCAATTGTATAATGATGAAAGGGAACTTTATCTTAAAAGACCTGCATTATTCAAAGATAGTATTGATAAGATAAGAGCTACAAATATTATAGGTTGGCTTGAACTGGATAATGGATTTATTTTCTTTAAAAATAAAACAGCATATAATAAGGCATTAAAGTTATTTGGCATAAACCCAAAAAAATAGGTAATCTAAATGGAAAAAAAAGAAATTGAGAGTGGACTTGAACTTGCAATTCAGTTTGACAAAGAAAGTACTGGACTTGTTACAGCAATAGCGCAAGATGTCGAATCAGGACAGGTTCTAATTGTAGCTTATGCAAATAGAGAAGCATTAGAAAAAACTCTATCAACAAATTATGCAACATTCTGGAGCAGATCAAGGAAAAAACTTTGGACAAAGGGAGAGGAATCTGGAGATTACCTTAAAATTGAAAAAGTTTTAGTAGACTGCGACCAAGATGCATTGATTTATATGGTCAAAAAAGTTGGTTCAGGCGCCTGTCACACAAAGGGTGCTGATGGCAAAACAAGAGTTTCTTGTTTTTATAGAGAAATAACAGCTGATGGAAAGCTTGAATATCTGGACGAACAGAAATAAAAGGATTATTTAATCTAATCATTCATGTGGCATACGTTCAATTTTTCTTAATGTACTCTTGTCATAGTTAATAACTTTCTCAGAACCAGTTATGATCATACCTGTCCCAAAAGATCCTATTGCTATGCCCATCCCGGTGCCCATAATATAAGGGTTAACATAAGCTAAACCTAACATCGCAACTGACAGCCCTCCAAAAAATCCACCAACTGCAATATGCGTACTGTATGGTACTACTTTTTCTGTTGATTGACTAATAAATTTAAATCCTGCTTTTTTTAACACATCTATCTTTTCATGCTCTCCTAATTTATGTAATCCATTTAATTTGCTTTTCTCAAAATAGTCCGATAATCTTTTTACAAGGGATGCATCTCTTCTGACAGATTTCATGTAATCATTAATAATACTAACATGTGCAAAGTTTATTTCTTCTTTAGAAAGCAAAGAATTCATTAAAATTTGGAATTGTTTATCGTTTTTGCTACTCTTGAACCCATTTCTAAGATTGTCATAAGATTCAAATAAAGTTTGTCCTAAAGAGTTTAAGTATTCTGTTCTGTCTGTTTTAGAAAGAGAAAATTGGGCATACCCAGAAGGTTTTTCCTCTTCTAATTTGCCTTCCATAGGAGAAAGGCCACCTAAGAAAGGTACGTCCACAATCCCTTTCAGATCATGACGAGCACCTATAGTAATATTACATATTTCATAAGAACTAAGCTTTTCTATGCCTTTTGACAAAGTTTTTTCAGCGGCATCCAAACTTCTTGCATTTACTTCTTTTTCAAGAAAACTGGAAGTATGATCCAATATTTTTATTCCATAGGACGATATTTTTCTATCATTCCAAAGTTTAACACTATTGGAGCATATTACAATCTTCTCAAAGTTAAAATGATCAAAGCCTATACTGGTATACAATGAAGCAAGAAACCCATTACATAGGTAATTCCCGACTGTTTTAACAAAATCTCTTTTGTAAGCTGGAAGTGTAGGAACAACTAATTCTTCTAGTCCGCCTTTATCACTTATAGTTTTAGTTATCATCTTAGAGTTCTCTTATATACTGCAGCATACACTAACTTTTAAAATTATCGCTTAATCTGGATTGATTAAAAATGAGTAAAGATGTAGATTAATTTTAAAATTTAATTTTCTCTGTAGTATACTTTGTTTTCAAGCTTTGGTAATTTGGCTGCGTACGGTCGTACATGATCAATTATTTCCTCGATACTTGGGCATTTTGGAATTACAAATCTTTCGCCTTCTTTTACTCTGATGCGTTGGTTTCCATCTGCGTCTTTTGGGCCGTACGATTCATATTTCCTGTAGTTTTCATCGCCTTGCTGTATTATCTTTTCTATTGATTTTTCTGCAAGACCTTCTAATCGCAGATATTTTGCAAAGTCTTTTGCGCAATCTGCATATACATTACCAAAATCTGAATCTTTAGAAACTGATATTTTTATTGAAGAAAGGTTATCCAAATTCTGCCATAGACCAGCTGCGCTAGCCAGTACATGAGTTGGTATGCCTTTTAGCTTGTTACGATTTATCCCGTAAAAATCAAAGGAAAATGATTCATTATAGTTTGGCGTCACATAAAATGACCAACTAGTCAAATCACTTTCTTGTTTCTCTTCTTTTTGCGGTAAACTCTTTTGTAATATTTTCATCTTGGGTCACTCCTATATTATCACTATAGAGTAGTTACTTATAAGGTTTTCTATTGCTACAAAAAGTAGAGTTTGGAAGATTAGAAGAAATTTTCGGATAGGAAGGTTGATAAAGGGTAAATTCGGCATAACACAATACAATACACTTAGAAATGGTGAAAAGATGAATAATGAAGACAGACAAACAATTGCAAATTTGGAAGCTGGATTGGTAAATAGCAATTCAACAAAAGGGCTACAACGAGTAATAGACCAGGCAAACAAAAAAGCACAATGTGAAAACATATTGATAAAGACGCACTGTGAGGCAAACAGAATAGGTATACTACATGAAAGTGCGCAAACAAAAATTTATTATCTACAAGAGATAATGCTTGCTTGTGGCAGATGCAGCAATTACCGAAATGTTGAAGGATACAACCATTGTTATATAAGAAAATGATATCAGGTTATAATTCTTTTAAGCAGCAATAGGCAATACAATCACTTCAAGAGGTATTGGACAGTATTCTTTAAAGACATCTAACAATTTATCATGCGCCTCACTTAAACCACTGACATCAACACCTTCTTCTGCCAGAGCATCTTTGTCTATGACATATGCATGTAGCTCATCAATGAATACATCAGTATGATAAACATTAGTTTTAGTGAAATAATCAAGCACTTTCTGCTTTTCTGTGTCTTTAATCTCTCCTAAAACCTGTAAAACTTTTGATCTATATGCTTCATTTGTGTAAAATAGAGCATGCGCAACTTCGTGCATAAAGGTTGATGGCTCCAAATTCTCTTCATTAGTGCCAATTATGTAGAATTTCTGCCCTCTACGAGGTCTAAATTGCTCTAAAAGTTCCTTTGCTTGTGGAGTCAATGACTCAGAAGCATCATAAAAGTGATCTAACACTTCTGAAGGTAGGTTATACCCGTTAGACCATTCTTCGATATAAAAAGAAAGATCTTTGTCCATTTTGAGTTTTAACCAAGTTTCATATTCTTGGATACTAGATAGCTTGCCTTTGAGCTCTGGGGACTCATAAAACTCCTGAAAAACTAAGAAAGTGTTCACTGCTTCAGTCTTTGTCGGCAAGTGCACGTGATATACGTTAGGAAAAAGTTGTGTTATCTTCATAATCCCACATCCATGTTCATATGAATTTTACTAAAAGTCGTATTGACAGTTCCTATAGCTAGTAAAGGTATATTAAGTTTTCGGGTCTGTCGACTTTGCCCCAAAAACCAAAAAGTTCGTTAAATGACAGTTAAACGAACTAAACATTAGACAAAAGGTAAAAAGAATGAGCTAAAACATTTAAGATTTGCTTAAACCTTTCAGCTTATTACTTGCAACAGCAACATCTGCAACCTTTATCATGCTTCTTCTTAGAAGCTGCCTTTTTCTTTGCCATATTCAACCTCCCTAAGATTATAATCCTTCTTTTACAGGACCGCATTCGCACTCAATAGATTCTTCTTCCTCATCTTCGGTTCCTGAATTTTTCTTCTTTTTCTCTTTTTTATGCTTATTTTTGGCCATAAAACTACTTTTTTACCTGCGCATAGCTACAAATCCCAAAACTGCTATTGCCTGAAGCCACCAAGGAACGCTTGACGGGATTACACCCATTATGTTTAGGATCCAGACTATAGATATTGCAAAAACAAGTGCTCCGATCTTATGACATTTATGATGCCAGCACCACATCTTTGCTCCACCATCTGAATCTCCCCACATTGGGCTACAACATTTATCTTCTTTTTTTACACTTCTTGGCATAAAAACTACCTCCAAAACTTACTATCTTTGATTAAACTATTCAGGCAAACTCATCCGGATTTGTCTGAACTGATGCTGTCTTAGACGCATCAAAATTAGGCATATTTTTGATTTTGTAAAAAATCTTCTTTCCTATAGCTTCCTTGTCTAAGACACCTAACTCTGCCAAACGATTTAGTCTAAATGAAGCTGTTGAACGGGATAGATTGATATGGTCTGCAAGCTGATTGGCTGTGACTCTATCTTGTTTAGTTATCCATTCCAAGACATCTTTATCTTTAATTGTTAAACGTTCAATCTCAGCGAGAGCTGAAGTAAGATGCTCAGAAGAGATACCCTTTTCTCTAAGTTCTGCCTCAGAAGCCTTCAAAATATCATATATTTCATCTAATTTGTCCAATTTATCGAGTTTATCTAGTTTAGAATCCATTGATTTGAGAACATTAGACAAGCCTTCTAATATGTCTGAATTAAGCACTTTTACCTGTGTTAATGGGTGTTGTTGTGCTGCTAGAATTGTCTTCTGCCAGGTCTCTATGGCATCTTCAGTGCTCATTGTTTCTATCTGTCTTGCCAACATGTGTTGGTCCTGTTGGACAGTTGTTGGCTCTTGTTGAACAGTTGTTTGATCAGAGCTTACTTGAGTTAGAACTGTTGCTTCTTCCTCGCTTTGGAAGAGCTTTTTTAGCTTATCGAGCCAGCTCATATTCATTTTATAGTACGTTTAAGTTTATTAACCTTTCGTTTATGGTCAAAAGAAGGCCAAATTGAGCTTATTTTACCAACACATTCGACACTCAACACATCCAACAGTTCAAACACTCATTTTTGAAATTCCTTTATTTTCTTCTTTTAATCGGCTATAATTCATATTACGTGTTGAACACATCCAACAGCAAGTTCGACACATTCGACACTCAACACATTCGACAGTCAACAAGTTCGACAGCAAGTTCGACACATTCGTCAACACATCCAACACATCTAATATTAGCTCTTATGTCTAATATTAGTTCTATTTTCAAGTGAAACAGTGTTATTTTCAATATGGAAAATAATTAAAGAGAGGAAAGTGCCTAGAATGAAGTTGAACATATGTTAGTTTATAGTGCTAAATAAGGGGAGATTAAGCGTTTTATAACAGAATAAGCTCAAAATGAGCTTTTATCCCTTAACTCTTAATTTAATATCATCTACTATCTTTTGAGACTCAATTTCTCTATTTCTAAGCCTATACATCTTTAATCTAAGCCCTGATGTGTCATAAACGGCCGTAGGCTCAAGAATTTCAACATAAGCACTTAGATACTTATCTATTAAATAGCTCACTGAGAACGGTTTCATGCCAGTTTCCTTTGCTATGCGCCTTATCCAGATCCAATCCTCATGCTTTTTCAGGCAATTTAGTATCTTAACAAGCTTCGAAAATGGATCTCGCTCACCACCAGAGTAAGATTTTTTTGGTTTTTTTAGTATAAATTCCTTGTTACAATGCGGACAAACCACTTTCATTTTGACACCTGTAAATAGGTAGTATCTATTTCTATTTAAAACCTTCTATTAGCCAAAATAATGCAGTTTAAAGCACTTTAGCGCCTTTCTGAGACATACAGGAATTGAATTCTGATGTGCTTTTCCAGCTACATTTATGGTCTATACAGCCACAGCTTGTAAGCTGATAGCAGGCATAATAGTCCCGATACTCGCATGTTGTTATAACATCCGGATTGTTTGAGCAAATCTGGCCGCTACAGCCTCCAATAAAACAATCAGAATCGCTATTACATTCTCCTGTAATATTTATCTGGGGTGTTGTTTGGGAATAACCAATCAGAAAGACAACCAAAACAGCAATAACTGCTGCTGCAACTACTAAAATTTTCATACCAAATATAAAACACGGAAAAGATAAAAAGATTATGCTGCTTTGCTTGGTTTTTGTCTTATTTTAGGCAATGGGACTGGGGAAGGTAGACTTACTTTCTTTGCCTGTTCTATTGCTTCTATCTGCGCATCTCTCAAAGCATAACTCAGGGCTTCTGTAAGAAATTCTGCCTTCAGCTTCTTGTCTTTTTGCCATCCTTTAACTATAGCATCTATGTTTTTGCTGCTTTCAACGAATATCATTTCGCCTTTTATCGTTATATTACCTAAACTCTTGTTTTTTGGCTCTTCCAAACCATAATCAAGAGTGTATTTATAAACAAGCAAAACTGCTCCATTATCTGCGGATTTCACTCCAGCGAGTGGTTTAACATCTGTCATCCTTAAATCACTCTTAAGAGTACCCATTCTTACTTTGTCAGCAACTATCTCATTTCTGATAGCTGATGATTCTCTAAATTGACTTCTTGTTATTGGCATTTTTCATATCACCAACCTTACTTA
>Ga0315276_10007275_pt1 | contig 10234 bp, 7 predicted proteins | sample YL17G05_0_MG_FD_204542 | JGI IMG/M metagenome (GOLD analysis project Ga0315276, IMG submission 204542) | Sediment microbial communities from Yellowstone Lake, YNP, Wyoming, USA - YL17G05_0 | ecosystem: Environmental > Aquatic > Freshwater > Lake > Sediment | place: USA: Wyoming | collected... | reverse complement strand
TCCGAAGGGTCGGTCCCCGATGCCCGTTCAGGTCCGCGGGCAAGGTCATGTCCCGCCTGCCACTGTTCTGGCTCAAGGCGCTCGGCCAGGCCAGACGGATGGAGTTCGATGTCATCCACGCGAACGATTTCGACACCCTGCCCCTCGGGATGGCCCTTTCGAAGCTGACGGGCAAGCCCCTGCTGTACGACGCTCACGACCTCTACGCGAGGATGATCGAGAAGGATGTCGGGAGCCTGTCGAGCGCGGTCTGGAAGATCGAGAGGTGCATGTCAGGGAAGGCTGACGCCATCATCACCACCAGCGAGGCCTTCTCGGAGCAGCTATCGAGCGGAGGGAAGGTCAAGGCCAGGATAGTCACCAACAGCCCTGACCCGTCGGTGCTCGAGGGGACCACGAAGGCAGCGGTCAGGGAGAGGTACGGCCTCAAGGGGTTCGTGATATCCTACCTCGGCTCGCTGGAGCCCGGGAGGTTCGTCCAGGAGCTCTCCACCATATTCGGCCCAAAGGACGGCGTCACGGTCGTGCTCGGCGGGAACGGCACACTCAGGCCAGTCCCCGAGAAGGCCGCCGGCGAGAACGGGGCTGTCAGGTTCCTGGGCACGCTCCCGACTGACGAGGCGCTCAGGGTCACCTGGGCGAGCGACCTGGTCGTCTGCATGCTCGACCCGACCAATCCCAATTACAAGGCCAGCATCCCGGTCAAGATACTCGACGCGATGGCGTCCGGCAGGCCGGTCGTCACTTCCGAAGGGCTGGACATGGCCGCCAGGGTGAAGGAAGCCGGCTGCGGGTTCGTGATCCCGTACGACGCTCAGGCGTTCAGGAAGACGGTCCTCGAGACCGCCAAGACACCGAAGCTCCTCGACGAAATGGGGGCCAAGGGCAGGGCGTACTACGACCGGAATCTCTCCTGGGAGCGCAGCAGTGAGGAACTCCTGGCTGTGTACAGGGCCCTGGCGGGCCCCACCTGAACGAAGTATTATATACTCGCTAGCCCATTTTATTACCTGTCCGACATATGTCGGACTCGTATGGATGGGATGCAGATAACAGCTCGCGAGCTGCGACTCAATCAGGGCCCGTTTTCGCATCCTGGATGGGGTCGAGTACGATGTACCTAAAGGAGATCGAACTAGAGAACTTCAAGTCATTCGCGAAGAAGACGAGGCTCCCACTGCTCGAGGGATACACCGCTGTCACTGGCCCGAACGGAGCGGGGAAGTCCAACATCGCCGACGCGATCCTGTTCGTGCTCGGACCGAAGAGCTCGAGGGTCATCAGGGCGGGCAAGCTCACTGACCTCATATTCAACGGCGGGAAGGAGAGGAAGCCGGCCTCGGAGTGCAGGGTCAGCCTACTGTTCGACAACGCCGACAGGCTCATACCGATCGATTCGAACACCGTCAAGCTCACGAGGCTCGTGAGGATATCCGACAACACCGAGGGGTACTACTCATACTTCTACGTCAACGACAGGAAGTCCTCCCTCGGAGAGTTCGACAACCTGCTGGCCAACGCGAGGATCAGCGCGGACGGGTACAACTTCGTCCAGCAGGGGGACATCACGAGGATAGTCGAGATGAGCAACCTGGAGCGCAGGAGGATACTCGACGACATATCCGGCATCACGAAGTTCGACGAGGACATCCAGAGCGCCGAGAAGGAGCGGCTGTCCGCGGAGGAGAACATCGGCCGCCTGTCGATCATCCTCGACGAGATCAAGAAGCAGATGAAGCAGCTGGAGAACGACCGCGAGGGGGCGCTGAAGTACAAGGACCTGCACGACAGGCTCAGCGTCGCCAAGGCCGGCCTGGCGCTCAAGCGCAAGGAGGCCGTGGAGCGGGAGATATCGTCAATCAACGAGCAGATCACCAACTACAGCGCCGAGAAGGAGAAGTCCGAGGCGAAGAAGCAGGAGCTGGTCGAGAGCCTCGCGAAGATAGGAGAGGACCTCACCGCAGTCGAGAAGGAGATCGAGGAGCGGGGCGGGGAGGAGGCGAAGCAGATCAAGGAGAAGATAGACAGCCTCCGGATCGAGATCGCCAGGGCCAAGGACGCCTGCACGAACGCCCAGGAGATGGAGGAGTCGCTCAAGGACGTCAAGCGGGCGCAGTCGGAGGACCTCAAGGCCGTGCTGAAGGACCTGAAGACGCTCGAGGACAAGCTCGCGCCGCTCAAGGAGCAGCAGGCCGAGAAGTCCGCTGCGCTCGAGGAGAGGCGCGAGAAGCTCCAGGGACACCAGGACGAGCTGTCCAAATCGGACTCCGAGCTCAACACGCTCCAGAAGGAGGTCTTGGAGCTCTCGGTCGCAGTCACATCGAAGGAGGAGAAGCTACACGCGCTCAACCTCGAGCAGGACAGGCTCGGCGAGCGCATTTCCAGGCTCAAGATAGACCTCGCCAACCTCGAGGAGACCAGGAAGACCTACGAGTTCGAGCTGAAGGACTCCGAATGGTCCATCAAGGAGCTGAGGAGCGAGGCGAAGACCTCCACCCAGGGGGTCAAGAAGGTCCAGGAGGAGTACTACGCTGCCAGGAACCGCGAGAAGAAGCTGATGCAGCAGTACCAGGACCTCGACAACGCGATCAAGAGCCTCACGCGGGAGTACAACCAGCTCAGGGCGGAGGCCGAAGCTGCGGACATGGTCAAGAGGGGCTACAACTCGGCCACGACCGCGCTCATCGAGGCGAGGGACAGGGGCGCGATCAAGGGGATACACGGGACCGTGGCGGAGCTCGCGGACGTCCAGGAGGACTACGAGACCGCGCTCAACGTCGCGGCTGGCGCGAGGATGCAGTCCATCATCGTGGACACGGACGAGGTCGCATCGAGCTGCATCGAATACCTGAAGAAGAACAAGCTCGGCAGGGCCACGTTCCTCCCGCTCAACAAGATGATAGACGGAAGGCCCAGGGGCAAGGCGATCCTGGCGGCCAACAGCGGTCCCGGGTTCGCGATAGACCTGGTCAGGTACGACGAGAAGTACCGGTCCGCCTTCTGGTTCGTCTTCGGCGACACTGTCGTGGTCAAGACCCTCAGCGATGCCAGGAAGCTCATGGGCGGAGTGAGGCTCGTCACGCTCGAGGGAGAGCTCGCGGAGGCGAGCGGGGCGATGATCGGCGGCACGCTCGACAAGCACCTGATGAAGTTCGGCGCGCCCTCCGAGAGCAGGATAGAGAAGAAGGCCTCGGAGCTGAGGACGGCAGTGGAAGAGGCCGAGAAGGTCCAAGAGGAGCTGAGCCGGCTCAGGCTGCAGCTGGCGGACCTCGAGGGGAAGATCAGGGACACGAACGCCAAGGACGGCGGGGAGAGCGTCAAGCTGGGCGCGCTCGAGACGAAGAGGAAGGAGTTCGATCAGAAGCTCGCCTCGATAGACTCCGAGCTGGCGGCCAAGAACAAGGAGCTCTCCGAAACCCTGGACCTGATGGAGAAGGGCAAAGGGGACGTCTCACGGTTCACAGAGGACATCGACAAGACGAAGAAGAAGAAGGAGTCGAGGGACAAGAAGCTCCTGGAGGCCACGCCCCACGAGCTGTCCCAGCAGCTCAAGAAGCTCGAGTCTGCGATAGCCGGGCTGACGAACGAGGTCGCGAACCTCAACTCCGAGATACAGACTCTCACGAAGCAGATAGAGCTCGTCACTGGCAGGAGAAACGAGCTGGAGGCGGGGGTCGCGAACACCGAGGAGAAGACCGCCGAGCAGAAGGCGAAGGCCAAGGAGAGCGCCGAGAAGCAGGTGCAGTTCGAGACCGAGCTCAAGGCGCTCCTGAACATGGAGAGGTCGATGGGCGACAAGCTCAACTCGCTCAGGACCAGGCGCGACTCGCTCTACAAGAAGAAGACCGACACCGATGCGAGCATCGAGAAGACCGTCACGAAGATACAGACCGGGTGCGACTTCGTCATGAGCCTGCAGACCAAGGTGGCGGACGCGGACAAGAGGCTCCAGGAATCGCAGGCCGAGCTGGAGCTGTTCTCGCATGTCAAGCTCCCGGCCGAGCTGCCCTCTGCCGAGGACCTCAAGGTCACGGTCAACGAGTGCGAGAAGTACATCAACACGCTCGGGGCGGTCAACCTGAAGGCCATCGACGAGTTCGACGAGAAGAAGGCCAGGTTCGACGAGCTCAAGGGAGAGATATCTCAGCTCGACAAGCAGAAGTCCAACCTGCTCAGGCTCGTGGCCGAGCTCAACGAGAAGAAGAAGCTGGGATTCAACAGGATATTCTCCGGGATCAACGACCACTTCAAGAAGATATTCGCGGAGCTGTCCGCAGGAGGGGACGCCGAGCTCCTGCTTGAGAACGAGCAGGACCCGCTCGCGGGCGGGCTCATCATCAAGGCCAGGCCGAGGGACAAGAAGGTCGTCAGGATGGAGGCCCTGTCAGGAGGCGAGAAGAGCCTGACCGCGCTGGCGTTCATATTCGCGATACAGGCGCACGATCCCTCGCCGTTCTACCTGCTGGACGAGGTGGACATGTTCCTGGACGGCATCAACGCGGAGAACGTCGCGAAGGCCGTCAAGAGGAGCTCCAAGAACGCCCAGTTCATACAGATCTCGCTCAGGAAGGTCACGCTGAAGGAGTCGGACCACATCATCGGGGTCACGATGCCGAGGGAGGCAGTGTCCGAGATCGTGATGCGGCCGAACATCGGCGAAGGCGCGGACGTGCCATCGGACGACGCCGCGGACGCGCAGGGGCAGCAGGAGGCGGGCCAGGCATGATGACCGTCGAGACGGACTGCGGCCAGATCCTGAACCACCTGATGTTCCAGAAGGCCATCATCGAGGACGACGAGCAGGAGAGCAGGATCGAGAGCTACCTCGCCATGGTCAACGAGCTCCAGAAGGGCACCCTGATGCCCTCGGACGACCCGTTCGAGAGGAGCGTCGCGCTCCTGTTCGAGCTCGTCGTGCAGCAGAAGTTCAACCCCTGGGACATCAACCTCATCGAGTTCTCGAAGATGTACCTGAGCAGGGTCAGGAAGGCCTCGGAGATCAACCTCCTCATCGCCGGCAAGATAGTGTACATGGCGTGGGAGATACTCAAGCTCCAGAGCGAGCAGGCGCTCGCGAGGGTCGACAGGCCCGAGCAGGTCGAGATGCTCTTCGACGGATGGGACCCCGAGGGGTTCGACATGTTCGTCGACCCGTTCGAGCTCGGCTCGGGCGAGGCGCTCCTGCACAACGAGGAGATGCCCATCGCGGAGAAGATCAGGCGCAAGTCCGACAGGCCCGTCACGCTCATCGACCTACTGGACGCATTCGAGGAGGCCAAGAAGGAGAGCGACATCAGACAGGAGCTCTCCAAGTTCATGCAGAAGTACCGCAGGCCCGATTTCGACGACAAGGCCCACAAGGAGAACCTCGAGGACGACATCGCGATGGTCTGGGAGCGCATCCAGAAGTACGGCCACGGGCCGATCTCCGCGGCCGACCTGTACACATCGGGCAAGGAGGACAGGATAACGGTGTTCGTGTCAGTCCTCTACCTCGCGAGGATGGGCAAGCTGTCCATATGGCAGGAGTCGCTGCCCTACGGGGATATATTCGTCGAGGTCAAGGTCCCATGGGACATCGTGCAGCTCGAAGACGCGACGACGGTCGTGAGCACACAGGTAGAGAATGTGCCGGTGGTCAAGTGAAGAGCGAAAGGATCGTCGAGGCGGAGCTGTTCTCCGCGAACAAGCCGATAACAGTGACGGAACTGCAGCAGATCTCGGGCCTGGACGCGCGCACCATCAGGGCGGCCATCGAGAAGCTCACGGACGAGTACAACGGCTCGGAGAGGGCGATAGAGATCTCGAAGATGGGCCCGAGGTACGCGATGCAGGTCAAGAAGGACTACGACAACTACGCGTCGATGCTCGCGGACCTGAAGATACCGAAGGAGGTCCTCAAGACCGCCTCGCTGATCGCGTACTACCAGCCCGTCCTGCAGAGCAAGCTGTTCGACCTGATAGGGAACAAGGTGTACGCGCACGTGAAGACCCTTGAAGACCTGGGGCTCGTGAAGACGAAGCCGAAGAAGAACAGCGTGCAGGTGACCACCACCAAGAGGTTCATCGAGACCTTCGGGATCGACGCGCGCTCCAGGGGCGAGGTCAAGGCCTGGTTCGAGGCCGAGCTCACCAAGAAGGGCGGCAGGACGACCCGCTGACCCTGGACATCCTGGCAATCGCGGCACGCTACGCAAAGGTTTAAGTCAGAAGTGAGCATTGACCAGATTGTGATTTAGATGGTGATGCCTCTAAGCTTACTCGAGAAATCGATGAACAGGAAGGTCTCCCTGCTTCTCAAGGACAGCAGGGTCCTAGAGGGTACACTAACGGGGTTCGACGACTATCTGAACATGGTCCTCGAGGACACGGAAGAGACGAACGGGGACCAGGTCAAGAGGCTCGGGACTGTCATTCTGCGCGGCAACAACGTCGTCAGCATTGCCCCCAAGTAACGGCTAATTCTGCTCCGAAGACTTCTGCATAGCCACGGCCACGTCCCGGCGGATGCTTTTATACGTCCAAACCGTTCCTCGGGCTCGATGAAGGCAGTTCTGCTGGTCGGAGGCATGGGCACGCGCCTGAGGCCGCTGACCTACCGCATACCGAAGCCGCTCGTGCCCGTCATGGGCAAGCCGCTCATCATGCATGTTGTAGACTCGTTGCCCGCGGAGGTCGACGAGATAGTCGTCCCCGTGAGCTACAAGAAGGACGAGATGGAGGCGTACCTTCGCAGGAATCCTCCCAAGCGGAAGATCACGCTCGTGGACGAGCCCCAGCCGCTCGGCACCGGGGGCGCGGTGAAGAACGTGGAGGACTACATAGACGGCACATTCCTAGTCATCAACGGGGACAGCCTCTGGTCCCTAGACCTGACCGAGTTCGTCAGGTTCCACAGACAGAGGAAAGGCATAGCGTCCATATCCCTGTGGGAGGTGGAGGACCCCTCGCCGTTCGGCATCGCTGACATAGACGAGAACGGCAGGATACGGCGGTTCCAGGAGAAGCCAAAGAGGGAGGAGGCCTTCTCGAAGCTCATCAACGCGGGCGCGTACGCGCTCGAGCGCGAGGTCCTAGACTACATCGGCAAGGGGTTCGTCTCGATGGAGCGGGAGATATTCCCGAAGCTGCTCGGCAAGGGCATGTACGGCATGCGGTTCGAGGGCTACTGGATAGACTGCGGGACGAGAGAGAGCCTGCTGAATGCGTTCTGGGCCAAGATGGGGGACACCGAGAGCCTGAGCAGGAAGAGCGCGATCGAAGGAGCGGTCCTGAAGAAGCCGGTGGTCGTGGCGGACGACTCGGTGGTCGCCGGCGCAATCCTGGGGCCGAACGCGTACATTTCCGAGCGCGCAGTCGTCGGCCCGATGTCCTCGATCGAGCGCTCCGTCGTGTTCGAGGACGCCAGGATAGGCACCCGGTGCAGGATCAGGGACTCGATAATCGATGCGGGGGTGACCGTCCCGGACGGGGCCGTCGTCGAATCACAGATACTCAGCAACGCGAAGGCCGACTGAGGGTCGGCTCATTCTCACACGCCGAGCGCCCGCAGCAACAGGAACAACAGCCCGGAAATCGTCGCCGCAGCCGGGATTGTCACCACCCAGGCAATGACTATCTTTCTGCCGAGCCCCCACCTCACGGCGGAGAGACGCTTCGTCGCACCCACGCCCATGATGGAGCCAGATATCGTGTGGGTCGTGCTCACCGGGACTCCCATGCTGGCGGTCGTGAACAGCATCGCAGCAGCGCCCGTCTCGGCGCAGAAGCCCTGGTAGGGCTCCAGCTTGGTTATGCGGGAGGCCATGGTCTTGACGATCCTCCAGCCGCCGAAGAATGTCCCGAAGGCGATTGCGGTCACGCAAGCCAACCGGACCCAGAGCGGCACGCTGAAAACGGCCGAGGCGGGGTCGCTCCCCGCTTCGATGATGAGAATCATGGCGATCACTCCCATGCCCTTCTGAGCATCGTTCGTGCCGTGGGCGAGAGAGTAGGACGCGGAGGACAGGATCTGGAGCTTCCTGAACCATTTGTTGACCGTCGTCTTGCTCACGCGCCTCGCGACCCGCATCACGACGACCATGAGAGCGAAACCGGCGACCAGGCCGACCGCAGGTGAGATCACGATGAACGCGATGGTCTTGAGCGTGCCGGACCAGACGACCGCATCGAGGGCGGCCACGGCACAACCGGCGCCTATGAGTCCACCCACAAGTGCGTGGCTGCTGGAGGTGGGTATCGCCCACCACCACGTGATCAGGTCCCATATCAGAGCCGCGGTCACCGCGCAGAACATTAGCAGGATGCCGTATTCCCTCAACAGGTCGGTGTCGATGATTCCCTTGCCGATGGTCTTCGCGACCTCTTGACCCAGCATGATGCCGAGGAAGTTGAAGAAAGCGGCCATGCTGACCGCGGCCAAGGGCGAGAGCACCTTCGTCGCGATTATTGTCGCGATCGAGTTGGCGGAGTCGTGGAACCCGTTAACGAAATCGAACCCCAGGGTCATGATGATGGTGACCGCCGCCAGTGCCGAGTAACCGAGGATGTCCATCTCGCAACACCTAGGAGTTCTTGATGAACACGTCCTTGATGACGTCCGCAGCGTCCTCGCACTTGTCCGTAGCTTCCTCGAGATGCTCGTAGATCTCCTTCAGCTTGACGATCTCGAGCACATCCTTCGTCTTGAAAAGGGCTGCGACGGCGACATGTGTGACGTCGTCCCCGATGTTCTCGAGCCTGTTGATCTCGATGCAGTGCTTGACGATCTCGTTCTTCTTCTTGAAGTTCTTGAGGTCCTTGACCGCGTGGTTGACCTCCTTCGACGCTGCGAGGATGACCTCGGCGAGCTTGAGCATGTCAGGAGGCACGGACTTGATCTCGTACGCCCACATCCTGTGCGAGGCGGCCTCGATGTAGTCAAGGATGTCGTCCAAACGCGAAGTGAGCTTCGAGATATCGTCATGGTCAATCGGGGTGACGAAGGTCTTGTTCAGCTCCTCCGAGATCGTGTGGACAAGATCGTCTCCCTTGGACTCTATCGCCTTTATCTTGTCCCTCTTCTCGGCGACGCGCTCGAAGTTCTTGGCCATGTCGTAGAGCGCTTCCGCCCCTTCGAGGACTATGTCGGCCTGCGTATCCAGGAGGTCGAAGAAGTGCTTCTCCTGCGGAATAATCCATTCCTTGAATCCCATGCAGTCAGTGCCCCCTTAAACGGCGAACGGGGAGCGGTATATTAACACTTGTGGGTGCAGTTCCTATGGAACCGCAACCTGATCGGCCTGGGCACCCTCGAATGGGTGGAACCCCGTCCCGGAATTCGTCCCACGAAAGGAAGCTTTTATTGCGGATTCGAACATGTACCGTAGATGGCCCGGAAGGAGTCGGAGCGAGCACCCCGCCTGTTCGGCACGAACGGGGTCAGAGGGGTGGTGAACACCCCTCAGATGGATTGCGATTTCGCCCTCAGGCTCGGCATGGCGATCGGGTCCTTCATGAAGGGCACGGTCATGATCGCGACGGATGCGAGGACGTCGAAAGAGATGCTCAAGTCCGCATGCTCCGCGGGGCTCATGGCGGTCGGATGCGATGTCCTCGACCTCGGCATGGTCCCCACACCGACGATACAGTACGCGGTCAAGACCAACGGGGTGTCAGGAGGGGTCATGATCACCGCGTCTCACAACCCCCCCGAGTTCAACGGCATAAAATGCATCGACCCTGACGGTACCGAGATGAGCCGCAGGAACGAGGAAGCCATCGAGAGGATATTCCACCAAGGTCAGTTCCGGAGGGCGGATTGGGCCTCGGTCGGGAAGGTCAGGACGCATACGACCGCGGCCGATGACTACATCGCCGGGATATGTTCCAAGGTCGATGCTGGCGCCATCAAGGCCTCGAAGCTGAGGATAGCCGTGGACTGCGGGAACGGGGCCGGGGCGTTCGTCACCCCCAAGCTCCTGGACAGACTCGGGGTGAAGTATGTCACCCTGAACGCGGACCCGAACGGCGCGTTCCCCGGCCACAACAGCGAGCCCGTCCCGGAGAACACAAAGGACCTCATCGAGCTCGTGAAGTCCGGAGGGTTCGACTTCGGGGTCATCCACGACGGGGACGCCGACAGGACGATATTCGTGGACGACAGGGGCAGGTACATGTACGGCGACCGCAGCCTCGCTTTGGTCGCATACTACAAGACCCTCGAGAACAAGGGCGGGCTGGTCGTGACATCCGT
>Ga0315276_10007272_pt1 | contig 10236 bp, 4 predicted proteins | sample YL17G05_0_MG_FD_204542 | JGI IMG/M metagenome (GOLD analysis project Ga0315276, IMG submission 204542) | Sediment microbial communities from Yellowstone Lake, YNP, Wyoming, USA - YL17G05_0 | ecosystem: Environmental > Aquatic > Freshwater > Lake > Sediment | place: USA: Wyoming | collected... | reverse complement strand
CCCAGCGGCCCGCTTGCCGCGCCGGTGGCCGGATCCTCGAACACCCCGAGACCCGGCGCGAACATGCGACTGTACACCGTCGCCCCTTCGTCACCCGGCTCCCGGGAGAAGATGAACATGGCGTGGTTGCCCACGCCGGCCGCCTCGCACAGGGTGTCGAACGCCGGGAGGTTCGGTGCCGCCGCGTCCACCGCCGCGCGGGTTGACAGGGGGATGAACACGAACGGCACGCCGCACGACACTTCCTGGACGGGAAGGCCGGTGTCGCGGATCGCGGCGGCATCGGCGCCGACGGCCATTGCGGCCGCGTCCACATCCGTCACCACCGATCCGAACACGGGCCGCTGCTGCGTCATCCACGCGAAAATCGGGCGATCCGCAATCCAGTCGATGTCCACCGGCGTCGGCCCGATGTTGAGGCCGAAGACCCAGCGCCGCTGGCCCGCGGGAATGACGCCATCGAGCGCCAGCGCAAACGTCGATCCCACGGTCGGGTGCCCGGCCATGGGCATTTCCCGGCCGGGAGTGAAAATCCGCATCCGGATGTTCGTATCCGGGCGCTCTGCCGGTAGAATGAAAGTGGTTTCCGAGAAGTTCATCTCGCGCGCAATGGCCTGCATGGTTTCCGTCGACAGGCCCTGCGCGTCGGGGAACACGGCGAGCTGGTTGCCGCCGAACTTCTCGTTCGTAAACACGTCCAAGTGAAGGTAACGGTGGCGCCTGGTCATGATGGGATCGCCTGCCCGGGGTGCGCCATCCATGCTATACGATCACCCGCGTTTCTCGCCCAAGGCCGCGTTGGCTTTCTGCTGCCTGCTGGCCGTTTCCCTGGAGGTGTGCCGTGTTTGCTCATCGGTCACTCGTCGCGGTCCTGTGCGGCGTCTTCCTGGCGGGCCTGACGGTCGCGCCTAGTGCCATGGCCCAGAACACCGCTGGCATCGACATCTCCTATAAGAAGTTCGTCCTGAAGAACGGACTCACGCTTCTCGTCCACGAGGATCACAAGGCGCCCATCGTCGCCGTCAATGTGTGGTACCACGTCGGCTCGAAGAACGAGAAACCCGGACGGACCGGCTTCGCCCACCTGTTCGAGCACCTGATGTTCAACGGGAGCGAGCACTTCAACGACGACTACTTCAAGGTGCTCGAGCGCCTCGGCGCCACCGATCTCAATGGCACCACGAACGAGGACCGCACGAACTACTTCCAGAACGTGCCGACCACGGCCCTCGACACGGTGCTCTGGATGGAGTCGGACCGCATGGGACACCTTCTGGGTGCCATCACGCAGGCCAAGCTCGACGAGCAGCGCGGCGTCGTCCAGAACGAGAAGCGCCAGGGCGAGAACGAGCCGTACGGCAAGGTCGACCTGGCGATGGTCGATTCCACCTTTCCCAAAGGCCACCCATACTCGTGGAGCGTCATCGGGTCGATGGAGGATCTCTCCTCCGCGTCTCTCGACGATGTGAAGGGGTGGTTCAGCGGCTACTATGGCGCGGCCAACGCCGTGCTCGTGCTGGCGGGCGACATCGATCCGGACACGGCGCGGCAGAAGGTCGAGAAGTACTTCAGCGACATCCCGTCCGGTCCGCCCGTCACGAAGCACCAGGCCTGGATTGCGAAGCGCTCGGGTGAACAGCGGCAGGTCATGGAGGACCGTGTTCCGCAGGCGCGCCTCTACATGGTGTGGAACGTGCCGCAGTGGGGCACGGCGGATGCGGATCTCCTCGGGCTGGCGGCCAACATCCTCTCAACCGGCAAGACCTCGCGGCTCTACAAGCGGCTGGTCTATGACGAGCAGATTACGACCAGCGTGACCGCGTCGCTCGACTCGCGCGAGATCGCCAGCCAGTTCTACATCATGGCCCAGGCGCGGCCGGGCGTTGAGCTGATGAAAGTCGAGAAGGCCATTCGCGAGGAACTCGCCAGACTGCTCAAGGACGGCCCCACCTCCGCAGAACTGGACCGCGTGAAGACCCAGCGCCGCGCCGCGTTCATACGGGGCGTCGAGCGCATCGGCGGTTTCGGCGGCAAGTCCGACGTGCTCGCCCAGGGCGAAGTGTACGCCGGCAACCCGGAGAGCTACACGCAGACGCTCCAGCGCGTGGCCGACGCGACACCGGCTGGCGTGCGCGATGCCGCGAGCCGCTGGCTGTCGGACGGCGTCTACCTGCTCGAGGTGCAGCCCTTCCCCGAGTTCCAGACGGCGCCCTCCACGGTGGACCGCTCCGCCGTGCCGAAGCCCGGGGCCCCGCCGGTCGTGCGCTTCCCGAAGTTCGAACGCGCCACGCTCAGCAACGGCATGAAGGTCGTCGTGGCCGAGCGGCAGTCAGTGCCGCAGGTCAACTTCACGTTGCTCGTGGACTCGGGATTCGCATCGGACCAGCTGGCACTGCCCGGCACGGCGAGCCTCTCCCTCGACATGATGGACGAGGGCACAACGACGCGCTCGGCGCTGCAGATCTCCGAGGAGCTCGCGGGCCTTGGCGCGGCGCTCGGTCTCGGCGCCGATCTCGATACGGGGTTCGTGTCCCTGTCGGCGCTCAAGGACAAGCTGGACCCGTCACTCGCCATCTTCGGCGACGTCATCCTCAACCCGTCATTCCCGGCCGACGAACTGGAGCGGCTGCGGCGGCGGCGCGTGGCTCAGATCCAGCAGGAGGGCGCCCAGCCGATCGGCATCGCCCTGCGCGTGCTGCCGGGCCTGATCTACGGACCCGATCACGCGTACGGCCTGCCGCTCACGGGCTCGGGCACGATCGAGTCGGTCGGCAGGATCACGCGCGAATCGCTCGTGAAGTTCCACGCGGACTGGTTCAAGCCCTCGAACGCGACCATCATCGTTGTCGGCGCCACGACCATGGCCGATATCAGGCCGCGGCTCGAGAAGTTGTTCGCGTCGTGGAAGCCCGGCACCGTGCCGGCGAAGAACCTGCGCACCGTGGCACTGGCGAAAGCGACGGCCGTGTACGTGATCGACCGGCCGGGCGCCGAGCAGTCGTTCATCCTGGCCGGCCACGTCTCGCCGCCGAAGGCCAACCCCGACGAGATCGCCATCGAGGCGATGAACGCGATCCTCGGCGGACAGTTCATCTCGCGCATCAACATGAACATCCGCGAGGACAAGCACTGGTCGTACGGCGCCCAGACGCTGTTCTGGGAGGCGCGCGGCCAACGGCCGTTCATCGTCTTCGCGCCCGTGCAGACCGACAAGACCAAAGAGGCTATCCAGGAAATCCAGAAAGAGCTGCGCGGGATCCTGGGCGAGATCACGGTGACGGAGGACGAGCTCGGGGCCGCGAAGAACGCGCTGGTGCTGACGCTGCCAGGACAGTGGGAGACGATGGCGGCGGTCGGAGGCTCGCTGCGGCAACTGGTGACCTACGGGCTGGCGGAGGATTATTTCGACACATACGGCGCGAAGGTAGGCGCCCTCGGCGTCGCGGACATCGCGCGGGCCGCGAAGATCGCCGTGCATCCTGAAAGCATCGTGTGGGTGGTGGTGGGCGACCGCCAGAAGATCGAAGCCGGCCTGAAAGGACTGGGGTTCGGCGAGATCAAGCTGCTCGACACGGACGGGAAGGTGAAGCCGGGCCGGTAATCACGTAACCGCCAGGATTCTGCGATAGGATCAACCGATCGCCTCCGGTTCGCCAGTTCGTTGGGGGACCGGGGATCATTCTCAGGAGGACACATCAATGAAACGTCTGCTGTTCTGCGGCCTGCTGGTGCTGGCCGTCGTCATGGCTGGCACAGCGAACATGGAGGCCGCGTTGAAACCAGGTACCTACGCCCAATTCACGACGTCGATGGGCAACTTCACCGTCCTGCTGTTCGAGCAGGACGCCCCGAAAACCGTCGCCAACTTCGTCGGCCTCGCCGAGGGGACGAAGGAGTGGACCGATCCGAAGACCGGCCAGAAGGTGAAGCGGCCCTACTATGACAACCTCATCTTCCACCGCATCATCGACGGCTTCATGATCCAGGGCGGCGATCCGCTCGGCGTCGGCACGGGCGGCCCGGGCTACCAGTTCGCAGACGAGTTCAGCCCGAAGCTGCGGCACTCGAAGGAAGGCATCCTGTCGATGGCCAATTCCGGAGCGAACACGAACGGCGGCCAGTTCTTCATTACCCTGGGCCCGACGCCGCACCTCGACAACAAGCACTCGGTGTTCGGCGAGGTCGTCGAGGGCATGGACGTCGTCCGCAAGATCGGCAAGGTCAAGGTCGGCATGAACGACAAGCCCGTCACGCCGGTCACGATGAGCGTCAAGATCGAGCGGGTGGCCAAGTAAGGCGAGAGGCGAGGGGCGAGGCGGAACGCTGGCCAGCGTCCGTCACCCCGGCGAAAGCCTGGGTCCAGCCTGGATTCCGGCATACGCCGGAATGACAGTGGCGGAAGTTTCGGGGCTCGGGATTCGTCAGGCTTGGGTCCCGGGCCCCTGTTCTGTGTCGTACCTTCGAGTCCCGAGGCCCGAGTCCCGACCAAGAGGGAGTGCCCATGCGCCGCTCAGCCACGTTACTCCTCCTCTCCCTCCTCGTCGCGGTGCCGGTTCTCGCCCAAGGGCTCCCGGAGAAATCCGACCAGGTCGTGCAGTATCAGATCCGCGTCTCGCTCGACCCCGCGAAGCGTCAGTTGACGGGGAAGCAGACCCTCACCTGGCGGAACCCGTCCTCGACTGACACGGTCGGCGAGTTGCAGTTCCACCTCTACCTGAACGCCTTCAAGAACACGACGTCGACCTTCGTGAAGGAGTCCGGCGGCCAACTGCGCGGCGACCAGATGGGCAAGGACTCCTGGGGCTGGATTGACATCGCGTCCATCACCACCTCGTCTGGCGTGGATCTGAAACCCACCCTCGCCTTCATCCAGCCAGACGATGGGAACAAGGACGATCAGACGGTGGCAAAAGTCGTGCTTCCGGAACCGGTGCCGCCGGGCGGATCGGTGACCCTCGACGTCGCCTTCACGTCGAAACTGCCGCAGGTGTTCGCGCGGACGGGCTACAAGGACGATTTCTACCTGGTCGGCCAATGGTTCCCGAAGATCGGCGTTTACGAGCCGGCCGGCATGCGCGGTCGCGCCGCGGGCGGGTGGAACTGCCATCAGTTTCACGCCAACTCGGAGTTCTACGCCGACTTCGGCGCGTACCAGGTCGAGATTACCGCGCCGTCGAACTACGTCATCGGCGCCACGGGCGAGCGGAAGCACGAGCACGCGAACAACAACGGGACCACCACCTACACGTACGAGCAGGCCGACATCCACGATTTCGCCTGGACGGCCGACCCGGACTACGTCGTCGTCAAGGCGACGTTCTCGGCCACCAAAGACGTGACGCCCGCGGAGTACGAGCGCACGGCGACACTGCTCGGGCGGTCCGTGGACGAGGTGAAGCTGTCGGACGTGGACATCACAGTGCTGCTGCAGCCGGACCATCGGCCGCAGGCCCAGCGCCACGTCGACTCCGCCAAGGTCGCGCTGAAATGGTTCGGGCTGTGGTACGGCCGCTACCCCTACAAGACGCTGACGGTTGTGGACCCCGCGCCGGGCGCGGGGGGCGCGGGAGGCATGGAGTACCCGACCCTGATCACCGCCGGCTCCGCGTGGATGTTCAACTACTGGCCTTTCGACAAGATCCGCGCCGTCGAGGGCGTGGTGATCCACGAGTTCGGCCACCAGTTCTGGTACGCGATGGTCGGCAACAACGAGTTCGAGGAGGCGTGGCTCGACGAGGGCTTCAACACGTACTCGACCGGCAGGACGATGACCGCGGCCTACGGCCGCGACACGACGATGATGGAGTTCCTCGGCGTGTCGATCGGAGAGAACGATACGGGCCGGCTCTCCAACAGCCCGGAGCTGAAGTTCAATCGCATCCTGTCGAATGCCTGGACCTACACGCCCCCGGGCACGTACGGGTTCTACTCCTACGTGAAGCCCGCGCTCGTCCTGGGCACGCTCGAAGGGTTCGTCGGCGAGGAGATGATGGCGCGCATCATGCGCACCTATCACGAGCGCTGGCGCTTCAAGCACCCGCGCAGCGAGGACTTCTTCGCCCTCGTCAACGAGATGACCGGGAAGGACTACTCGTGGTACTTCGACCAGGTGGTGCGCGGCACCGACATCGTCGACTACGACATCGGGTCGGCAAAGACCGGGCGCGTGGCGGAGCCTCGCGGCGTGTTCGACGGCCCGGCAGGACGGAAGACGGTCACGTCGGACGAGGCCGGGAAGCGGGAAACGGAGGCCGCGAAGGCCGGGAAGCGGCCCTACGAGTCCACCGTGGTCGTGCGCAGGCGCGGCGAGGTCTTCCTGCCGGTGGAAGTGGCCTTCAAGTTCGAGGGAAAGCCCGTCGAGCGCGTGACGTGGGACGGGCGTACACGGACGAACACCTTTAGGTTCGTGCGGCCCGAGAAGCTCGAGTGGGTGGACATCGATCCGGACCGGAAGATCCTGCTCGACGTGAACTGGCTCAACAATGGGCGCCGGCTCACCGGTGACGCCAGGCCGGCTGCCAGTTGGGCTTCGCGCTGGCTTTTCCTGGTACAGAACATCATCACCACGCTGGGCCTGCTTTAGCAGCGCCGACTGGAGGTCTCGACATGTTCGCTCATCTGGCGTCCGGCCTGCGGGCAGCCCTGAAGCACCCGAAACTGGTGGCCCTCCTGTGGGGAGGGTACCTGTTGCTCGCGCTCGTTCCGGCCCTGCCCGGCCTGAACTGGCTGCGTGGCGCGATGGACTTCAGCCCGGCCGCCGGCACGGCGCTGCAGCGCTTCGACTTCGGCCTGGCGGGCGAGTTGTCGAATTACGATCACTCGAACGTGTTCGGCCTGCTGACGATGACGCTGCTCGGTGGAGTGCTTGTGGCGCTGCTCTCGAGTGCGTTTGCGATGGGCGGCACGCTCGAGGTGCTCGGCGGCGAGGGCGAGGCCCGCCCCTTCATGCACCGGTTCTTCCGCGGTGGCGGGCATTTCTTCTGGCGGTTCGTCCGCCTCACGATCATAGCGGCCGTGTGCCTGGTCATCGTCGTTGGCGTCGTGTCGGTGGGCGTCGGCGCCGCCACGACGCCCCTCGCCGACTCTGAGTGGGAACCCGCGGGGTATCTCGCGGGATTTGCGAGGATGATCGTCGCGGTCCTCGTCGGCGCGCTGTTCCTGCTGGCCCTCGACTACGCGCGGATCCGCGTGGCGCGGGACGGCGGCCGGAGCATGTTCAAGGCGTACGTCAGGGCGCTGGGTTTCGTGCTTCGACGCCTGCTTACGGCTTACGGCATCGCGATCCCGATCGTCGTGATGCTGGCGGCGTTGATGGTGTGTTACCTGGCCTACGAAACCAACGCGCCGGCCGCGTCGACGTGGGGCGCGATCGCGACGCTGTTCCTCATTCAGCAGGCCGTGGTACTCGGTCGCGTGTTCCTGCGCGTCTCGCTCGTCGGCGCCGAGCGGCAGTACGATCTGACGATGCGGCCGACACCGGCTCCCGCAGCCGCATTCGTTCCGGCCGTCGAGGGTAGCACTTCGGCAGCAGAGCAGCCGCCGCTGTCGGCCGACTCGGCATCTCCACAGGGATAGCGCGGCGGCGACCTGTAGAACGGCCGCCTGCGTTAACTCCGACTCCGTTGGTGTGGAAATAACTTCACGGCGCGTGTAGAAACCGCCTCGTGCCTGCCTGATCGGGCTGTGGCCCCACCGACGCCCAGCCCTTCTTTGTACCAACGGAATCTCGCCACTGACGCGAAGCGTCAACGATTCTGAAAGGACTGACGCCGCGGGCGGGCCCGTACGGGAAATGGTTGGAATTTCAGTGAAAGCGCCGGTTGGCGCGTGAATTGCAGGTCTGGTAAGAGCTTCACGTGAACGACTAGCGAGACTATGCCCCCAGCCTCGATGTCTGCCTTGGCGTGTGTGACCTCCGTGCGTGCGGCCATGGTGGTCGTCCTGCGTCATCACCGGCTCCCCGGTGGTGGCTCTCCGCCGGGCCCTCCTCCCCTCCTTCGGTTTCTGCACCGCTCCCTGGCTGTTGCCCTCCATCATCGCCCTCGCTGCCGGTCTGGCATTGCACCTCGTGTGGTTCGTCGCGTGCGGGAAGCTGATTCCGACGGGCCGGCCCGCCGCTCGCCATAGAGGCGACGGAGGCGATAGCCGCGCTCCACGTCGGGATTGCAATCTAACTCGGCTCTTCGTTTTGGTAGTAGCGATGAGTCGCACGCAAGTGGTGTGAGGCGGGCTGCATACGTGCTTGGGGGCTCGATGGCGGTATCCAGGTTGAGTGGGACGGGACGGGCGATGGCGCGGGCAATCCGGGTCACTGTGATGGCCGCGGCGGCGATGCTCTGCGCGACGGCAGCGGCTCAAGCGCAGATCAGCCAACTGGTCTCGCCCGGTCCTCTGTCGAAGGCCCACGCGTCGCTCGAAGGAGTGGACAAGTGCCAGAAGTGCCACGAGCCCGGCCGCAGTGTGACAAACGACCTCTGCCTCTCCTGTCACAGGCCGATTGCGGATCGCATGCGGCTGAAGAAGGGCGTGCACCGCGACGCGACGGGAGACTGCGCGGCCTGCCACGCGGAACACGCCGGCGTCGACGCGGAACTTCGGCCTTTCGATCCGAAGACCTTCGACCACCGGGCCGAGACAGGGTTCGCCTTCGATGGCCGCCACCTGACGATCGCGAAGGACTGCGCGAAGTGCCACAAGACGCGGTCGTTCCTGTCGCTCTCGACCGCGTGCAGTTCCTGTCACACGGACGTCCATAAACCCAGCCTGGGCACGGATTGCCGGGCCTGCCACTCGACGGCCGTGCCCTTCAAGGACGCGCGCTCGCAGTTCGATCACTCGAAGGCGGCGTTCCAGCTCGCCGGCGCGCACCGAAACGTCGCGTGCGCGAAATGCCACGTGAACCAGGTGTTCAAGGGCATCACGTTCGCCCAGTGCACCGACTGCCACAGGAGTCCGCACCGCCAGCCGATGGGCAACGCGTGCACGTCGTGCCACACAAACGATTCGTGGAAGACGCAGAAGATCGAACACGGAAAGACGGCATTCCCGCTGCACGGCAAGCACGCGGAGGTGGCGTGCGTGAAGTGCCATATCAAGCCGCCGCTCAAGGCCCCCCTGAAGTTCGACCGCTGCGCAACCTGCCACCAGGATCCGCATCGCGGCGCCTTCAGGCAGGACTGCAACAGCTGCCATACAGAGGCCGCATTCGGCCGCACGAACTTCGAGCACGACAAGGGCACGAAGTTCCCGCTCACGGGGAAGCACGCGCCGCCACTGGCGTGCGTGAAATGCCACAAGAACGCCACGCGGGGCGGTCCCGCACCCGCCAGGGTCGTCGACTTCCGCGGCCTGTCGACGACGTGCGCGTCGTGCCATGCCGACGTCCACAAGGGTGAAGTCGGCAGCGCGTGCGAGACGTGCCACTCGCCGGCCACGTTCCGCCTGCCCGGATACAGGCACCCTCGCATCCCGGAGTTCTTCGACGGGCAGCATCAGACCGTCCCGTGCGCCAGCTGTCACCTCCCCCAGCCGCCGGGGGTGATGGGAACGCCCAGGCGCGCCGGCGTCGCGGTGGAGAGCTGGAAGTTCAAGAACCTGCCGACCTCCTGCGCGACGTGCCACCAGGACGTGCATCTCGGCCAGGTTGGCTCGGCGTGCGAGGCGTGCCACACGATCGATGCCGCGAAGTTCGCCCCGGTGAAGTTCGCGCATGCGCGGACCGCGTTCCAGCTGACCGGGCGCCACGAAACCATCGAGTGCCGGAAGTGCCACAAGCCGGAGACCGGCGCGTTCCCGGCCGGAACGGGCACCGCCGTGCGCTTGAAGGGCCTCGGGACGGCGTGTTCGTCGTGCCACAAGGACCAGCACCTCGGCCAGCTCGGCCCGAAGTGCGAAACCTGCCACACGACCGCGTCCTTCAAGCTCGCGTCGTACAAGCACCTCAACCCGAAGGCGCCCATTCTCACCGGCAAGCATGCGACGTCGGCCTGCAATGCGTGCCACACGCAGGAGGATCGTACCTACCCTGCCGGTCGCGGCGCGGTCGTCCGCTACAAGGTGGGGACCTCGTGCACCAGCTGCCACGCCGACGCACATCGGGGATCGCTTGGAACGACATGCGACACCTGTCATACCCCGGCGGCGTGGCGGACCGTGTCGCGGGCGTTTCACAAGTCGACGGTCTTCCCGCTCGAAGGACGGCATCTCGCCGTCGAGTGCGCGTCCTGCCACCAGGGC
>Ga0315276_10007271_pt1 | contig 10237 bp, 8 predicted proteins | sample YL17G05_0_MG_FD_204542 | JGI IMG/M metagenome (GOLD analysis project Ga0315276, IMG submission 204542) | Sediment microbial communities from Yellowstone Lake, YNP, Wyoming, USA - YL17G05_0 | ecosystem: Environmental > Aquatic > Freshwater > Lake > Sediment | place: USA: Wyoming | collected... | reverse complement strand
CCGAGGGTCTACACTGTGCTTGTCCTGGTCGTGACCGTGGCGGCGCTCGGTGTGATCCGCTACGGAGCAGAGAAGCCGGTTGCCGGCCCCGAGAAGCCGGCAGTGGCGAGCCAGGAGCCGGGCGGCGTCGCGTCACGCGTCCGGCAAGGAGTATCTAGCGAGGATAATTTTCGCGCCTGGATCAAAGCATTGACCCTGCGCCCGGCCTTCCCCAACAGAGATGAGAACGTCGCCGCGTTATTGGAGTGGGAGCCTCAAGGACGGCCCGGCATGCTCGTGTCGTATGAGTGGCTGGTCAACGACGTCTCAATGAAGACCGGGGAGGTGGGTACGTTGGTCTTGAACGAGTATCACACTGGCGATCACGTGTCCGTCATCGCGACGATAACCGGTGCGAATGGAAAACCGCTTGCTTCTCAGCGCTCCCTCTCCGTTGTCATTCAGAACCGGCCGCCCGCGCTCAACGGAGGGCTTGAAGGCTTCGCCAAACGCGGTGAGGAATGGGTCGGACAGATCCCGATGTCGGACCCCGATGGCGATCATGTGGCGGCGCGATTGGTGAGCGGCCCTGCGGGCCTGACGGTGCAGCCGGACGGCACCGTTCGCTGGCCCGTTGCGGCGATCCGGTCGGGCACACATGAGCTGACGGTAGAGCTGGAAGACGAACGCGGTCTGGGCTTCCGCGGCGCTCTATCCTTTTCAATCGAGGAAGCGCCATGAGAGGCCTGTACGGCAAGTCCGAGGGTTTTACCCTCCTGGAGATCATGATAGTCGTCGCGATGGTGGGCATCCTCGCAGCCATCGGGGTGACCACGCTGCAAGGCGTGCTGCTGAAGCAGCAGACGAGCTCCGCGGCCCAAGAGATTCAATCCTTGCTGAATCAAGCCCGCTCCATGGCTCGGAGCACGGCTGTGCCGGCGACGGTGACTCTGGTCCAGGTGGCCGCAGCGCCGGGGGGAACCATATCGGCCACGATCGGCGCGCCCGTGAATTGGACGAGAACCGTGAGCCTGGGCCCCGGCACCGACTATAAGGCCGTGGGGCTGGTAGGCGTGGCGCTTGGCCCATTCACCTTTGCACCACGGGGGACCGTCACGCCGGCCGGATTCAACCTGTCCGTTCAAGATGGGAAGGGCCAAGCCGTCGCCATTAACGTTGGCCTGCTGGGCGATATCTACATTCAATAGGGAGGATCGAGCATGCGCCGCTCCAGAGCCGTGCCATATCGCGGAAGCGAGGGCTTCACTCTCCTGGAGTTGATGGTCGCGCTCGCTGTCTTGTCCGTCGGCCTGCTTGGAGTAGCGGTCATGCAGGGCGTAGCGATAAAGGCGCTCGCGTCGGGCGGGATGATCACCATTGCCAATAACCTGGTCCGGAATGCCGCGGAGCGCATCACGAAAAACTCCGTGAATGCCCTTTCCTATGCCAGCATGAACACCGGCACCGGGGCCAAGCCCAATTGTCCCAATATCGCACCGGCGCCGGTCTGTGCGACGGATTTCACCGAATGGCAGACCCGGGTGAGACAATTGCCCCAGGGCCTGCTGCAGGTCGGTGCAGTGTTCGGGGCCACCTTCGCCACGGTCACGGTGACTGTGACCTGGCAAGACGCTATGGGGGCTCATACCGTCACGTTGCCATTGCAGGTGGCGCAGTGAAGCAGCAACGCCTTCAATCCGCGGCCGGCTTCACGCTCATCGAGGTTATGATCTCTCTGGCGATCGCGAGCCTGGTGATCCTGTACCTCGCAGAGACCTATGCCAACACGTCCAAAATGTATGTCCACAACAAGGAGAAGTACCAGACCCAGACTCTAGCGCTGTTGACGAGCGATTACATCAGTCAGGAAATCCGAAACGCTGGCTACATCGTGGGATGGGACACCGCTCCAGATCTCCCGCCCATCGCCGTCAACCAGCCCATCACGGGAGCGGTGGTGGATGCCAACACCGAGTCCCTCACCGTGCGTTACGCCCAAGGACCGTTGACGGGAGTCGGGGCGCCGGTGGCCGCGCTCGTCGCGCCGTGGCCCGCTGCCGGGTCTTTGACCTTGACGGTGCAGCCCTTGATCTTTGCGATTAAGATTGGGGACCTGATCGCCATCTACAGTCCCCCGCAAACCGTCAATGTGCGTCGTGTCGCTGCCGCCAGCAACGTGGGCGCAACTACAATCACCCTCGTCAATCCCACTAGCTTTGCGTTTACTGCCGGGACTGTGGTGGCCACCGTCCAGGAATCATCGTTTTGGGTTCAGGGTGGCAACCTCATGATGAGAACGGCAGGCGCGAACCAGCAGATCGCGCGCAATGTGGAGGATTTGCAAGTTGCGTTCATCAATAAGGACCAGTCCATCATCGGAGATGTGACCAGCGCCACGTTTGCCGGTATGACTACGGCCCAACTACAAAATGTCCGGGCCGTACGGCTGTCGCTGACCGCTCGGACCAGCCGGCCCCTCGTTGACGTGCTGTTTGTGGTACCGCCCTCCCTGGAAGACCATAACCGGAACGCTCAGCCGGCCGATCAGGTGCTGCGCGTCGTTGAGCAGACCACTATCTACCTCAGGAACTTCGGCGCGCTCGATCTCTGAAATGTCCTCGAACAATAAATGTCCTCGAACAACCTCCTGCTGGGAGAGATCCTGCCGTAGCTTGTCTCCTTCTTCTCCGCTTGCGAGAATTGTTTATACGAGTGGCCTCTCCGGCACATCCCGGCAAGGAGTCATCCGGCGCGCTTGTCGGTGCCGGCAGGCTGTTGCAAAGCCTTTTCAGAACTGAGAATGATCCTAATGACCGTCTCTCTGGAAGCGGTACCCCCCTGGGATGACGATTGACGAACGGATCGGACGCATTCAGTGGGCAGTTCCTGCCGCCTCACCCGGCTCGTATCCGGTCAACGTGGTGGTCAAAGAGAGCCGAGAAGGTTGGGCCTCTCAAGCGTTCGACGTCTCTCCAACACCTTCTTCATCTTCTTCATTCGACTCATCGTTCTCCTGTTCTTTCATTTTCTTGTCAGTGCTGTCGATTGTTTGCTAGAATACGTCCAAACAATGGAGTGTTCTTAGCCAAACCTGCGTGAAGAAACTTAAACTCAGAGAAGGCACCAATACCGCCGTGCTGTTCGGTCACCACGACCGGCACCTCAAGCTGATCGAAGAAGACCTCGGTGTGCGCCTCTCGGCGCGCGGCGAAGAACTCACCCTCGATGGTCCGGCCGACGCCACACGCCACGCGGAACGCGTCCTCACGGAACTCGCCACCCTCGCCAACGACGGGATGGTCCTCCAGCCGGACGACATTACCCACGCCTTGAGCGCGCTCAGGCAGAGTCCCGAGACACCGATCAAGGAATTACTGTCCAGCTCCGCAGCCATCGTCACCAAGAAACGATTCGTCGCGCCGAAAACGCCGACGCAAAAAGCCTATATCGACGCCATCGAGACGCACGACATCGTCATTGGCATCGGCCCGGCCGGAACGGGTAAGACCTATCTGGCGATGGCGATGGCGGTGAGCGCGTTGATGAAGAAAGAAGTGAGCCGCATCATTCTCGCGCGGCCGGCGGTGGAGGCGGGCGAGAAGCTCGGGTTCCTGCCGGGCGATCTGTACGCCAAAGTGAATCCCTATCTCCGCCCCCTGTACGATGCGCTGTTCGACATGATGGACATGGACCGGGCGATGCGCGCGATCGAGCGGGGCGATATCGAGATCGCGCCACTCGGGTTTATGCGAGGCCGCACGTTGAACGATTCGTTCGTCATTCTCGACGAAGCGCAGAACGCCACGGCGGAGCAAATGAAAATGTTCCTCACGCGGCTGGGGTTCCATTCCAAGGTGGTCGTCACCGGTGATATTACCCAGGTAGATCTGCCGCCAGAACGGGTCTCCGGTCTGATCGAGGTGCGGGAGATTCTGTGCGACGTCGAGGGCATCGAATTCGTCTACTTCGACGAGCGCGACGTGGTCCGTCACAGGTTGGTGCAGGACATTATCAAAGCCTACGATCAGCATCAGCGCCCCACTCAGTCTTCCGGTTTCTCATCCGGCGCGACGGGACGTCGACCGTCGCCGGTGCCGCATCATAAGCAGCCGAAGCCTGCCACCCCTTCTTCACCGCTCACGGACCCTTGGGGCCAGTCGCATTAATTCAGGGTAACTATTCAGGTAGATAGGCTGAAGGCTTTGAGGGTTTGGGCTTCTTGCACAACGAGGATTCATCTCTGCTTGCATCCAAGGTCCTAGGAGCCTGTTCGACATTGACTGTTCTACTGCGGCGAACGATCCGAGACCATCTGCGTCGTTCTCGGCCCGAAAAAATCCTCAACGTATTCCAGCGAATACGCCTCCGGTTTTTCCGGGCCTGCGGCCTCGCATCTGGCCTCACCTCCTTCGCCTCGTCACGAAAGCAATGTCGGACAGGCTCCTAGAAACCGAGAAGGTGTTGAATGGCTTGATTCGTGCTGTGCGAGATAATTTATAGCCTTCAGCCTTCAGTCTGAACACCTGAGTAGTTACAATGCCGGTCCTTATGCAGAGTCAGATTCGACGTGTGGCGTTTGACCAGGCGCGCTTGGATCGATTGGCACGGGCGATTCTTTCCGATGTCGGGGAAGCGTCGGCGGAACTGGGCGTCCTGTTCGTGGGCGATCAGCGGATGCGGGGTCTCAATCGTCGGTATCGGGGCAAGGATTGCACGACCGACGTGCTGGCCTTTGCCATGCGGGAATCCTTCACGCCTCACGCCTCACGGTTCGACAAGCTCACCGTCCCGAGCCAAGTCGAGGGACGCCTCACGCCGGATATGCTGGGTGACGTGGTGATTGCCGTGCCGACAGCAGTCCGCCAAGCCAAACAGGGCCAGCGATCGCTGGACGAGGAGCTGACGGCGCTCTTGGTCCATGGCATTCTGCATCTCTGCGGCTACGATCATGAGCGAAGTGAGAAAGACGCGCGCCGGATGCAGCGTCGTGAACGGATGATCTTGAGCCGTCTTGCACCGTTGCCGAAACGAGTGAATCGAACGCGTCACGGTTCGACCCTTCGGCGAGCTCAGGGTCCCGAGCTGAGTCGAGGGACAGGCTCACCGTCCCGAGCCAAATCGAGGGACGCATCACACAGCACACAGCACGAGTAGCTCTATGGGATGGCTGCAGCGACTGAGTCACGGGCTCACCAAAACGCGCGATGTCGTTCGCGGGTCATTGAATCGGCTGCTTGGCCGTGCGGCGGATCCTGCCCTCTTGGAGGAATTCGAAGCGGCCCTCATGGCCTCCGATCTCGGTGCCCGCGTCGTGGATCGCCTGATGGAGCGCCTCAAGAAACAGCTTCAAGGGACCGATGCCTCGCAACCCGGTCGGGTGCATACGGTATTGCGGGACACCCTGCTCGACGTGCTGACGCCCGTGCAAGGGCAACCGTTGGAGTCCCTGCTCGCGAAAGGTCCTAAGCCGTTTGTCATCCTGGCAGTGGGCGTGAACGGTGTTGGCAAGACCACTACGATCGCCAAACTCGCGCAACGGCTCGTGCAGGCAGGGAAGGTGCCGTTGTTGGTCGCTGCCGATACCTTTCGCGCGGCAGCAATCGATCAACTGCAAGTCTGGGCCGACCGAGTCGGCGTCGACGTGATCCGTCACCGCTATGGAGCCGATCCCGCCGCCGTCGCGTTCGATGGGATTGCTGCCGCGAAAGCACGGCAGGTGGACGTGGTGTTGATCGATACGGCCGGCCGGCTGCACACGAAATCGAATCTCATGGACGAACTCCGCAAGATCACGCGCGTCATCGGACAGGAATGTCCTGGTGCACCGCACGAAGTGCTCCTCGTGCTGGACGCCACGGTCGGGCAGAACGCGCTGTCCCAAGCCCGTCAATTCCATCAGGCGGTCGGCGTCACCGGCTTGGTCCTGACGAAGCTCGACGGCACCGCTCGCGGAGGGATCGTCGTCGCGATCGCCGAGGAACTCAAGTTGCCCGTGAGGCTGATCGGAGTCGGGGAGTCGGTCGAGGATCTCCAGGATTTTCAGAGCGATGCTTTCGTGGACGCGCTTCTGGGGACGTCGGCGCCGCCCTCCGCCTAGCAGGATACGGAAACAGTCCGCCAGCTCGGGGAAGGTTAAGGCTCAGGCTCAGGTTGAGAAAAAGAAAGTCAGATCTTCGCTCAACCTTGACCTCGACCTCAGCCTACCTCGCCCGCTGGACGGCCTTTTTGAGCCTCCTGCGTAGCCCCCGGTGAGATCCCGATATTTTCTTCTCAGCCAGCAGCGCCTGTGTTAGGTTGAATGTGAGAATTCTAGCAGGCTGTGGAAAAACAAAGCCGGTCCGCCGGAAATCCACTGGTCTGCATGTCTGGGACAGCAGGAGTACACCACGCAGGAGAGCCGGGCGAGACAGGCGGGACTGGCGGGAAAGGCGAGACATGGGGAATCAGGGCTTGCGCGTCGCGCCTGTCGCGCTAGGCTTGCCCGTCGCGCGCCTAAGAGGCTGGCGGACTGTTTCAGCATCCTGCTAAACGCGATGCGCCACGCATTCCTACTCGTGAGGCTAAGGTATGATCAAAATTCTGGTTATCGACGACGATCTCATGAACTGCGAGCTGATCCAGTCCGTCTTTACCCGACATGGGTATCAGGTGCTGTCGGCGACGAGCGGGATCGAAGGCCTGACCCTCTTTCGCCAGCAGGGCCCGCGCGTCACCATTCTTGATCTTCGCATGCCAGAAATGGATGGGCTGACCGTCCTCAAAGAAATCCGTGCGTACGATCCCCATGCGCCGGTGATCATCCTGGGTGGCGGAGTGACTGAGGAACAGGAAAATCAAGCGCGGGGGTTGCGCGTCACCGATTTTATTCGAAAGGGCCTGTCGCTTGATGTGCTGGTCGAATGCGTCAACCGGGTGGTGCAGCTTCCGGTTAAATCCGTTCCCGCTCCGCCGGGGGTGGCGGGCAGCGCAGCCGTGGCCGATCCGGAGGAAACGATCCTCGTCGTTGATGACGAGCCGTTGGTCCGCGACTTGCTCGTAAAGTTTCTCAGTCTGCGCGGCTATCGGTCACTCGGCGTGGGAAACGGCGCTGAGGCCCTCTCGATGGTGGAGCAAGCGCCGCCCGACTTGATTCTTCTCGACCTGCTCATGCCCGGCATGGACGGCTCCGAGGTGCTCCGGCAGCTCCACCAACGAGAATACCGCGGCGGGGTGATCATCATCACCGGGAGTCTCAACGAAGACACTCTCGACGAAGCCTGGGCCATGGGGCCGCAAGAAGTCATCGGGAAGCCGATCGACTTGGAGCAATTGCTGACGTCCATCCAGCTTGTGCTCGTCTGTCGCGAATGCTAAAACTCTTCCGATGCCAATCGGAAGCAGGATGGTTTCTTTCCCCTGTCTTTTTCTCCTCGCGCTCTTGAGCCACGGGGCTCTCGGTATAGCCTGCGCAGCCGACCCAGTCCTGCCGCGAGCCGTCATTCGGCATCACGATGTATTCGTACAGCTCGTCCCCGAGCAACATGCGCTCATCGCAAAGGACCGGCTGACCCTGGAGGTGCCGCAGCCGCAGACCCCGATTCGTTTCTCCCTCGCCCCCACGCTTCAGATCGACCACATTGCACTCGTACAAGAATCGGCCGGGACGGAGGTCTCGATTCACGATGTGCCGTTTGAAATCGAGCATGGGTCCACGCCGGAGTCGGTCCAGGAGGTCAGCATCCCCCCGCAGGTCGTGGCCGCCGGACTGGTGACGCTGGATGTGCACTACCATGGCGTCATCAACGATCCGCCGCGCGATCCGCGCCATCTTCGATTTGTGACGCCCAGTGAGACTGCCGGCCATATCGGGCCGGAAGGCGTCTATGTGAGCAGTGAGAGCCACTGGTATCCGGATGTCCCGGAATCACTCAGTACCTATGCGCTGCTGGTCGCCGTGCCGGCGGGGTGGACCGTAGTGACCCAAGGAACGGCCGGCGAATCGCGCGCCTGTCCTGTTGGGCTCTGTCGCAGCGATCAGATGGTGATGACGGAATGGGTCGTGACGCAGCCGAGCGAGGCCGTCACGCTCGTGGCGAATACATTTGTCACCTCGTTTCGCGACTGGACGGCCAAGACCGGTCAGAGGATTCGGCTTTCGACCTATCTCTTTCCCGATGATGCGCATCTGGCCGAGGAATATCTCGATGCCACCGCGCGCTACCTGGACGTGTATATCCCTCTGCTGGGCCCCTATCCGTTCGAGAAGTTCGCCGTGGTGGAGAATTTCTTTGCGAGCGGGCTCGGCATGCCCTCGTTCACCCTGCTGGGGAGCGGCATCATCAAGCGGCATTATGTGCAACCCTACGCGCTCGGTCACGAGATCGTCCATTCGTGGATCGGCAACGCGGTCTTCAATCGCGCCGAGCGCGGGAATTGGGTGGAAGGCCTGACGACCTACCTGGCCAATTATTACTGGCTTGAACTGATGGGAGATCACACGCAGGCGCGGGACCAACGCCGTCTGATGGTGCAGGGCTACAATCTCCACGTGACGCCGGAGCGGGATTATCCGGTCGCGCAATTCACGCAAAAACAGGATGAGCATGACAATGCCATCGGCTATCAAAAAGCCGCCATGCTGTTTCACCTCCTGCGCCAGGAGGTGGGAGACGAAACGTTCTGGCGGGCCCTGAAGATCCTGGTGGCGCAGTATCGTGGCAGGCATGCGGAATGGCGCGATCTTGAGCGGGTCTTTGCAGAAGAGAGCCGCCAGGATCTCCGATGGTTTTTCGCGCAATGGGTGGAGCAGGATGGGGCGCCGGTGCTGTCGTTGTCGGAGGCCGTTGCCCGTCCGGTAGCGGGGGAGCCGGCGCAGACCTTTCGGCTGGAGGCCACGATCGTCCAATCCCACAAGCCCTTTCGTCTTCCCCTTCAGCTGCTGATTCGCATGGAGGGTGACCGTGCGCATCTTCTGACTGTGCCGCTGCGTTCGCTGCGCGAGACGATCTCCGTGACCTTGCCCGCGCGACCGATCGCGATCGATCTCGATCCCGACTTCATGACCGTCAGGCGGATTTCCCGGCAATCGTTGCCGCCGGTGCTCAATCACTATGTCACCGATCGGCGGCGATCGGTGCTGACGGCGTTTACGGATGAGCCGGACCATCCCTCGCCGTTTCGGGACGTGGTCACGCGCATCGAAGCCCAGGAGCAGCAGAAACCGATCGGCGACCGGACTGTGATCGCCTCGCTGGCTCAGGATGGGCTGTTGCCTCAGGAAGGTTCGGTGTTAGTATTGGGCGGCCCGGAATCCCGTTCGGGGATTCAATCGATCCTGGCCAGGCACTGTGGTGAGCGCGCGACCCTGACCGACAAGGGTGTCACGGTGATGGGGACGGCGCACGAAGGGCCGGGGCTGGCCCTCCTGGTCAGTTGCCACCGGGTCGACCGTCCTGGCAGCGTCGTGACGGTGCTGTATGCGGCCACGCCGCAGGCCGTGGCGAAGATGGCGCGGCTGCTCTTTTTTTACGGGTGGAATAGTTTCCTGTTGTTCAAGGATGGAGCGGTGGTCACCCGCGGGGAGTGGCCGCTCGCGAGCGATCGTACGGAGGTGCGTCTCGATGCAAGTAATCCCATTCGGTAAGTGGTGCATGATCGGACTCGTCTGTCTGTTGCTGGGTGAGCAGACGGGACAGGCAGAGGGCCTTGCGTCGAAGGCTCGGGCGGTTCCTGCGCACCAGGCTGAGCGGCATCTGAAGAATATTCGCCAGCTGACGGTGGGCCGGAAGAATGCCGAAGCCTACTTTTCCTTCAGTGGAAACAAATTGATTTTCCAATCCACGAACAATTGGACGAAAGATACCTATGCGGCCACGCTCAAACCGGCCGACGCCGGGCTGGGTTGTTATCAGATGTACGTGATGGATCTGGAAAGTGACACCGTTCGATTGGTGAGCACCGGCATGGGCGCCACGACGTGCGGATACTTTTTCCCCGGCGATCGCCGCGTGCTCTATTCGTCGACCCATGCGTCGGGGCCGAACTGTCCGCCGGAGCCGAAGCGGGACGGGGCCTACCGCTGGGCTTTGGACGACTACGATCTCTATGCCGTACGTATTGATGGTCAGGAGATGCAGCGGCTGACCTCCACGTCGGGCTACGATGCGGAAGCGACTGTGTCGCCGGACGGCAAGACGATCGTCTGGACGTCCGTGAAAGACGGGGACCTGGATCTCTATGCCATGAATCTCGATGGCTCGAAGCCCCGGCGGCTGACGAA
>Ga0315276_10007270_pt1 | contig 10238 bp, 11 predicted proteins | sample YL17G05_0_MG_FD_204542 | JGI IMG/M metagenome (GOLD analysis project Ga0315276, IMG submission 204542) | Sediment microbial communities from Yellowstone Lake, YNP, Wyoming, USA - YL17G05_0 | ecosystem: Environmental > Aquatic > Freshwater > Lake > Sediment | place: USA: Wyoming | collected... | reverse complement strand
CAGATGAGTACCGAGAGGGCCGAATCCCCCTCGTTGCCGTGACGACAATGCTTCAGTCATGGGCTGCACGCTTCAACGAGGGATACATCAAGGAACAGTCTTACCTTGAACCCTACCCAAAAGAATTGATTGAGGTGGACGAATCCGACAAGGAGAGATACCTCGCCATGGCGGATACGTTAAAAAGGTAAAGTTAGATTTTTCGTGAATCATATGCCCAATGGAGGAGCGCCTGACGCTGCCTTCTTCTGCAGGATAAGTCCCCCTTTTGGCAAAATTTCTTAACTGCCATCAGATGCCTCGTTATCGCCTTCCATCTTTTTATCTGTCGTTCATCATCGTCGCATCTTCTGCCCATGTAGTATCTGCAGTACCACTGGAACCATCCCCGGGGGTCCATGGGGTATATCCAGCCGCGGTTTCTCCATTCGGAAAGCGAGAGTGAGGCATCGACGCCGAAGAAGTTTAACCGTGGGTTTTTCCCTTCAGGGCTGAGCTTCGCCCTGGTGAACCAGGACTTGGGGAATTCCTTCCTGCAGTCAGTCAGGTATTTTCCGCCGAAGACCCCCAACTCAAGCATCTGCTTCGGCGTTAGCTCAGGCTTGAAATCAGGGTGAAAGTTGCCGCCTGTGGGTTCCGTAATGTAGTAAACATAACCTTTCTGTATCCTATCGTTCACAGTCACACGCACAGGCTTAGACCTCATCAAGCAGATATTGGAAACAGGGGGATAAAGCCCATAACAACCTTGGGGATATGAACTAGATTTTTCAAACCTCAAAATAAGCTTTGAACAGAAAAGCTATTAGTCACCAAAAATGGTTAAAAAGCCATTATAACAGACCATATAAAGTCAACGCCCCGATCGGGATTTAGGCAAACGGGTTCAACTCTCCACCCTCTTGGTTGAGACTTAGGCAGTCGGGTTCATCTCTCACACATACATAACCGGGAGAAAGATATATATTTAACGATAATGGTTCCTGGCGAAAGCTATCCCACCATCCCCGACACCCTAATAACCCAACGCAACAGCTGGCTTACATCAAAAAACATGGATAACAGCTATACAAATATTGCAGGCAGACTAAACTGCCCTCCAGGGGTGGCGTGGGTATATAATCTAGTGATTCCCACATATCATCCTGAATTATGCCTCAAAGAGTCTCATTGAACGCTGTTGTAGAGCGTATGGACCGCAGAGCCATTGACGGTATCGGATTGTCTGCTTTTCCCCCCGCGTTGGCCGGAGCGGATGATGACAGGAGGAAAGCGCTTATGGAGCTTGTTTCCCCAGCCCTAGTCGGTGGCAAAGAATTACTTACGGAGAATGTCTCGGAAAGCGTCCTTAGAGTCAGAACTCTTCTTGCTTCTGCATGGGAGAACAAGTTTCCCGGGGCAGTCCATGTCGCCGACTTCTTGCACCGCCTCCTCTATAAAACACACATCAATTCGGACGATTTCTCAGCCGTGCAAGGTAGAGGGGGACTCACCGTGGGTGAGGCGCTTATGACGGCCATGAAGGATCGCGTTAACCGGCCGGTGGAGGCAGAGAGCATATTTGCGGCCGCCTCTTCGGCTCTTGAGTGGAAGCTTTTATATTCGGGGATGTACAGCCATGATGGGATGAAACTAAAAGACGGCTTCAAAAGCGCATCAGCCATATCAATCCTCACCAAGGACAGCTACACTTGGGCTGACTTCATGTCAGGTATGGCCGCGGTGGCGGTTAAGGTAGACTCCCAGATGGCTGAGCATAAGAATCTAAGGGAAGAGTCGCCTTGGGGGGAAGTCTATGCGGCGACCGTTAAGGTGGTCCATGAGTTGGGGGGGGTCTGGCCCCAAAACGTTTATGTCCCCATGTTGACTGCCATGCGCGGAATAAACGTGGCCCTTGTGGGAGCTGACGATCCGAAAAAAACCAAGACGCCCGATATTGTCTACGACTTTTACCGGCGTTTCATCGAGGCAAACGAGGACGTTTTGGGCGTCACACTACTTCAGGACGACCCGCAAGATAAGATTCAAAAAACGTTAGGTGAGATATGGAGCCGGCTCGGGAACCCGACTAAGTCAGGCGTGCCTAAAATCCACAAGGGCATAAAAGAATACCGGTTAAGGAAACACGAAGAGCTAAACGGTGACGACCTAAAGTTGGGTGCATACCACCTGTTCCAGGTAATACGGAAGGTCAGAGAAGGTTCCGCATAGAAAAACTTTTGATTGACAAGGCTAAGGTCAGGTGCAAAGAAAACGGAAGAAGCACCTTAAAAGCCAAGACGTCTGAGGCTCTTACCACCGAACCTCTATACCCAAAAGCTAACTACATCAACCCCTTCAGTAAACGGTTTTCCCTCATAGCCCTCTTCCCATAAAACCCGTCCATAAGGTTTATATACAGACAAACCTATCATATTTCTCAAGGAATTTTTTTGTTTGAGGTGGGGTGAATCTAATATGGTACAACAAGGACAGCAGATTTATATACTGCCTGAAGGGGCATTTAGGACGACGGGAAGAGACGCCCAAAGAAACAACATAGCGGCCGCTAAGGCTATGTCCCAGATGGTGAAAAGCACCATGGGGCCTATGGGGATGGATAAGATGCTCGTAGACGACTTAGGCGATATCGTCATCACGAACGACGGTGCGACAATAGTCAAGGAGATGAACGTAGAGCACCCTGCGGCGAAAATGATCGTAGAGGTTGCGAAGACACAAGACGACGAAGTCGGGGACGGAACCACGTCCGCCGTCGTCATGACAGGAGAGTTGCTAGCTAACGCCGAGATGCTCCTTGACCTGGGCATACACTCAACTATCATCGCCCGCGGATACAGGATGGCGGCCACCAAAGCCCAGGAAGCGTTGGACAAGGCAGGCAAGCCGGTGTCAGTCACAGACAAGGCTACACTGAAGAATATTGCTACGACGTCGATGACTGGCAAGAGCATCGGCGGATACAGAGACTACCTGGCAGAGATTGCGGTGAATGCGGTAACGCAGGTCGCTGAGGAAGTCAACGGCAAGATGACGGCCGACATGGATGACATACAGGTGGAGAAGAAGCAAGGCAGCGCCGTAACGGACACGGAGCTGATAAGGGGCATCATAATAGACAAGGAGGTCATACACTCGGGGATGCCGAAGAAGGTCGTAGACGCGAAGATCGCGCTTGTCGACGGCGCGTTCGAGATAAAGAAGACCGAAACCGACGCCGAGATCAAGATAACGGAGCCGATGCAACTTCAGGCATTCGTTAACCAAGAAGAGAAGACCCTGAAGGCGCTGGTGGACGCAGTCGTGAACAGCGGCGCAAACGTCCTACTCTGCCAGAAAGGGATCGAAGACCTTCCGCAGCAATACCTCGCCAAAGCCGGCATACTGGCCGCAAGGCGCGTGAAGGAATCCGACATGAAGAAGCTCGCAAAAGCCACGGGAGCCAGGATAGTCACAAGCATAAAGGCGCTGTCCAAAGGCGACCTAGGCTACGCGAAGCTCGTCGAGGAGAAGAAGGTCTCAGGAGACAACATGCTCTTCATACGCGACTGCAAAAACCCGAAAGCAGTCAGCATACTGGTCCGGGGCGGAACCGAGCACGTCGTAGACGAGGCTGAGCGCGGAATACACGACGCAGTCTGCGTCGTCGCGGCAGCTATCGAATCCGGCAAATACGTCGCAGGCGGCGGAGCCATCGAAGTCGAACTGGCAAAAGAGCTGCGCAGGTACTCCGATAGTATCGGAGGCCGCGAACAGCTGGCAGTAAACGCCTTCGCAGACAGCTTAGAGATAATCCCGAGAACCCTTGCAGAATCAGCAGGGATGGACGCCATCGACACCCTGGTCGGTTTAAGGAGCAAGCACGAGAATAAGAATGGCGCCGGATACGGCGTCGCTGTCTTGGAGGGCAAAATCGATGACATGTTCTCAGAGAGCGTCATCGAACCTGTGAAGCTGAAGAGCCAGATCATCAAGAGTTCCTCAGAGACCGCTGGGATGATCCTGAGGATTGACGACGTGATAGCATCCGGCAAGCCGAAAGCGGGCGGCGGCATGCCACCAGGCGGCATGGGCGGCGACATGGGAGACTAATAAAAAAAATCTATTAACGGGGGGCTGAAAAGCCCCCGAAATATACATTTTCTTAAAAGACACACAACGGACAAAAAAGTTCAAACAAACAAACTATCTGTTAAGGCCACCCCGGAGATTTTAACAAACCCTAAAATACGATGGCTATATGGGTTGAAACAACGATATACTGAAAATATGCCGATGGCGGGCCTCTAACAAAGTGTTCGAAAAACGGGGGGGATGCCTAAGCTATAATGGCGTTTAACCCCCTTATCATCTCTTGTGTTTTCTCTGCTGCTTGCTTAGCCTGTTCCTTGTTTTTAGTTCCTGCGATGATGATTTTCCCGCTTCTGAATATCAGCATAACGGCGTGGGGGTCATCTAACCTGTACACAAGGCCGGGGAACACTTCAGGTTCATATTCCACGTCCCAGGATTCCACGGCAATCCTATCCAAATGCACTATAAAACCAAGATTTGCAGAAGATACCATGTTCACAATCTCCACCCTGGGTTTGTTTTTTATTCTATGGACCTTAGAGAGCTTCTTCAACAGGTGTTGCAGGGCCTTGTATATTGTCGCCCTGTTTCTGGCGCCACTGCATATGAACTTTCCGGTCCTGAAGATTAAAAACGCCACCTTTAAGTCTTTTACTCTGTAGACTAATCCTGGAAACCGTTTAGGTTTCACCATGCCCGGAACCTTTTTCGCAATCTTCTCCTGATCCAATGCGACATCTAAGGTGATGACCGCTACGATGTTCTCGACTTTAACGTCCATTGTTGCTACAGGATATATCGCTACTTAGTATATTAGCGGAATAACGTGTGGAGTCACTACTATCCCATAGGACTGCAGAAGAACTCCCCTGGGGGGGACTCTGCACCATAACCCGTCAAAGCGGGAGATTTCCGCTTTATGTACTTGAAAAGCATAATACCTCTATGAAGAACCAATACGCCCTGAAATGCAATTATTTCATCAACAGCCAATGTACAAATACTCTAATCGAGTCGAACTTCGTCGTGGACGACACCTCCAAGTCAGAATACTTCTGCAGGACCTGCAGCTACCGGCCCTAAAACCTATGCGGTTTGGGGGCCCAGGCCTGTGACCCAGTGCTCACAGCTGTCACTCACCAGTAACCCTCCTCTATAACAGCAGATGCCTTGTACTCCCCGGACAAGCCCCGATCTGGCCTTAAAAAGTTTGTTATATCTCCGGGGAAACTTCGCCTTTACCTTATTTTTTTCCATGTTTGTCGTTGACAAACCCAATAGCGGTACTCATTGTTTGGACTTAACTCAAGCGGTTTATATATACGGACATCCTATAAAGTAGCCAACTTAGGCATTGTTTAAGGTAGATAACCCTTAAATCTTGTTATCTAAGGAAGGTAGTGTAATATATGGGCAAATTAGAGGATTTATCATTCAAACGCACGATAAACGCTGGAGGCGGCCAAAAAGGCATTATAACTCATGTTGAATGCGAAATTGGTGAGCGTTATCGACCGAACCTAGACGACATGCGGGTGGCCTTCAAGCTGGATGGAGCCAGGGACTTCATCCCAACCGCCCAACCTAACAATGGGACAAACAAGTCGGCAAGCGATGCTGCAGGATATGGGGGGCGTGATGTGATACAGACTCACGGCTTTTATAAGCCGATACTCATAGAATAGATAAAAATCTAGGAGGTGAATTAAATGCCAGGATATTCCGGTGGGGGAGGAGGTTTTGACAGGGGCCCAAGGGAGATGACCGATGCCGTATGCAGCGAGTGCGGCGCATCATGCCAGGTTCCGTTCAAGCCAACAGAAGGAAAACCAGTATACTGCAGGGAATGCTACGCCAAGCGAAGACCAAAGCGCTTCTGAGCTTAACTGAGTAGAGTGGGATACCGTACTATAACTAATTCTTTATTTTAACTGCCCCTCAGCCGACGGCACACATTCGTCACAACATGTTCTGGAAATCCCTCATTCCGCCCTACCCGAATACGATTCGCCCCGATCGAGCTTAGAAAAAGGGTGTTCGTTTCTCGTATTGTTTAATATGATAGTATATACTATCTAGAGTTAAATTCGTCAATTTAAACAATGACTCCGTGAATATTATGATGTCTAATCCTTTCAATGTGCGGGATGTTGCGAAGCTGATTTCATGTGTTATACTATGTCAACTTGCGGGCGTCATCGGATCAGTGTTCACAATATCCTCAATCCCCACATGGTACGCGGGATTGAACAAGCCTTTCTTCAGCCCACCCAACTGGGTGTTCGGCCCAGTATGGATAACCCTTTATGCTATGATGGGGGTCGCGCTTTACCTAATTTTGAGGAAAGGTCTTAAGGAAAAAGGTGTCAAAGATGCAATATTAATCTTCCTGGCCCAGTTAGCGCTGAATGCCGTATGGTCAATTGCATTCTTTGGCTTAAAGTCGCCACTGGTAGGTTTGATTGTGATAACTCTCCTATGGTTCGCGATAGCATTTACAATCATCTGCTTCATAAGACTATCCAAAACAGGGGCAATACTGCTTATCCCCTACATCCTATGGGTGAGCTTCGCAGCAGTACTAAACCTTGCAATATGGGCTATTAATCCATAGCGTTAGTTGATATATCCCCCATGGAAAAGAAGGCTCTAAAATCAATCGAATATCTGAAGGGGAAAAATAGAATCCTCTTTCTAAACACCTCCAACCGATGGGCAGGACACAAAGAACTTCCTAAAAGCACCGCATTAGCTAAAAAGATGGCTGCGGAGCTTGGAAACGTCGAGGTTATCGACGTACCAACCCTTATGATTCATCCATGCGACGGAAATATTTCAGCAAGGGTCGGCAATGAATGCGGTCTCAAGGAGGCGCTTCTGAAGGACAAGACGAGGAACCCAAGCGGAAACCACCGTTGCTGGGTAAACTTTAACACATCTGAGGATGAACTATGGAAGATAAGCCAGCCTTTACTGGCTTGTGACTGCGTCGTCTTTTTTGCTTCGGTAAGGTGGGGGCAGACCAACTCAATCCACCAGAAATTGATAGAACGACTCAGCTGGATAGAGAACCGCCACAGCACATTAGGGGAAGACAACATCCTAAAGGGTATTGATGCGGGCATAATCCTCACAGGCCACAACTGGCGGGGGGAACAGGTACTAAACACCCAAAAGGATGTCTTGAAATATTTTGGGTTCAATGTCGTGGATGAATTGTGTTGGAATTGGCAATTCACCACCCCAGATGACGAGTCTGGGACCTCCTATCTCGAAGCGATAGCGGCATTCGATAAGGAACTATTAGGATAGGAAAGTAATTACTAGTCAAATTACCTTAGCCAGAGGTTTTCAGCCTTAACATTTGGGTTTCTGTATCTGCGTCTGCCTTCGGTTTTCTTTCCGTAGTTAATGGCTTCAACAGGACACCATTGCAGGCATGCCATGCATTGTTCACATCTACCTCGCCAGACAGGTTTGCCTGAGTCTAGGCGTATGTTATCGGCAGGACAGACCTTGTAACAGGTGCCGCATTTTATGCACTTATCGCTTACTATGAAGTTTTTATCAGAGGATTTGAGTTTCGGTCTTGCAAATAATTTGAAAACAAGGGTTATTACCCTGCTTAGCGGGAAGAACGGCTCCTCAGGTTGTGACAGCCTTCGTTGCTTTATCGCCTCAACAATCTTTCCAATCTTTTCCTCGGCTTTTGAAAAAAGTTCCTTTTGTTTCTCCTGTGAATAACCCGCATACATAGGAATATAGTTGCCTGGCATTCTAACAAAGAACCCGGAAGCCAGGTTAATTCCTCTGGAGTTCAACGACTTTTTTGTCTCATTCAAGGCTGCTCCTGATGAACCACCACCGTCTGCAACCGCAAAAACATATGCGTTTGTATCTACTTCTAAACCCTTCAGGAAATCCTCTACCATGAGCGGCATATGCCAAATATAAACCGGATAAACGATACCAACACATTCAAATCCTTTACCATTGGCTATCTTTCCACATATCCGCTCAACTTCTGCCCCTCCAAGACCTGTAGCTAACTTTTTGGCTATCTCAAGCGAGTTCCCAGTTCCAGTAAAATAAAATATCTTTGCTGTCATTTTCCAATCCTGCATTGAAAAGTCTAATTACCTTTGCTTGTAGTCTTTTCCAACACCCCACGCCTTGCCTAATGCCTTGCCAATTGAGTAGTATGAGGTGTCGGGTTGTGAAAGCAGTATTGGTTTAATGCTCGAAAGTGTCGGGTTCTTGTTTTTAGAGTAAACATTCACTATCTCCCCGATAAACATCTCGTTGGCCCCGTTGGTTTCAACCTTTTTCAGGTTGCATTCCACACATATTTGGCATTCTTCAATCATCGGGGCTTTGGTTTCTCCGTAAAAGACCTTAAAGAGGGTTGATTTATCGACATCCTTCCCTGATTTTATTCCAACATAATCAGTAACTTCCAGCATTTCCTCAGATGGGATGCATACGCTGAATGCATTGTTCTTCTTGATTCCTGAGTTTGAGAAGTGGTTGCTGCCGAGGATAACCGCCATCATGGGGGGATTATAGCTTACCATGGTAAACCATGCCACTGTCAAAAAATTAGGCTTACCCTCGACAATAGACCCAACCAGTGAGACCGGCATAGGATACGCAGGTATCACCTTCCCAAGCTTTTCCATAATACCAATACCATGTTATGAACCTTTATTAATTTTATAACTTCTCCCGGGAGTTGAACCCAAGATAGTAAAGCCCTGAAGGGGAGTTGAACCGAAACCGTATAATTCCATTATACCGGCTATTACGTCAATTTAACAGGCCTAAGAAATTCGACGCCCCGATCGGGATTTAGGCAAATGGGTTCAACTCCCAACCGTTTTGAGTGGGAGGGTCAGGCATTCGAGGTCATCTCTTATACCTGCCTGTGTGGGGGTACATGAATCCCTCAAAGAGCTGACAGATTCAAACCGTTGACCTATTGTGGGCGAATGTATAACTAAAAAGGCCGATGTACGGGGCGGTTGCGTTCATCCATATGTGGGGCAGCCTCCATTACTTGCTGCGGAGACGATCTTGTTCTGGTCCCAGTTGACTATCGCGTTGTTTGAGGGGCACTGCCAAGTGTGGGCGGCGGTGTATTCGCACTGTTCATCGTATATTGCGCAGGGGTCGTGATTGAATATCTCCCCCGGGATGTTCATGACAGCCCATATGTAGTACCGTATGGTGCTAAGCTCCCTTCGCTTCTGCTCATGGAGTTCCGCGTATGTCAGCGTGCAATTCCCCCTCTGCTCCATCCTCCACTGGGTGTCCAAGAGGACCCAGCCGCCGGCGCAGTCGGATGACGGCGGCTCCGCCATACCGATTACCGGATGCCTCACTCGGGGGTGGTTTACTCCGGTGCCGCCGGTCTTGAAAGGCAGCTTCTCCGTGTCTTTGGGAGGGGCTTCAGTCTGCGTCACGACCTTCTTGCAGGACTCCTGTGTCGGGCAGGCTTTCTGGCAGGCCGCGAGGGCCTTAGGGTCTGTGCATTTGCCGAGGCATGCGGCCCTCTTTTGCATGCACGCTTTGTCGTATCCGGGGTCCTTCATCAGCTTCTCGGGGCATGATTCGCCGGGCGGGACGCATATCGTGTATTTTTTCGTATCGTCGTCGAAGCAAGGGGCCCAACTCTCGTCGGGGCAGCGGCATGAGCTTTTCGTGTAGGTGTACCCCATCGGCGGGGGGCAGCTTTCCGGTATGCAGCATCCGCAGGCGTTCCATCCGCCGTCGAAGAAGAAGCCTTTCCCACAGTCCACGGCAGGGTCCTTGACGGCAATGGCCATGGCTGGTGCGAGCAACAACACCGCTAGGACTGCGATAGCCTGTCTGCCACCCATAAATCGTTATACGGCACAGAGTTATATATAATCCGAGTTTTACAGTTGTCTCTCGTTTTGGTCAGAAACTAGAGTTTGATAGTTTAGATTTTTGGGTGAGTTTTCACCCGAAAACCCCAATATTTTACGTTTCCGGGCGTTGTACCAAGTTGCTAACGCCCCCCATCGGGACTCGAAAAAAAAAATGTTCGGATTAAGTGGAGGAAAATCTATATGACCACGCTCTACCTGTATGTAGTCATATGCCTCCTAGGTTAGACGTCTACCTTAACTGTCCGGGCGAAT
>Ga0315276_10007268_pt1 | contig 10239 bp, 8 predicted proteins | sample YL17G05_0_MG_FD_204542 | JGI IMG/M metagenome (GOLD analysis project Ga0315276, IMG submission 204542) | Sediment microbial communities from Yellowstone Lake, YNP, Wyoming, USA - YL17G05_0 | ecosystem: Environmental > Aquatic > Freshwater > Lake > Sediment | place: USA: Wyoming | collected... | reverse complement strand
CGCACGGATTACCTTCCAGCGGTGAAAGCCGCGAGGCGACGCGTGAAGAGGGCGCTGCACCTGAGCGTGAAAGCGCCGAGGACGGCGGCGCGGCCGCGCTTGAGAAGTTCACGACGAATCTGAATGCCCAGGCGAGGGCGGGCCGTGTCGATCCACTCATCGGGCGTCAGCTCGAAGTGCAAAGGACCATCGAGATCCTCTGCCGCCGGCGCAAGAACAATCCGCTCTATGTCGGCGAGGCCGGAGTCGGAAAGACCGCGATCGCCGAGGGGCTTGCGCGTTTGGTGGTCGAAGGCAAGGTTCCAGAGGTCCTTGCCGATTGCACGATCTATGCGCTGGATCTCGGCGCGTTGATCGCCGGCACGAAGTATCGCGGTGATTTCGAGAAGCGGCTGAAGAATGTCATCACCGAGCTCAAGAAGCGGCCCGGCGCAATCCTCTTCATCGACGAAATCCACACGGTAATCGGCGCCGGCGCCGCCTCTGGCGGTGTCATGGACGCGTCAAACCTGATCAAGCCAGTGCTCGCGAGTGGCGAATTGCGCTGCATCGGCTCGACCACCTACCAGGAATACCGCGGCATCTTCGAGAAGGACCACGCGCTCGCCCGGCGCTTCCAGAAGATCGATATCGTCGAGCCGACCGTGGCTGAGACGATTGAAATCCTGCGCGGACTCAAGACGCGATTCGAGGAGCATCACGGTGTCACCTATGCCGACGATGCGCTCATCGCGGCAGCCGAGTTGTCGGAACGCCACATCAATGACCGGCACCTGCCGGACAAGGCGATCGATGTCGTCGACGAGGCAGGCGCATCGCTCAGGCTGAAGCCCGCGGCCGAGCGCGAAAGCACGGTGACCGTGGCCCACATCGAGGGCGTGGTTGCGCGCATTGCGCGGATACCTCCGAGGCACGTCTCGTTGTCGGACCGCGAGGTGCTGCAGAACCTGCAGCGCAATCTGAGGCTTGTGATCTTCGGCCAGGACCCGGCCATCGACTCGCTGGCCGCCGCCATCAAGATGGCCCGCGCCGGACTTGGCAACGAGCGACGGCCGGTTGGCAGTTTCCTGCTCGCCGGCCCGACCGGTGTCGGCAAGACCGAGGTCACCCGTCAGCTCGCCATCGCGCTGGGTGTCGAGTTCCTGCGCTTCGACATGTCCGAGTACATGGAGCGCCATACGGTGTCACGCCTGATCGGCGCGCCACCGGGCTATGTGGGATTCGACCAGGGCGGCCTGTTGACCGAGGCAATCGCAAAGCACCCGCATTGCGTGCTGCTGCTCGACGAGATCGAGAAAGCGCACCCCGATGTTTTCAACCTGCTGCTGCAGGTCATGGATCACGGCACCCTGACCGACAACAACGGCCGCAAGGCGGATTTCCGCAATGTGATCATCGTGATGACGACCAATGCCGGTGCCGCGGACATGAACCGCGCAAGCATCGGCTTCACGCAGCAGGACCATGCGCCGGACGGCATGGAAGCTGTGCGCCGCATCTTCTCGCCCGAGTTCCGCAACCGCCTCGACGCGGTCATCCAGTTCAACCCGCTCGATGCGCAGACGATCGAGCGCGTCGTGGACAAGCTGTTACTCGAAATCGAGGCCCAGCTCGAGCAAAAGGGCGTTGCACTCTCGGTCGACGACGACGCACGTCACTGGATCGCCGCCAAGGGTTACGACCCGAAGATGGGCGCTCGACCGATGGCGCGGGTGCTGCAGGAGCACGTCAAGCGCCCGCTGGCCGAAGAACTGCTGTTCGGGCGCCTTGCGGGCGGTGGCAGTGCCAGGGTGTCACTGGGCAAGGACGGTGCGGCTCTTGCACTCGAGTGCCGGCCGGCACACGAACCGGAGCTGTTGGGCCAGGACTGAGTGCGTCAGTGCACGAGGACGTCAGCGCACGAGGCAGTCAGCGCGCGCGATAAATGATGCGACCCTTGGTGAGGTCATAGGGCGTCAGCTCGACCGTGACTTTGTCGCCCGTCAAAATCCGTATGTAGTGTTTCCGCATCTTGCCCGAGATGTGGGCGGTCACGATATGGTCGTTCTGCAGCTTAACGCGAAATGTCGTGTTGGGCAGGGTCTCGACGACCTCTCCCTCCATCTGAATTGCTTCTTCCTTGGCCATTCCATCCCGGTGCTGTAGCGGAAACCGCGCGGATTGTGACCTAGCGCGTCCCGGCATGCAATTCCGTCTCTCATTGCCGCCACAAGCGAGGCTCGGCATTCACCAGTGCCGCAAGCTGCACCTCAAATTCGCTGCGTACCAGATTCCGGCTGCCGAGACTTGCGAGATGCGGGCTCGGCAGCTGGCAATCTATCAGCGCCACGTCCAGTCGCAGGCATTCCTGCGTGAGTCTGGCAAGCGCCACTTTCGAAGCGTCTCGTTCCAGCGTGAACATGGATTCACCGAAAAAGACGCGGCCCAATCCGACCCCATAGAGCCCTCCGACCAGCCGGTCCTCGCGCCAGACCTCGATCGAATGTGCGAGACCGCGACAGTGGAGCGCGCCATAGGCCTGGCGCATTTCATCCGTGATCCAGGTGCCCGCACCGCCACGGCGCGGGCCCGCACAAGCCTCGACAACTGGGTCGAATGCCGTGTCGATGCGCGTCACATAGCCGCGATTGCGGATCGAGCGCGCGAGACTGCGGGAAATCCTGAACTCCGCCGGCAACAGGACGGCGCGCGGGTCAGGTGCCCACCAGAGAATTGGCTGTTCGGCCGAGTACCAGGGGAATACGCCGCGCCGGTAGGCGTGCGTCAGCCATTCAGGGGTCAGCGCACCACCAACTGCCAGCAGGCCGTTTGGCTCGCGCAGGGCGCGCGCGGTCGGAGGCAGTGCCTCGGGCGGGTCAGTCTTCTGCAGCCAGGCAATCCCGGACATCATCGGAGAGCCTAGCCGGGATATCGGCACGCCGGAAGGGCAAGTGATCCGCGGCCGCGTGAAGGTAGGCGCGCCGGCGCGACCTCTCCCGTTTCAACCAGTCGCGGATAGCGACGGCAAAGCGCGGATCGGCGATCTCGTGCAGGGACCAGACCGGCGCCGGCGCAAATCCGCGCAACAACTTGTGCTCGCCCTGGGTGCCGGGTTCGAAGCGCGCGAGGCCCTCGCGTATGCAGTACTCGATGCCGCGGTAGAGGCAGGTCTCGAAGTGCAGGCTGTGATAGTCACCGCTTGCCCCCCAGTAACGCCCGTAAAGGGTGTCGTCACTGCGCAAGGACAGTGAGCAGGCGATGGCTTCATCGTGGCGCATCGCGAGCTCGACTACCAGAGCGCGCGGCATGCTGCGCGCAAGTCGATGGAAGAAATCGCGGTTCAGGTACGGCGGGTTGCCAAAGCGCGCGAATGTCTGCGCATGGAGCGTGTAAACGGTGTTGATCAGGGTTGCATCCAGGTCGCCGCCGTGCAGGGTCCTGTGCGTAATGCCGTCTTCCGCGACACGACGCCGCTCGCGCCGCACTTTCTTGCGCTTCTCCGCCGTGAATCCCGCAAGGAAATCGTCGAAGCTTCCATAACCGGCGTTGTGCCAGTGAAACTGACAGTCGAGACGAGTCATCAGCCCGGCGGCTTCGAGTTCCGACTTGTCCTGCACGTCCGGAAACAGGACATGAAGCGATGAGACACCGATGGTGCGCGCGAGCTCACGCGCCGCCCCGATCAGGGCCAGCCGGCTCGTTGCAGCATCCTTTTCCAGCGTCAACAGCCGCGGACCGGTGGCCGGCGTGAATGGCACTGCGCAACAGAGCCGCGGGTAATAGTTCAGACCAGCACGCTGGTAGGCCTCCGCCCAGGCGAAGTCGAATACGAACTCGCCCCAGGAATGCGGCTTCAGGTACAAGGGCATCGCGGCAGTGAGGTGGCCGCGCGAGTCCGAGAGCAGCAGGTGGTGTGCATCCCAACCGGTTTCCGCCGTCGCGCAACCTGATTGTTCCAGCGCGACCAGGAACTCGTGGCGCAGGAAGGGCGTGCCTCGGCCAACCAGCGCATTCCATTGCCCGGCATCGACATCGGCAAGCGACCGGGCGATGCGCGCGGTCATCAGTCGTCAGCTGCCGGCCTGCCGCTCCAGAAAGCGATCGGCGTCGAGTGCGGCCATGCAGCCCGTGCCGGCCGAAGTCACGGCCTGCCGGTAAACATGATCGGCAACGTCACCCGCAGCGAATACGCCGGCCACGCTGGTCGCCGTGGCATCGCCTGAGAGGCCCGCCTTGACGACGATGTAGCCATTCTTCATTTCGAGCTGGCCCGCGAAGAGCGCGGTGTTCGGGGTATGGCCGACCGCAATGAAGAGGCCGGTGACATCCAGGTCTTTCATACCCTTGCCGTCAGCCGCTTTCACGCGAATGCCGGTAACACCCTGGTCTGCGCCCAGCACTTCGTCGACGACGTGATTCCAAAGATAGGAGACCTTGCCCTTGTCGGCGAGCGCCGCCAGGCGATCCTGCAGGATCGCTTCCGCACGCAGCCGGTCACGGCGGTGGATCAATGTGACATGCGAGGCGAGATTCGCGAGATAGATGGCTTCCTCGACTGCGGTGTTACCACCGCCAACCACGGCGACACGCTGGTCGCGGTAAAAAAATCCGTCGCAGGTTGCACACGCAGAAACACCGCGCCCCCGATAGCGTGTCTCCGATTCAAGCCCCAGATACTGCGCGGAAGCGCCGGTCGCGATGATGAGCGCATCGCAAGTGTATTCGCCGCTTTCGCCAACCAGGCGAAATGGGTGCTTGCCGAGCTCGACACGGGTGACCTGGTCGTGCGCCATCTCCACGCCGAATCGCTCCGCATGCCGACGCATGCGATCCATCAGGTCCGGGCCGAGCAGGCCCTCGACGTCGCCTGGCCAGTTATCCACTTCGGTCGTCGTCATCAATTGCCCGCCCTGCTCGAGTCCGGTCACGAGCAATGGCTTGCGATTGGCACGCGCGGCGTAAACTGCAGCCGAATAGCCCGCGGGACCGGAACCCAGGATGATCAGCCGAGAGTGTCTTGGGGTCGTCATGTATAGTGCTCTCCGCTCGTTTCCGCGCGCATCGCGTCCCCGTTAGAACGGGTAGCCGCGCATCCTATCAGGCCACTGTCATCGCATATGGCCGCTTGCCGTGCGAATTGCAATGTTCTTATAATCAACTGCTTATAGATAATTCTTTACCAGGATTCTTAGTCCTTGGCCAAGTCCGCCGCCGACGCTTCCAACCCGGGAGCCAAACTCGATCCGGTTTTCGCACGTGCGCTGCGGGAAGCCGCATTCTGGCTGCTCGCCGCGCTTGCGCTCGTGCTGATGATCGCGCTTTCGAGCTACGACGCTTCCGATCGCAGTTTCAGTTATACCGGCGAGCCGGGCCAGGTCGCCAACCTGATCGGGCCGTTGGGGGCCTGGGTCTCCAGCATGCTGTTCATGCTCTTCGGCTGGCCCGCGTTCCTGTTTTCGTTGGCGATCGCTTTCAGTGCCTGGGTCGGCTTCAAGCGCGCGCCAGATGAACCCGGGCATGGGCACTCGACGATCGCGCTTCGCACCATCGGCCTGGTCGCCGCGCTTGCCACGAGTTGCGGACTCGCGGCGCTGCACTTTGCCCCGGGAGCTTTGCCCGCCGGTGCCGGCGGCATTCTTGGCAACCTGATCGGCGAGGGTCTTGTGGCCGCCGCATCGCTGCTCGGCGCGACGCTCCTGATGCTCGCATTGTGGTTTGCGGGCGTGCAGCTTTACACGGGCGTTTCCTGGCTGCGCGTGATGGATTTCATCGGGCACGGGGTCCTTGCCGCGGCGGCATGGGTCCGCAACCGCATGGCGACAAATCGGGACCAGGCGGCCGGCCGGGAATCGCGCGAAGCACGCGAGGCCGTTGTGCGCGAAGTTCAGAAGAAGGCGCTGGCGCGCACACCGCCTCGCATCGAAACGGCGGCGCCCCAAGTGCCGGAGCCCAGCCAGCGCGCGGAGAAGGAAAGGCAAGTCCAGCTGTTCGCCAAGCCCGCTGCCAAGGATCTTCCAGAGCTCAAGCTGCTCGACGATCCACCGGCGCGCGAGAAGACCTATTCGCCCGAGGCGCTCGATGCGATTTCGCGGCTCGTCGAGATCAAGCTCAAGGACTTCGGCGTCGACGTCGAGGTGGTCGCGGTCCTGCCTGGCCCGGTCGTCACGCGCTTTGAGCTGAAACCTGCACCTGGCGTGAAGGTCAGCCAGATCAGCTCGCTCGCCAAGGACCTCGCGCGTGCCTTGTCGGCGATCAGCGTGCGGGTCGTCGAGGTGATACCCGGCAAGTCGGTCGTGGGCCTGGAAATCCCGAATGAAACGCGCGAACTGGTCACGCTCGGCGAGATCATCCGCTCGCGCGCCTATGACGAGCTCGCATCACCGATCGCACTCGCGCTCGGCAAGGATATCGGTGGCGCGCCGGTCGTCGCGGATCTCGCGAAGATGCCGCACCTGCTGATCGCGGGAACCACCGGTTCCGGCAAGTCGGTTGCCATAAACGCCATGGTTCTGTCGCTGCTCTACAAGAGCACGGCGGAGCAGGTGCGATTGATCCTGATCGATCCGAAGATGCTCGAGCTGTCGGTCTATGAGGGCATCCCGCACCTGCTGGCGCCCGTCGTCACCGACATGAAGCAGGCGACCAACGCTTTGCGCTGGTGCGTCGCTGAAATGGAACGGCGCTACCAGCTGATGAAGGAACTGGGCGTCAGGAATCTCGGCGGCTTCAACCGCAAGGTGCGTGACGCTGAGCAGGCCGGCAAGCCGATTCCCGATCCGCTGATCGCGCGACTGCTCGCGATGGGCAAGTACGCGGGCGCGGTGCCGTCGCTCGAGCCGCTGCCCTACATCGTCGTGGTCATCGATGAACTCGCCGACCTGATGATGATCGTCGGCAAGAAGGTTGAGGAGCTGATTGCGCGGCTCGCGCAGAAGGCACGTGCTTCCGGGATCCATCTGATCCTCGCGACCCAGCGCCCGTCAGTGGACGTGATCACTGGTCTCATCAAGGCGAATATCCCGGCCCGTATCGCGTTCCAGGTGTCGGCCAAGGTGGATTCACGGACGATTCTCGACCAGAACGGCGCGGAATCGCTGTTGAGTCATGGCGACATGCTGTACCTGCCACTTGGCAGCTCGACACCTGAGCGTGTTCACGGCGCATTTGTCGCGGACCAGGAAGTGCATCGGGTGGTCGCCTCACTGCGAGGCGGCCCAGGGCCTGCATTCGTCGACGAAGTATTGTCAGGCCCGAAGGGACCGATACCGGGTCTCTCGGATGAACCTGGGGACGGCGAGGGCGGCGAAGGCGTTGACGATGGCGAGCAGGATCCGCTGTATGACGAGGCCGTGCGCATCGTCACCGAATCGCGCCGCGCCTCCGTTTCAGGCGTCCAGCGCCGGCTCAAGATCGGCTACAACCGTGCTGCCAGGCTGGTTGAATCCATGGAAGCGGCGGGTCTGGTCGGCTCGCTGCAATCGAATGGCAGCCGCGAGGTGCTCGCGCCGCCACCGCCGGAATCGTCATGAGAAACCGCCTCGCTGCCTTCCTGATACTCAGTCTCGGGCTTGCGCCGGCGCTCGCCGCATCGACAACTGACGCGGCCGCCGTCACGCGCGTTGAAGGCTTTCTCCGGCAGCTGACCAGCCTGCGTGCCGAATTTCGCCAAATCGTGACAGACGCGCGCGGCCGCGTGCTGGAACGCGCTGAGGGCACGATGGAGCTCGCGCGTCCCGGCCGGTTCCGTTGGGACTATCGCGTGCCCGAGCAGCTGATCGTTTCCGATGGAGTGACTGTGTGGCTCTACGACGTCGAACTGGAGCAGGTCACGGTGCGTGCCGCCGGCGAGGCGCTGGCCGGCACCCCGGCGATGCTGCTGGCCGGCGATGCCGACCTGAACGGCGAATTCGAGATCACGCAAGCTGGCCTTGAGGGCGGACTGGAATGGAGCCTGCTGACCCCGCGCCGCCCGGATTCGGACTTCCGCGAGCTGCGACTCGGTTTTGAGGGCACGGAATTGCGGCGCATGACACTGCATGATCGCCTCGGCCAGACGACCGAGCTTGAATTGCTGAACATCGTGCGCAACCCGCACATCGATGATCATCTTTTCTCATTCAAGCCGCCGCCCGGCGTCGACGTCGTGGGCCGCGCGCCGGCTGACTGAAGTTGCTGGAACTCCGCTATCGCCGAATCTGGATTGCGTTGGTCTCGCTGCTGGCCGCGCTCATCATCGTCGCGAGCCTCGTGCCCAGCGGGGAGATTTCGGGTGCCCTCGGCCTCGACAAACTCGAGCACTTCACCGCGTATTTCACGCTCACCTTGCTGTGTGCGGGGATCGTGGCGCGGGCGACGATCCCCTGGGTCATTGTCTGGGTGATCTTGCTGGGGCTCGCGCTGGAAGTGGCACAGGCCCTCTTTACGGAGACGCGGACCGCCGATTGGGCGGATGCCCTCGCCAATACAACCGGCGTATTGACCGCCTGGTGGCTGGTCCGCGGACGGGTAGGTTGGGCCATGTCGGCCGAAGCCTGGCTGGCAGGCCGTCGACGGCACTGACGGCGCGCGTTAACGGCTAGAATCCGCGCAGCATGCAGCGACAGGCCAAGCTCCCGATCGATCACTCCACAAGTGCCACGTACCGGCCGCTGGCCGATCGCATGCGACCGCGGAAGCTCTCCGAATTCGTCGGGCAGGGTCACCTGTTGGGTCCCGGCAGGCCATTGCACCAACTCCTGACCGCGGGAATCCCGCATTCGATGGTGCTCTGGGGTCCGCCCGGCAGCGGCAAGACGACACTGGCGCGGCTTGCGGCCGAGTCCTGCAAGGCCGATTTCATCGCCTTGTCCGCGGTCATGGCGGGCGTCAAGGACATTCGCGAAGCGGTGGATCAGGCGCGTGCAGCACGTGCCTCGGGTGGCAGGGCAACGCTGCTGTTCCTGGACGAGGTCCACCGCTTCAACAAGGGGCAGCAGGACACATTCCTGCCCTTCGTAGAGGACGGCACACTCGTATTCATCGGTGCGACGACCGAGAATCCTTCCTTCGAACTCAATTCCGCGCTGCTGTCGCGGGCGCGCGTCTATCTGCTGAAGCCCCTGGACGCGGCCGACCTGCTGGCGCTTATTGAGCGGGCGCTCGCGGACTCTGAGCGCGGACTGGGCGGAAGCGGGGTGACCGCGGCAAATGAAACTCTGCGGCTGCTCGCCGATGCAGCGGATGGCGACGCGCGCCGGGCACTCAATCTGCTCGAGCTTGCGGTCGATCTGGCGGGCGCGGATGCCGCCGGTCCGGTCATTACGATCGACATCGTTCGGGAGGTTACGGCCGGCGGTCATCGGCGCTTCGACAAGCGCGGCGAACTTTTCTACGACCAGATTTCGGCGCTGCACAAGTCGGTGCGCGACAGCGATCCGGACGCGGCACTTTATTGGCTCTGCCGCATGCTGGATGGCGGATGCGACCCCGGATTCATCGCGCGACGAATGGTGCGCATGGCCTGCGAAGACATCGGTAATGCAGATCCGCGCGCCCTCACACTGGCACTCGCCGCCTGGGACGGATTCGAACGCCTGGGCAGCCCGGAAGGGGAACTGGGGCTTGCACAGGCCTGTGTATTCATGGCCTGCGCGCCGAAAAGCAATGCCGTCTACAAGGCCTACGGCTCGGCGATGGACGACGCACGCGCGCTCGGCACGCTGGAAGTTCCGCTCCACCTTCGGAATGCGCCGACCAAGCTGATGAAGGAACTCGGGTACGGCAAGGGCTATCGTTACGCCCACGACGAGCCGGATGCCAAGGCTGCCGGCCAGACGCATTTTCCAGATGGCATCGACCCACGCGTCTACTATCATCCGGCCCCGCGCGGGCTGGAATTGCGCCTGCTCGAGGCGCTGAAGCGCAAGGACGACCATGCTTGATGCGCGGCAATTTCGCAGCGATCCCGACGCCGTGGCACGAAATCTGGCCCGGCGCGGGTACCGCCTCGACATCGCTCGCTTCACCGAACTGGAAAAGCGCCGCAAGGATGCGCAGGTCGCCGTCGATGCGCTGCGCAATGAGCGCAACAGCCGCTCGCGCACCATCGGCCAGGCCAAGTCCCAGGGGCAGGACATCGCGCCGATGCTGGCGGAAGTCGAATCGCTCGGCGCCCGCCTCGACGCGGCGGAGCGTTCACTGACGGCGCTGCAGGCGGAACTGGACGCCCTGCTGCTCGATCTGCCAAATCTGTTGCACGAGAGCGTCCCGGATGGACGCGAC
>Ga0315276_10007266_pt1 | contig 10240 bp, 15 predicted proteins | sample YL17G05_0_MG_FD_204542 | JGI IMG/M metagenome (GOLD analysis project Ga0315276, IMG submission 204542) | Sediment microbial communities from Yellowstone Lake, YNP, Wyoming, USA - YL17G05_0 | ecosystem: Environmental > Aquatic > Freshwater > Lake > Sediment | place: USA: Wyoming | collected... | reverse complement strand
CTTGCTTTAAATTTACCTTAAGGTCATACGGTACAAAACTGCACGTTTTTGGTTCAATCGGTAGTGCTAAAATAGTCATTTTTAATCCCCCCATACTTAAATTTAGAATTAGTTTTGCTTATTAATTTAAAAAGATTTCCATTTGAAAGTAGTGATTAATTTTATAACTTTTTCAACAAGCCCGCATGCAAACATGCGCACAATCGCAAAATTTAAAAGCCGTACCAAAAATATTTATACAACAACATCTTTCTACAATTATCGACGAGAAAAACGTTGATACAAAAGAATTTCTCAGAGTGAGAAGACATCCGCAAAGGATGTTAGATCACAACCCCGTGAGTTGCTTTTTAAAAGATTACAATGTTCGGTTTAAAAGGTTTATGCCTTAAATCCCGTGTTATTTAGAACATTTTGAATATTGTATAATATGCTCCTGTTAAGATAAAGATAATGGCAATTATTTTTCTCAGCCACAATTCAACTGTTTGCACTTTATTCATCACTGTTCCTAATTTGTTAACGCTCTTAACTAAAATGAAGGAGAATATTATTACAGGCAGTCCGGTTGCGAAAGCAAAGACAGCGGGAATGACAAAACCGTCTCCTGCTTTGATTGCGAGAGGTATCAGCATTCCAAAAAACAATACTGCGCTGAATGGGCAGAAAGCCAATGCAAAAATCACGCCAAGCAAAAATGCTCCAATAAAGCCTTTGTTTGCGAGTTTTTCTTTTAAAGCGTTGAGATGGCTGCTTTCGTGGGCAAAATTGAATTTAACTAAATCAAGCATCACTATTCCCATGATTATCAAGAGAGGTCCTAAGATTTTTTCTCCATACTTCTGTAAAAAGAGGGAAATAGTCTGGGTATTGACACCTATCCAGACAATCAAGGATGCAATCAGAACATAAGTGAAAACCCTGCCAAGAGTATACAGCAATCCAACTAAAAGAGTATACCTGCTGTTGTCAATTCTTTTGCTGGTGTATGCTATTGCAGTAATGTTTGTCGCCAATGGGCACGGGCTAATTGCAGTCATTAATCCTATAAAGAAAGCAGCAATTATTGGAACGCTGCTTGTCCCCATTGCTTCCATGAACGCCATCAAACCCATTTTTTTAGTTTCCTGCCAATTTTTGCCCTATTATGCCTTTCAGGTAATTCATATAATCCTCTTTATTGCTTATCTTGTACCAGACATTGGTATTTTGTTCTGCTTTGAACTCTTCACCAGTATATGTTCCAAGCCACAATGAGGCGCCAGTCACACCATACTTGATTGCCAGCTCTTTATTTTCAGGCAGGTCCACATTGATGTGTCCAAAAACAATTTTTCCTGATTTTAACTCGTCAGCAAAATAAGTTTTTACGGTCTCTTCTGCATAAGCCCCAACTGTCCTGCAGGAATAGCACTGATTAGTTCCATGAAAATGATATATTTCCAGCTTGTCAATACTTGCAGCAGTTGTATCTGCAACCGCATTGCCATCAATTTGCGAATTACTCGAGCATCCAACAATAAACAATACAAGAACAAAAAAGATTAATTTATTCATTTCAACCACTTCTTTATCTCTTCCACGTCAGGAATCCGGCCATATGCTCTTACTGCCCCTTCAATCACGATTGCAGGAGTCGATATGACCCCATAATTCACTATTTCCCCTATGTCTGTTATTTTTTGAATGTCAACTTTTATTTTCAGTTCATCTGCCGCTTTTCTTGCGTTTGCTTCCAACTGCCCGCATTTTGGGCATCCTGTTCCCAATATCTCAATTTTCATAGTATCACTCCCCTCACGATATCAAATATCCATAAATCAGTCCAGATATTGTCGTGAAAACCATTATCAGTCCAACATATACCAATGTTTTCTTGTTTCCGATAAGCTTCCTTATGACCAGTATGCTTGCCAGCGATACTACCGGGTCTGCAAGCAAATATGCCAAAAGAGGCCCTTTTGCCATTCCCAAACCTAAAAACAACTTAGCCATAGGAACTTCCACCAGAGTTGGAAAATACATGAACACTCCAAAGACCACCGCTATAAAATTAGCAAAAACAGTGTTTTCTCCCATAACAGTTGCAAGGAAGTTTTCAGGAATAAGAGCTGAAAGCACACCCGCAACGAATATTCCCATCAGCAAAAGGGGGAATATTTTCCTTGTGAAAATCCATGTTTCAAACATCCAAGCCTTAAATTCATCAATTGTAAAAAACAGTCTGAAAAAAACTGCCAGTATCAAGACAAGAACGCCAATACAAACATAACGCCACATGCCAGAAACTCTTGTTCCAACAATAAGTATTCCAACAAGCAATGCAAAGAAAAACCAAAGCCTGTATTTCTCAAAAAAAGAAACATTCTTTTTATACTTCGTTTTCTCAAATGTCAATATCCGGCATACATCTTTTTCGTCACGTTCATCATCTTTTCTAAAAATAGAAGCTATAATCATACCAATCAATATCGCAAACAAGACTGAAAGAACAATCCTGGCTAATGCAAAATTCCAGCCAAGAACACTGCCTGTAAAAAGTATTGCAAGAATGTTGGTAGCAGGAGCAGTATAAAGAAATGCCAAAGCAGGTCCAATTCCAGCACCATTCTTTTTAATTCCAGCAAACAAAGGCAAAACAGTGCAAGAACAGACCGCAAGCAAGAGACCCGCCATTATAGATAAAGGATAGGCCTTATATTTAGGAACACCCCTGCCAAGATACTTAAGAAAATTCTCTTTAGGAATCAAAGCAGACATTGCTCCAGCAATAAAAAAAGCAGGAACCAAACAAGTAAGCACGTGCGCAGAAGCATAATCTACAACCGCGTTCAATCCGGCAATAAACAAATCAACAAGCATCATACAATCTCACTTCAAAAACTTCTTCATTTCCTGGGCCGTTAAAACCTTTCCACAAGAAACAATCTTACCATTAACACCAAAACCAGGAGTCATCATTATGCCCGCCTTAACAATCTTTTCAATATCAAACACCTTCACAATCTTAGCTTTTATTTTCAGCTCTTTAACCGCTTTTTTTGCATTTATCTCAAGCTGTTTGCATTTAGGACAGCCATTTCCAAAAATTTCAATTTTCATTTTAATTGCCTCCTGGTTGTTTTTATTCAAAAACTAACTTAATCGCTATCATAAACGATAATCCAATAAGTAAAAACAAAAGTGAAAAAATGGTCATTTCAAAATTTCTTTTATGCATTTTGTGTATTTCTGGAATCAAATCAGAAGCGGCAATATAGATAAACCCTCCTGCTGCAAAGGGGATTAAATAATAAGAAAAAACCTCTGCTTTTGTGGATGCCAAATAACCAGCTATGCCTCCCAGAATGCAAGTGGCTTGCACTATGAAAGAGTATAGCATTGCTTTTCTCTTTTTGTACCCTCCATAAACCAATGTGCCAAACAATCCTATTTCCTGTGGAGCTTCATGTCCCAGTATCATCAAAGTTGTAACAATGCCCAGCGTTGGATTGATGAAGAATGTTGCTGCAATAATCATTCCGTCGATGAAGTTGTGAATGCTGTCGCCGATTAATATCAAGTATGTGAATGGCTGTGGTCTGCATTTGCAGCGGTGCCAATGGAAATAGCCTTCTATGATGAAGAATAAAATAAACCCTGTGATTGTTATGAGGAACGAGGTCATTACTGTGAGATGTTTGAATGATTCATCTAATAGGTGGAAGAATGCTCCTCCGAGGAGGGCTCCTGCCGAGAATGCAACCAAATAAATCAATATTTTGTTTAGTGTTTCGTATTTTATCCAAAGAGAAAATACTCCCATTAACCCTATTAAACTGTTAATAATGGTCGCAAGCAATATCCATAACAGGGTCGACATTGTTATTCTCCTCCTTTTATCCAGTGCAACTGCAAGGTTTTTCTTGCATTTTTTCATTAAGCTCTTTTTCAGCTATTTTCAATACTCCTTTTTTCTTCATCAAGTCCCTGATATACTGCTTATCTGGAAAGCTTATTGCATTGAAGACGCACCACGTTTCACAGGATGTGCAGCCGACCATGCAATTTTGGGGTCTTGCCACAACAGGCTTATTCTTTTCTTCGTCATAGTCAAAAACATTCCTGCCGCAACTCGTGACGCACATACCGCAACCAGTGCATTTTTTCTCATCTACTGTTGGATTCCATTTTATTTCTTCTCTTGGTATTCCTTTCCATTTTGCGAATTTTGTGTCTAATTTGTTTAGCATTTTATACACCTCGTTCATCTTAATAAATGTGGAGCAAAAACCATAATGAATCCTAAAACTGCGAGGATTACTCCACCTATTAGTTTGCAGTATTTTGCATATTTGTCCCCGATTGTACTGCTGATAGCAAAAGCGGCCAGCCCAAATATGATTAAATCATCAAGCATGAAAAACAAATCATACAATAATATGTACAAATAATGCTGAACTGCCGATAATCCACTCATAGCCAAGATTTGCGTGAAAACAGCAGGAATTGCAGAAGAACAAACAAATTCAACAGAATTCACAACAAAAGCAAGAACAACCACAGAACCAATTATTGCTATTGATAAAGGCTGAGAAATAATCCTCTGTATCTTACTCATTGTTTTCTCATGCGATTTCTCATCACCAACCTCGCAAACAAGAGCTTTTTTAGTAAAATAATCCTTCAAATTAACAATTCCGCCACCCAAAGCAACAAGGCCGATTAGCAGTGTTAAAATTCGAATATACCCAACAAGCAGGAAAATATTGAGCCAGGCAGTCATAAAAAGAAAATACAATATGCCGGACGCCAAAACAAAGCTTCCCACAATAATCCAAATTTTCTTTTTATCCCCAACCCCAATCAAAAGCCCTATCAAATAAACTAAAACCCACATAGCGCAAGGATTAAAACCATCAATCAAACCCAAAACAATAGCCAGAACCGGCAATGAATAAGCAGTCAAATCAGTCCTGCCAATAAACGGCAGCTCAAAATCAGTGAAGCCGGTTTTGACCTCTTGCGAGGCAATAATTTCTCCATTCGTCAGGCACGTTTCTTTGCATTCTTCAATAGCTTCCTTGATTTGCTCTTTCGAATGCACTCCAATTAATGGGTGCTTACCAACAAAAATGGTAGGAACAGCAAGCTTTGAGGTGTCGAGTCCGGCTTCCCTTGAAAGCCGATAAAACAATTCTGATCCCTGCTTCGAGGACGCGTCATGCGAATAAAAACTTATTTCGCCAATCTCCTGCCTCAACTCCTCAATCACTGGTTTTTGGTCTGCACAATGAGGACAGGTTGGCAGGTAAAAAAAGTTCACAACCAAACCATTTTCCTGACTAACTGAAGGCTCTTTAATAAAAAAATATGAAAGCCCACCCAATATTATCAGGATTATAATAAGACACACATTGAATTTTGACTTGAAAAAGTTTTTCAGCATAATTAATCAACCTTTCAACATACAACATTTTTCTTTCAATATTCTGCCTTCTGAATGACCAAGAGCCTTGAAAACATCACAAACTTTCAAGTTTTTAATCGAGTAGAATATCTTCTTACCATCTCTCCTTGATTTAAGGACTCCAGAACCCAACAATTTCGCCAAATGCATAGAAGTATTTGATTGAGTCCTCCCAATCAAGCCAGGAAGCTCACAAGCACACTTCTCACCCTTAAGAAGAACCTCAACTATCCTATACCTCGTTTCCTCACAGAGCGCCTTCAAGAGTTCCAGATCGCCGGTTCTATCCATATATCAATAAACGTTGATATATTGTATTTAAAGTTTTCTATGCTTTTTTTGAATTAAAAGTCATAAACACATGTTTGCATGCCAGCAAGCGCGCTTGCGCACAATCGCAAAGTTTTTAAACCGTACCAAAAATATTTATACTTCAACAACATTCTAAATTTATCGACGACAGAAGCCGATGCAAAAGAATTTCTCCGTGTGAGAAGACATCCGCAAAGGATGTTAGATCACAACCCCGTGTTGTTTACTAAATAATTACTAGGTGCGGTTTAAAAGGTTTATGCCTGTAAAAATCAAAAAAAGAAACCAAAAACCAGTCCGGCAATTGTTGAATAAACAATCACCAGACAAACATAAGTCAAAGTCTTTCCTGTACCTAAAATCTTTCTGATAACCAACATGTTAGGCAGACTCAAACTCGGCCCTGCAAGAAGCAAAGCTAGTGCTGGTCCTGATGCCATACCCTTTGAAATCAAAGCCTGAACAATAGGAATCTCTGTCAAAGTTGAAAAGTACATAAAAGCACCAAATATTGAAGCTATCAAATTACCAGTTATCGTGCTCTTCCCAACCAGCCCCTCAATCAATGTCTGAGGCAAAAGAGGCATGATAAAACCAGCAATAAAAACACCAATAAAAAGCAACGGGAGAAGCACTTTGGCAAAACCCCAGGTTTCCTCAAACCATTTACGAGTCACGCCGTCTTTAAACTTCCACAATACCAATCCAACAACGCCAAAAGTGAACACGCCCATTATTGAATATCTTAATAATATATCAATCTGCAAACCACTCACCACCAAAACCCCAACCATCAAACCAAAAAACACAAACAACACACTGTTTGATATCTTTGATTCCTCTGACTCCAAAACAACCAAGCCATCCTCAACCTTTTCCCTGAAAATCAAAGCCATAGTCAAACCAACCAAAATAGACAGCGAAATCGCAGAAACAATCCTGGCAATCCCTATTTCAAATCCCAAAATGCTTAAAGTCAAAAACATCGCAGCAATGTTGATAGCCGGACCTGCAAACAAGAAAGTAACAGCAGGACCAAGCCCTGCACCCCTTTTCCTGATTCCTGCAAACAACGGCAAGATAGTACACGAACAAACAGCAAGAATAGCCCCAGAAACAGAAGCAACACCATAAGAAACATACATTTTGGCTTCATGCCCCAAATATTTCATCACCTTCTCTTTCTGAATAAAAACAGCTATAGCGCCAGCAATAAAAAAAGCAGGAACCAAACAAGTCAAAACGTGCTGCCTCGCATATTCATGCAATAAAGCAAAAGCAGACAATATCGAAGTCCTAAACCACCCTGCACTCGATGGAACAAAATACAACAAACCAAAAACAACCACAATCCAAACCAACAGATTCCAATCTTTCCTTTCCATTCAAATCACCCACATCACCAAATAGTATATTCCTACAAAGATAAAAACAACAGCAATCAGCCTTCTCATCCACTTTTCAAAAACCTGAACCCTGTTCATCACATTGCCCAATTTATGCACACTTTTGACCAAGATGAATGAGAATAATATAACCGGCAGGCCGGTAGCAAAAGCAAAAACAGCAGGAATAACAAAACCATCACCTGCCTTTATTGCAAGAGGTATCAACATACCAAAAAACAGCACTGCACTGAAAGGGCAAAAAGCCAAAGCGAAAATCACGCCAAGCAAAAATGCTCCAAGAAAACCTTTGTTCGCGAGTTTTTCTTTTAAAGCGTTGAGATGGCTGTCATCATGGACAAAATTGAATTTAACCACATCAAGCATGACAATGCCGATGACAATCAAAAGAGGACCTAAAATCTTTTCACCATACTTTTGCAAAAACAAAGAAATTGCCTGAGTATTGACGCCAACCCACACAATCAACGAAGCAACAACAACATAAGTAAACATCCTTCCAAGAGTATAAAGGAATCCAACCAGAAGAGTATGTTTGCTGTTGTCAATTCTCTTACTAGCATACGCAATTGCAGTAATGTTTGTGGCAAGAGGGCAAGGGCTTATAGCAGTCATCAAACCAATAAAAAAAGCAGCAACTATCGGAATACTGCTCATACCCATCGCTTCCATAAAAGACATCAAACCCATTCTAACCCACCAGTTTCTGCTCAATAATTTTTTTAAGATAAGTCATATACTCTTCTTTGTTGCTAATCTTGTACCAAACATTAGTATTTTGTTCAGCGGAGAATTTTCCATCTTTATACGCGCCAAGCCACAGCGAAGCGCTCGTTACTCCGTATTTCTTTGCCAATTCCCTGTTTTCAGGCAGTTCTGCGTTTATATGACCAAAAACAATCTTACCAGACTTCAGTTCATCAGCAAAATAAGTATTCAGAGTTTCTTCTGCATAAGCTCCAACTGTTTTGCACGAATAACACTGAGTAGTTCCATGAAAATGGTAAATCTCAAGCTTTTCAATGTTTATTTCACGGTCTAAGCTAATGCCGTCTAAACTGCAGGCACCCCCATCAACACAAACGCCACCAATCACATCATCTTTTTCAGCACTGCCCGAACATCCTGCAACAAACAAAAATGCAATAATCAAAAATAAAAAAGATTTATTCATTTCAGCCACTTCTTAATCTCTTCAACAGTCGGAATCCTTCCGTAAGCCTTCACTTCCCCATCAACAACTATTGCTGGAGTAGACATGACGCCGTAATCAACAATCTCGCCAACATCAGTCACTTTCTCAATCTCTGCTTTAATCTTCAATTCATCAACTGCCTTTCTCGCATTTTCTTCAAGCAGCCTGCACTTAGGACAGCCGCTTCCCAATATTTTTATTATCATTTTGTACCTCCATTTTCGATTACCTCAAAAGGTGCGGTGCAAAGACCATTATTGCGCCAAGTATTGTTAATATTATCCCTCCTACGAGCTTGCAATATTTTGCGTATTTATCCCCGAGGGTGCTGTTTATGGCAAAAGCAGCCAGCCCGAATATAATTAAATCATCAAGCATGAAAAACAAATCATACAACAATATGTACAAGTAATGCTTAACTGCAGATAATCCGCTCATAGCCAGGATTTGCGTAAAAACAGCAGGAATGGCAGAAGAGCAGACAAATTCAACAGAGTTCACAACAAAAGCAAGAACAACCACAGAACCAATTATTGCTATTGACAAAGGCTGAGAAATAATATTCTGTATCTTACTCATTGTTTTCTCATGAGATTTCTCATCACCAACCTCGCAAACAAGAGCTTTTTTAGTAAAATAATCCTTCAAATTAACAATTCCGCCACCTAAGGCGACAAGACCAATCAGTAAGGTCAAAATTCGGATATACCCGACAAGCAGAAAAACGTTCAGCCAGGCAGTCATAAAAAGAAAATACAAAACGCCGGACGCCAAAACAAAACTACCCACAATAATCCAAATTTTCTTCTTATCCCCAACCCCAATCAAAAGCCCTATCAAATAAACCAAAACCCACATAGCACAAGGATTAAAACCATCAATCAAACCCAAAACAATTGCCAAAACAGGCAATGAAAAAGCAGTCAAATCAGTCCTGCCAATAAACGGCAGCTCAAAATCAGCAAAGCCAGTCTTCATTTCCTGAGATAAAATGATTGCTCCATTTACAAAACATTTTTCCTTGCATTCTTCAATAGCCTCCTTGATTTGCTCTTTTGAATGCACCCCAATCAACGGATGCCTGCCAACAAAAGTCGTTGGAACAGCGAGCTTCGAGCTGTCGAGTCCGGCTTCCCTTGAAAGCTGATAAAACAATTGAGAGCCAGTTCTTGAAGAAGCATCATGGGAATAAAAATGCAAGTCTGTCAATTCCTGTTCAAGTTCTGCAATAACCGGCTTTTGGTCTGCACAATGAGGACAGGTCGGCAGATAAAAGAAGTTAACAACAAGACCAGTTTCCTGAGTAACTGAAGGCTCTTCAATGAAAAAATATGAAAGCCCGCCCACTATTAACAGAGCTATAACAAGATACACATTGAACTTTGACTTGAAAAAGTTTTTCAGCACCATCATCAACCTTTCAACATACAACATTTTTCCTTCAATATACTGCCTTTTGAGTGACCAAGAGCCTTGAAAACATCACAAACCTTCAAGTTCTTAATCGAGTACAATATCTTCTTACCCTCCCTCCTTGATTTAAGGACTCCAGAACCCAACAATTTCGCCAAATGCATAGAAGTATTGGATTGTGTTCTGTCAATCAAGCCAGGAAGCACACAAGCACACCTCTCACCCTCAAGAAGAACCTCAACTATCCTATACCTCGTCTCCTCAGAAAGCGCCTTCAAGAGTTCCAAATTACCATTCCCGTTCATATATCAACAGACGTTGATATATCATATTTAAAGTTTTCTATGATTCTTAATTAAAAACACAACACCCGTTTACAAGCCAGCACGCGCACTTGCGCACAATCGCAAAATTTAAAAGCCGTACCAAAAATATTTATACAACAACATCTTTCTACGTTTATCA
>Ga0315276_10007263_pt1 | contig 10241 bp, 8 predicted proteins | sample YL17G05_0_MG_FD_204542 | JGI IMG/M metagenome (GOLD analysis project Ga0315276, IMG submission 204542) | Sediment microbial communities from Yellowstone Lake, YNP, Wyoming, USA - YL17G05_0 | ecosystem: Environmental > Aquatic > Freshwater > Lake > Sediment | place: USA: Wyoming | collected... | reverse complement strand
AGACCCTGGCCTCGGACGAGATGGGAGGACGCGGCCTTGGGACGGAGGGGATCCGGCGCGCCGCCGACTGGATCGAGAAGCAGCTGCGTCGCAGCGGGCTCGATCCCGCCTTCCATGGCAGCTACCGCCAGCCCTTCCAGGTGAAGGTCGGCGTGGAGAAGGTCGAGGGGAACCGCCTCGAAGGAATCCCGGAGAGCGACTGGACACCGCTGGGGTTCTCCAACTCGGGGGAATTTTCCGGGGAGATGGCCTTCGTCGGCTACGGCATCGAGGCCCCCTCCATCGGCTACCAGGAGCTGGACGGGATCGATCTGAAAGGGAAGGTCGCCCTGATGCTGCGCTACGAGCCGCAGGAGAAGGACGAGGCCTCCCCTTTCGACGGCAAGAAGCCGAGCCGCTGGTCGGCGCTGCGGTACAAGGTGCTCCAGGCCCGGGAGCGCGGGGCGGTGGCGGTGATCTTCGTGACCGGCCCGGTTCAGGACGAGGGGAAGGACAAGGTCCCGGCTCTGAAGAACGACGGACCCGAGAGCCCCGCGGGAATCCCGGTCCTCCAGGTCAAGACTTCCGTGGCGGAGAAGTGGCTCGACACCGCCGGCGTGAGCCTGAAGACTTTCCAGGAGGAGGTGGACCGGGACCTCACGCCGCGATCGGTGGGTTCCATGGGAATCCGCCTCAGCGGCAACGTCGCCCTCAAGGCCACCTACACCGACACCGAGAACCTGGCCGGGATGATTCCCGGCAAGGGGCCCCTCGCCCGGGACGTCATCGTCGTGGGCGCCCATTATGACCACCTCGGAATGGGAGGCGAGCGGTCGATGCGGCCCAACGTCAGCGCCATCCACAACGGCGCCGACGACAACGCCTCAGGCACCGTGGCGGCCCTCCAGATCGGAAAGGAGATGAAGGAAAGGCTCGCCGCAGTCCGGGATCACCGGACCGTGATCATCGCCCTCTTTTCGGGCGAGGAAGTCGGTCTGGCGGGCTCGTCCGAGTTCGTCGAGCATCCCCCCTTCCCCATCGATCGGATCACCGCCATGATCAACCTGGACATGGTGGGGCGGCTGCGGGAGAACACGCTGACGGCGATGGGATCCGACTCGGCGCCGGAATGGGCCGGGGAGATCGAGCGCGCCGGCAAGGTGGCGGAACTCCAGGTCAACTTCCACGGCGACGGGTACGGTCCCTCGGACCAGACCGCCTTCTACGCCTCCGGCGTCCCGGTCCTGTTTCTCTTCACCGGCGCCCACGAGCAGTACCACACACCCGACGACAAGGCCGATACCCTGGACCCGGTGGCCACCGCCCGGGTGGAGGAGTTCGCGGTGGAGCTGACGGCAAACCTGGCCCGGGAGCCTGTGAAGCTCACGTATAACCGATCCACCTCCTCGGCTCCCCTCATCAGCGGCGACAGCCGCGGCTATGGTGCGTACCTGGGCACGATTCCCGATTACCGCGCCATGGAGGCGACGGAAGGGGGCGTCCTCCTCTCCGACGTGCGGAAGGGTGGACCGGCCGATCTGGCCGGGATCCGGGGGAAAGACAGAATCGTGGAAATGGGCGGAACTCGAATCGAGAACCTCTACGACATGACCTACGCCCTCCAGGACCATAAGCCGGGCGAGACGATCTCCGTGGCGGTGATACGGGACGGGAGCCTGGTCTCGCTGCGCGCGACCCTCGGCGACCGGGCCGCGATGGCCAAGGACGCCTCCGGCCCGGCGGCGGTGCCGGGCGGCAATCCTCCGGGCGGTCCCGCCGGCAAGGTCGATCCTGCTGCAACCCAGCCGGCTGCTGCCGCGCCGGAGAAATCTTCCCACGGCTCCGCGCCGCCGGCAGACGATTCGGCTGCCAGAGGAGGCGTCGCTCCCTTCTTCGAGGGACGCCCCGGACCCGGCTTCAAGGTCGGGGCCGGGAAACCGTTCGACAGGACGTTCGAAGGCGAGCGCCACCTGAAGGAGGTCCGCCAGCTCACCTTCGGCGGCGAGAACGCTGAGCCGTACTTCAGTCCCGACGGCAGGAAGATCGTCTTTCAGGCCACGACCCGGGAGGGAGGCTGCGACCGGCAATACGTCATGGACCTGGCCACCGGCGAGACGAAGCTGGTCTCCAGCGGCAAGGGGCGTGTGACCTGCGGCTACTTCGACTGGCCCGAGTCCGACCGGATCGTCTACGCCACCACCGAGGGAGGCTCAGCCGCCTGCCCGCCGCCGCCGGATATGTCCCAGGGCTACGTCTGGGCCCTCTTCGACACCTATGACATCGTCCAGGCGAAGATAGACGGATCCGGGACGACCCCCCTGATCGCCTCGCCGGGATACGATGCCGAGATGACCTGGTGCCACCGTGGCGGGAAGATGATCTTCACGTCCGACCGGGACGGCGACCTGGAGCTCTACACGGTGGACGAGGCGGGAGGAAACCTGAAGCGGATGACCCATGAGGAAGGGTATGACGGCGGGGCCTTCTTCAGCCCCGACTGCTCGGAGATCACCTGGCGCGCCAGCCGCCCCAGGGGAGCCGAACTGGAACAATACCGCGAGCTCCTCAAGAAGGACCTGATCCGCCCCAGCGCCCTGGAGATTTTTATCATGAAGGCCGACGGCAGGGACGTCCGCCAACTCACCTCCAACGGCGCCGCCAACTTCTGCCCCACCTTCACGGCGGACGGAAGCCGCATCCTCTTCGCCTCCAACGCCGGCCCAGGAGGAAAGCGGGAGTTCGACCTCTATCTCACCGACAAGAAGGGGGGCGAGCCGGAGAAGATCACCACCGCCCCCGGCTTCGACGGCTTCCCCCACTTCAGCGCCGACGGACGATGGCTGGCCTGGTCCTCCAACCGGGCCAATCCTACCGCCCGGGAGACCAACCTCTTCATCGCCCGCTGGGAGGACTAGCCGAACCTGCACAGATTGGCGACGGCGGGTACGGGTCCGGCACTGCCGGCAAGCCGAGGGTGAGGACCCCAGGGAAGTTGCGGACAAAGGAAGACTGACGCTGGCTCAGAGGATGGCCGGGACAGGAGCCGTCAGGGTCAGAGGCCGGAGCCTCCGCCGGAACCGCCCCCGGGGCCGCCGCGACCTCCCCGCGGGGAACCGTAGGGCCCGCGGTCGCCATGCTCCCCCCCGCCCCACGGCCAGAGGGGCTGACCGTGCAGGCAGCGCAGGCGGAGCACCCGGCCGGTGTCCTGGTTGCGGATCCGCTGCACCTGTGCCGGGGTCTCGCCGGTAAAGAAACGGAGACGCACGTGATGTCCCACGGCCAGTGCGAATTCAGCCTCGGCCATGACCTCCACCGGCGCGAGACGGAACCGGAGGGAGCCCCCGGCCTTCGGCTCGACGACGGCCTCCAGCCACTGCTCACCGCCCGCTTCGGGAGAAACCACCAGTTCGCGCACGACACCGTCCAGGTCCCGGAGGGAAAGCTCCTCTTCCGGATGGGTGGGCTCCTCCGCCAGGGCCGGCCGAAGGAACGCCAGCAGGAACAGCCCGGCGAGAACGCTGCGAGACACGAGCTTCATGGTCCTTCTCTCTCCCTTCCTCGTCAGAATCGCAGTGCGAAAGAGATGCCGAGATCCGGGGCACTCTCGGTCAGGCCGGCAGTGACGGCAATGCCCCATTCTACGCTCTTGCCGCGGCGATGGCCGTCCACGACCGCCTGGATCCTCGCCGGATCTCCTTCCAGCGCGGCTCGCGCCGCTTCCATCCCCACCCCGAAATCGCCGCGCCCGCCGGGAAACTCCAGGAAGAACCCTGCCCCGGGTCCGTCCTGCAGGGTGATCCCCCAAGGGTCTCCAAGGCGGACCCATTCCACGAAGGCCTCGAGATTGACGACCCAACCTTCGTACGTCCAGGCCACGCCCGTCCAGAGATCCGTCTCGCCTGTGCCCAGGCCATTCTTCTCGTCGGCGGTGGGGAGCTTGACGCCGCCGTCCAGAAAAAAGCGCCCCCAGCCGGCGTCTCTCCCCACCTGTCGCCTCAACTGAAGACGGGCGTCACCGAGACCGTACTGGCGAACGTCCGCTTCCTTCGCGGCCGTCAATACGACAGGCTCCGACAGGTCTTCCGCGGAAGGCCCGGTCTCCGTTGGGGGGCCGGATCCATCGGGCTCTTCCGGGGCCTTCCGGAGGTTTGCGAAGGTTGGGCCGAGAGAAACGACGGAGGCGGGTCCCGTCACGCTCAGCGCCGGAAGCACCAGGCGGAAAGAGCCGCGCGGGTCTAGAAGCGCCCAACGAATCTCCATCCCGGAGAGATCGACCGTTCCGGCCCCTTCCACTGAGGAGCGAAGGTGGAAGAAGCGGGTCTCCAGGTGCGATTCGGCCTTTCCTTCAGCCCGGGCCATGGTCGGGAGAAGGACCAGCCCCAGAAGCGCCGCCGCCTTCCGCACCTTCATCACTTCTCCATTCTCTCAGCGAGCCTATCGGATTTTCGGCTCATGGTCCCACTCGAACGTCCCGTCGTAAATGCCACGGGCGGCCCCCGGCGCCGGGCCGCCCGTGCGTCGCTTCCCTGCCGCCTTCGCCGCTACCGGCGGCCGCTCTGCGATTGCGTCCGGCCACTGGACTGCTTGCCGTCACGGGACTGGTTCCGATCTTGATCCCCCGTCCCCGTGCCGTCCCGGAGGCGGTCCTGCTGGCGGATCTGATCCTTGTCCTGATCCGAATCCGGGGTGAGCGTTCCATCGGCGGACCGGACTTGCGTCTTCTTACCCGTCCGCTCGTTCTTGATCGACTGGACCAGCATGACGTCGTCCTTCTCGCCCTGATACATATACCGCGCCCGAACCTTGTCCCCTACTTTAACGAAGTCCGGGTTGCCGTACGCCGAGGCGGTACCGAGCCGCAGCCAGAGCTCCAGCCGCTGCTGCGTCCGCACCTTGATCTCGGTGAGCTTCTCTTCTGTGTTGTTTCTCGTCTGGACGGCCTCGCGGATCTCCAACACCTGGCCTGACACGGTCCCCGTACCCTTTTCGCTGGAGGAATCCTGGGCGGTCGCCGCAGAAGCTGCGACGAGGGTCAACAGGGCCGCCGCTGCAATGAGCACTCGAATTTTCAAGGTCTCTTCCCTCCTTAGGTCGCGCGTCGTGGACGAATCGGTGGTCACGGCCGTTTAGTCAGCAACGGACGTGCCATGTCGCTGAATATATCACTAACATACTGCAGAGAAAAGAGTTTCAGCGAAACATGACGTTCCAGAGAGAAAGGTCGGCCGGGCGATTCGTCGATTTCGTCGGAAGGGTGGAGGCAGATCCGACGATTCTTGCGGGATGGGAGCGCTCCGGCCCCTACTTCAACCCATACTTCTCGAGCTTGTAGCGAAGGGTCCGCTCGCTGATCCCCAGGCGCTCCGCGGCGCGGCACTGGACACCCCCCGAAGCGGCAAGAGACTCCTCGATGAGGCGGCGCTCCAGGGCCCCCACCTGGCGGGGAAGCGATCCCTCGAAGGTCTGGAAGGTCAGGCCCTCCTCGTCGGCCCGGGCGCGCACCGCCGGCGGCAGATCGTCGCTGGTGAGCATCTCCCCCCGGGAAAGCACCGCGGCGCTCTGGACGATGTTCTCCAGCTCCCGGACATTGCCGGGATAGTCGTAGCGAAGCAGCAAATCCATGGCCTCGCGGCTGATTCCCTCCACAAGGTGGGTCCCGGATCCGCCGTGCTTGGCGAGGAAATGCTCCACCAGGCGGGGAATGTCCTCGCGCCGGTTGCGGAGAGGGGGCACGAAAAGGCGGATCACGGCCAGGCGGTAGTAGAGGTCCTCCCGGAACCGACCGGCCCGGATCTCCTCGGCGAGGTCGCGGTGGGTGGCAGCCACGAGACGCACGTCCAGTGCCACGCTCCGGTTGCTTCCCACCCGCTCCACCTGGCGCTCCTGGAGCACGCGCAGAAGCTTCACCTGGACCGCGGGGGGAATCTCCCCGGCCTCGTCCAGGAACAGCGTCCCTCCGGAGGCGGCCTCGAAGCGTCCCGGGCGCGATCGATCGGCGCCGGTGAAGGCCCCCTTCTCGTGGCCGAAGAGCTCGCTCTCCAGAATCCCCTCCGCCAGGGCGGCGCAATGCACCGCCACGAAGGGACCGAGCGCCCGGCGGGAGGCGGCGTGGATCGCCCGGGCAATCAATTCCTTCCCCGTGCCGCTCTCCCCGGCAATCAGGACGGTGGCCTCCGTGGGAGCGGCCCGGGCCACGGTGTTGATCAGATCCTCCATCACCCCGCTCCCGCTCACGATCCCTTCCAGGTGGGGCCCGCCGGCGAGCTTCTGGCGAAGCTCCCGGTTCTCCCGCAGGAGAGTTCGCCTCTCCAGGGCCTTTCGCGCCACGATCTGGAGCCGGTCCAGGTCCACGGGCTTCGTCAGATAGTCCACGGCGCCCACCTTCAGCGCCTCCACAGCCTCCTCCACACTCCCGAAGGCGGTCACCACCACGACGTCCATTTCGGGATCGACCTCCAGAAGGGCCCGGATCGCTTCCGAACCTCCGAGCCGGGGCATCCGCTGATCCAGAAGGACCAGGTCGACCCCTCCCTGGCGGAGCAGGTCCACCGCCTCGATTCCGTCCGCGGCCTCGAGAACCTCGTGTCCCTGGTGCCGCAGGAAACCGGCCAGCAGCTCCCGCTGGCCGGGCTCGTCATCGGCCACGAGGATCCGGTAGCTCGACATGGTCCTCCTTTCAGGCAGCGCTTACTTCGGATAGAGGCAGCAGCACCCGCGCCTCGGTGCCGCCACCCGCCCCCGACCCGAGGCTCACGGTTCCCCCCATCTCGGTCACCAGACGGTGCACAATGGAGAGGCCCAGGCCGTTGCCGTCCGGCTTGGTGGTGAACCCGAAGTCGAAAATCCGGTCGCGGTTCTCTGGAGCGATGCCGGGACCGTCGTCCGCCACCGCGAGCAGGGCCCGGCCTCCCTCGCGCCGGGTGGAGACCCGGACCGTGCCCTTCCCGCCGACGGCCTCGATGGCATTGCGTACGAGGTTCAGGATCACCTGCCGGACGGCGGCGGTATCGAAAAGGACCGGAGGCAGCTCGTCCCCTTCCTCCACCAAACGGACCCCGGGCGGCGCCCCCTCTGCCAGGAGCCGGACCATTTCGCGGACCAGGGAGGCAAGATCCCCGGCCCGCGGCTCGATCCGCGGCGGCCGGGCGAGCTCCAGGAACCGGGTCACGGTCCCGTTGAGCCGATCGATCTCCGACCGGAGCAGGCCCGTCAGCTTCCGGTGCTCGTCGTCCCTTTCCCGGGGAGGAAACTCCCGCCCCAGCCGCTGCACCCCCACGGCGATGGCGTTGAGAGGATTGCGGACTTCATGGGCCACGGTGGCGGCCAGCCGGCCGAAGGCAACCAGGCTTTCGGTCCGGCGGGCCTCCTGCTCCAGCCGCTTCAAATCGGTGAGGTCCCGCACGAGCAGCGCCGTCCCGACCTCCTCCCCATCCTCGGTCCGGACGGGGGAGACGGCCACGAGGAGGTGCTCCGGCGGCCCTTCCGGCCGCGGCAGATCCATCTCCGTGGCCTGGCCGTCGCGGCGGGCGCATCTCATGAGGGCCGCGCAGGGGGATCCGGCGCACGGCTGCCCCACGAGACTTCCCGCCGGAACCCCGAGGAGCCTCTCAGCGGCGGGGTTTGCCAGCCGGATGATCCCCTGAGAGTCGGTGACCACCACCGCATCCGCCATCCCCTCCAGGACGGCACCGGTGATGGAGCGCGCCCGTGCGGCCTCGCCCCGGAGCACCAGGGAGCGCCTCGTCGCAATGGCCACCGCCGAAAGGGCGAGGGTGAGGCCGAACACGAGGGCAGCGGCCACGGCGGACCTTCTTCCCGACGCGCGGCTGGCGGCGGCCAGGGCCTCGGTGGACAGGCCGATCTTCAGCCGGCCCGTGTCTCCGTGGGCCAGTTCCACCGGCCGCCCGACTTCCATCGCCGGGTAGCCATCCTCTCCTTTCCGGGAAGTGGCACGCGCCAGCTCCCGCCCGTGGTTATCCTCAAGGAGGGCATACAGAATCCCGCCCGTTTCGGCGACGGCATGCATCAGATTCCCCGCTCCCAGCTGATCCTCAAAAGCAAAAATATCGGCGGCGTCGAGAGACGCCAGGATCACACCTCCCCGGGAGCGGCGGACGGCCGCGACAAACCGATCCGGATCGGACCAGGAGCATCTTCCCGGCGCGAGCACGATCCCCTCGGCCGATCCTTCGAGGAGAGGCCTCAAGATGGGGAGGGAAGGCCCGTAAGGATCAGCGAAGGGATCCGGGGCGTCGGGCGGGGCATGCATCACGGGGAGGAGACGCGAGTCGAGAACGGTGATCCGGCTCAGGCCCAGTTCCGCCGCCATCTCCAACAGCATTTCGCTCCGAAGCAGGCCCGCGGAATCGAGCCGCTCCAGGAACCGGGTCTGGTCCAGGAGCCGCTCCGAGGAGAGCTCCTCCATCTGGATCCCGGCCTGCAGGGCGTGCTCCACCGCATGGCCCACCGCCTCCACGAGGGCGCTTCCTTCGGCCCTCATGACGGATTCCAGCTCCCGCCGCTGGGTGCGGGCTTCGTAGGCGGACCAGGCGAAGGCGAGGAAGGCCAGAGCGAGGGCGGACACGACGACTGCGGTCGTGGCGGGGAAACGCCGGCGTCGGGCCGGCACTGCCCACGGGTCCGTGCTCATCGCTCTCCTGTGGGGCCTATTCCCGCTTGTCGGCCCGTTCCGCGGGACTGCGCGCGGAAGACATCGGGTCCCGCTCCGCGGGACCGCAGGTGGAAGACATTCAGGTAGGAACGCCGGAACGGGGGAGGATCCACCGGTTCAGGGCAAACCAGGCCGCGAAGATCAGGAGAAGAATCCAGAGGTCGCTTCCGCCGCTCATCAGTAAACCGCCTCCAGGCTGGACACCATTATACGCAGGCAGGGCTCCACCAGGCACTTCCCGGCGTAGGACTCAAGGGCCGCCACCACGTTTTTCGCCACCTCATCCCGTACCGGCGCCAGGAACAGCTCCGCGGGCCAGCGGGGGACCCGGCCGTGGGGCGCGGCGGCGCCGGGCTTCATTCCGGAGGCGTTGGGGACGTTCAGGAACCCTTCGGCCCCGGCCCTCACCAGCGCCTCCTGCACCGTCGCGGAGAGATCCGCGCTGCAGAAAATAGTCAGTTGCTTCATCGTAGCTCCTCCCCGGAACACCCGGGATCAGATCATCCTCTCCACCGGGAGCGCCAGGACCCGCAGTCCCTCCTCGGCGGAGCAGGAGCGCGCCAGGGATTCCAGCGCCGCCATCAGCTCGTCCGCCTTGGACGCCGCCACTGCCGTCAGGACGACGGCCGATGTGCCGGGCCAGGCGCGTGTCCCCCGGTGCTTGCCGGTGGCCCCGGACCCCAGGACCTCCGGGATCTCGGTGTAGCCGTGGACCTCATGGGCGTCGATGAGGCGCCGCACTTCCTCCAGCCTCGCTCCGGCGCAGAAGATCACCAGCATCTTCATGTCGGACTCCTTTCCTGCCGCCGCGGCGTTCATGGGACCTCCGGCCCGCCCGGCTCCACCGCCATCGTGGCGGTCGCGGGCGGGATCATGGCCGTCTTGGGAACGCGCCGCCTCATGGCCATGTAATAGAGAAGCGGGATCACGATGAGGGTCAGAAGGGTCGAGGCGAAGACGCCCGTCATCAGCGAGATGGCCAGGCCCTGGAAGATGGGGTCCAGGATCATCACCACCGCGCCCACGATCACGGCGGCCGCCGTGAGGGCGATGGGGCGGAAGCGCACGGCCCCCGCCTCCAGGACCGCCTCCTCCAGGGAGAGGCCCCGCTCCAGGGAAAGCTCGATGAAGTCCACGAGCAGGATCGAGTTGCGCACGATGATCCCCGCCAGGGCGATCATCCCGATCATGGAGGTGGCGGTGAAGAAGACCCCTCCGATGGCGTGGCCCGGGAGGATCCCCACAAGCGTCAGCGGAATGGGCGCCATGATCAGCAGCGGCACCAGGAACGATCGGAACCACCCCACAACCAGGATGTAGATCAGGACCAGCACGGCGCCGAAGGCGACCCCCAGGTCCCGGAAGACCTCGTAGGTGATCCGCCACTCGCCGTCCCAGACCACCCGCTCCCGGTCCCCTTGCGCCGGATCGTCCACCATCCGCTCCGGGAGGGGCGATCCGAGGGACGAGGAGATGGCGCGAATCCCGCGGGACATGTTCAGGATGGCGTAGACGGGCGACTCCTCGGTCCCGGCCACGTCGCCGATGACGTAGGTCACTCCCCTTCCGTTTTTCCGGTACAGGAACTCCG
>Ga0315276_10007262_pt1 | contig 10242 bp, 9 predicted proteins | sample YL17G05_0_MG_FD_204542 | JGI IMG/M metagenome (GOLD analysis project Ga0315276, IMG submission 204542) | Sediment microbial communities from Yellowstone Lake, YNP, Wyoming, USA - YL17G05_0 | ecosystem: Environmental > Aquatic > Freshwater > Lake > Sediment | place: USA: Wyoming | collected... | reverse complement strand
TGGCTAAATTCATTAATGCCAACATATCGTGACATTTAATTTTATCGTGCGTTATGATGGTATTTAAAATTATTGTTTTTATTCCAATCGCTTTTGCCATTTCAATGGTTTTCATTGTGGTTCGATAACTATTTTCTTTTCTATTGCCATTGTGCCTGGTCTCGTCTGCGCTGTCTAAACCCATCTCTAAAGAATTAAGACCAGCTTTTTTTAATTTTTCCATTATGTCGTAATTCATCAAAATTGCATTGCTACACAAATGCACATATTTACCTTTAGATCTAATATACTTGATTAATTCAATACACTCATCAAAACACAACAATGGTTCTCCTCCGGTGATATTAAATTGAAAAGCACCCATTTTTATTGCATCGTCAATCGCTTTTTTAAATTCATCAAGACTAAGTCTATTTTTAAGCGAATCGTGATTCAGTCTACAAGAACACTGTTCACAAGTTGCATTACAATCATAAGTTAAGGCGATTTCCATAGATCTTAATGGCATTTTATGTAAGAAAAATAATTTAAAATAATTCTTAACAGCACTTGGTAAAATAAAAAGATTACCGAAAATAACCCGAAAAGATTGTTTAAATCTGTTAAAATTTATTCTTCTTTCAAACCTTTTATATGCGGATTGATCCTTTAAAAATTCATTGAAGTCCGCATCAAGTTTTTCACTTTCTTCCCGACCAATATGGTCACTTATTTTATTTTTATAGGCTTTTTCCATTTTTTTTTATTTTTACTTTAGATAATTTTTACACCAATTTTGGAAAATAATCAGATTCCAAATAATTTTTCTGTTATCTCTTTTATTATTTACATGTTCTTCGATAATATTTTTAACAAAAGAATAATCGATTAAACCAAATTTATCTATTTCTTTTTGATTAAGGATTTTTGCCGTATATTCTTTTATATCCCTCTTCAGCCAGGCAGTAAGGGGAATACCAAATCCCTTCTTTTTACGATAAATAATATTGTTTGGCAGTTTGCTTTTCATTGATTCCTTCAAAATATATTTAGTTGTAAGCCCGTGTAATTTATATTCCAAGGGTAAGGAATTAATAAAATCTGCCAAGCGGAAATCTAAAAATGGAGCTCTTATTTCCAGACTATTATACATACTGGCACGATCCGCCTTAAATAAAATATCGTCTTCTAGGTAATATTTTAAAAACAACAAATTAATCTTTTCTAAATAACTGCATTTATCGTAATCTATCAAAAATTTATCGGCGAAAACGAATGGCTGTTCTAATTCAATATCAAATCTAAATAAGTTCTTAATTTTGTTTAAATAACCACCGATATTTAAAAAATCGCGATAAAGAGCCGGAAAGGCAATGCTATGAGCATATCTTTTAATTTTGTAAGAATAAGTTAAATTTTTATCAGAAACAGATAAAATTCTTTCGGCAATTTCGGCACAATTATTTTTTTTAAAGTTCAAATTGTTAAGTCCCAATAAATATAATATTTTTTGTACTCGGTGATTAGGGTAACCCATTAATAGTTCGTCTCCTCCGTCACCACCCAATACCACCTTAACCTTCTCACGGGCAAATTTAGAAAGCAAATAAGTTGGCAGAATAGAAGAATCACCAAAGGGTTCATCTAGCTTCCCGATAATTTCAGGGATTGCATCCAGTAAATCATTTGGCTTAAATTCTCGATGATGATGATTGGTTTTTAATAAGTCCGCTACTTGATTGGCATATCGAGACTCATCAAAAGTTTTTTCGCTAAAACCTATAGAAAATGTCTCAATATCTTTTTTTTGTTTTTTAGCAAAATAAGCAATAGTTGAAGAATCGATTCCTCCGGACAAAAAAATTCCTAACGGAACATCGGCAATTAAACGAATTTTTACCGAATCTTCTAATAATTCTTCGAGGTTCTTTAAGGCAACCTTAAAATCGATTTTAGTCTCGGTTGTTTCTATTTTATAAAATTTTCCCAAACTAACCTTACTCTCATCAAATATCAAAAACGAGCCGTTTTCTAATTTGTAGATATCCTTAAATATGGTAAATGGTTGAGGTACATAATCAAAAGAAAAATATTGATAAATTGCCAAATGATTTAAGTCCTTTTTTATCAAGGGATGCACCAAAACACTTTTCAGTTCTGAGGCAAAAATCAGGGTTTTGTTTTTTAGGCTCCAGTAAAGTGGTTTTTCTCCGTAACGATCCCTGGCTAAAATCAATCTTCTTTTTTTAATATCCCAAATAGCAACAGCAAACATCCCGTTCAAATCCTTAAAGCAATTTTCTCCCCTTTCTTCGTATTGATGAACAACTATCTCTGTGTCTGATTTTGTATAGAATCGATGACCCCTTGCAATAAGGTCTTTTTTTAATTCCTGAAAATTATATATTTCGCCGTTAAATATGACAACAATTGATTTATCCTCGTTATATATCGGCTGATTGCCACTACTTAGGTCAATAATACTCAATCTTCTCATCCCCAAACCTACATCATTATTTACAAAAAAACCTTCATTATCAGGCCCACGATATTTAATTGAGTCTGTCATCTTTTTTAAGATATCCTTATTACCAAATCCCACATAACCGGCTATTCCACACATAATTAATTATTGAGATTAAACTTTTCTTTGATTAAGTAAGTAGTTTTTTTCTGAGATTCGTAATAATTCCTTATCAAGATTTCGGCTAAAAGCCCCATTAAAATAAACTGAACTCCGATAACAATAAAAAGAACGGTAAGCAAAGGAAGTGGAGTCTGAATAAGAGATATGCCTTTAAAAATTCTTAGAAATAAGGCCGATATACCAGAGACGAAACCAAAGCCAAACAACCAAAAACCAATTCTGCCAAAAAAGTGCATCGGTTTAGTAGAATAATCAATAAGAAATTTAACCGTTAGTAAATCTAATATTACTCTAAATGTTCGTGAAATCCCATACTTGGTTTTGCCGTGTTTTCTTGGCCTATGATTAACAATCATCTCTTGAATTTTTGCTCCATACCAAGACGTATAAGCAGGGATAAATCTATGCATTTCTCCATAAAGTCTTATATCCTTAATAACTTCGCTTCTGTAGGCCTTCATAGTACAACCATAATCATGCAACCTTACGCCCGTAATAAATGAAATTAATTTATTGGCTAACCAAGAAGGAATTCTCCGGGTTAAAAATTTATCTTTCCGCGCTTTGCGCCAACCCGAAACAACATCATAGCCACGCTCTATTCCTTTTAAAAACATAGGAATGTCGACTGGATCATTTTGCAAATCGGAATCCATTAGTATTAGAACATCCCCACTAGCATAGTCTATCCCGGCTGCAATAGCCGCTGTCTGACCAAAGTTTTTCCTAAAATTAATAACCTTAAAACCAGAATCAGTCAGGGCGATTTCCTTAAGAATTTGCTCACTATTATCTTTAGAACCATCATTGATCGCTATTATTTCGTGGTCGACAGATAAATCACCCAGAACTTTTTTGAGTTCTTCATAAAGTTCTTTTATGTTTTCTTCTTCGTTATAAAGAGGAATTATTACCGATAATTTCATGTTTTTATTAATAATTTATAAAACAATTATATTTGTAATATTACTCTAAAATTTTATTATTTACCACCCCATTAATACGAATTATATTAATGTAAATTTCCATATATTTTTTAGCTATTTTATCCCAGCTCATTTCTTGAGCTCTTTTTTTTCCGTTTTCACCCAATTTTTTAGCTAAACCCGGATTATCAAATAACCTTAAAACTGCTTCGGCGGTTTTTTGTATATCGTTTTGTGGAACCAACAAACCCGTAACATTATTTACAATTGCATCTTCCGCTCCACAATCGAATGTCCCAATAGCCGGCCTACCGCAAGCCCCTGCCTCCAAGTAAACTAATCCGAAGCCCTCGAAATCACTTCCGATATTTACAGAAACCAGTAAAAATAAATCTGCCAAATAGTAGAGTTTAATCAATTCCTCGTCAGGCAAGTTTTCCAAAAACATAACGTTTGACTCTAGGTCGTATTTTTTTATCAAGCCCCTTAAATCAACAACGTAATCAGCGTCATCGGTCTGGCTACCAACGACATAATATTTAATATTCGGATATTTCTTTTTAACTATACCGATAGCCGGAATAGAAATATGGAATCCTTTTCTGCGCTTCAGACCGCCCCCCACGCTTAAAACAATCTTCTCGTCTTTTTTGTTTTTTGCAGAAAAATCTGATGCAAAATCAGCATATTTTTTATAGTCGACCCCATGATTAATAACTATAGTGTTGTTTAGTTTTACTCTTTTTAAAAGCTGTTTCTCGGTATATCGGCTGATGCATAATACCTTGTCTGCTTTTTTGTATGCCCATTTTGTCAACGGCCCCTTAATTGGCTGATCCAGGGGCAAAATAGAATACGTACCAATACCATTAATGATTAATTTTTTATTTATACCGATATTTGCCAGTGCTGCAATCATACCGTAAGGATATCCGTCTAAAGCATGAATAATGTCATATTTTTTAATAAATTTTCTAACCCTTAAAACATTAATAAAAAAATTCACAAAATTCCGTAATTGATGCGAACTAAGAAGAATCGCTTTTTCCAGATTGTATCCGCCTTTCTCTTCAGTCAAAACAATAACCTCCTCGACTCCCGGTTGCCTAGAAATGTTCTCCACTATATCTCTTCCGTATCTGCCCACTCCTCCGTGGATATCTAAACTTTTATTCAAAAAACAAATTTTCATTTTGGAAGCTATCTTAATTTTAATGTTTTAAACAAGAATAATTTGACGCTAACCAGTTTCTCAAAAAATTTATACGATTCAGATTTATAGGTATAGGTATATTCATCTTCTAATTTGCCGCCGAAAGCACCCTTAAATGCGGCGATGCCGGCTTTTTTAGGATTGTTCAGGTCTGCGGGCATAGAACCCAAATCAAACAATTTATAGCTATGTTCTGTGCCGTATTTACAGATTTCGTAAACTAATCTTCTTGTGGCGTTACTGATTATTTTATACTTTTCCTTGTCTTCGGTTTCCAGTCTTTTTGAACAGATAGATCTTGCCCTTAAATAAGGAAAGCTATCAAAACATAAAATCAAAGAAATCAACTCTTTTTTGTAATAAGCGCCAAAAGCCAAATAATCTTTCATCGCCTCCTTGCTGAATGGCACTCGTTCTTGATTATATTCAAAGTTTTTATAAAGTTCGTAAATTTCATTAAAATTTTTGTCGCAAGCCACAAGTTTTAATTCGGAATTATTAAAAGTTTTTCTAATCTCGTTCCTAGTGGTTTCGTTAAACTTGGAAAGAATATCGTCCAATTTTTGATTAAGGTAAATATTGGGAGTCAATTTATGATGGACGTGAAATTCTTTGCCTAAATTAAAATTATTATAAGTAATAATAACAATTTTTTGATACTTGTTCTTATCCAGAAATTTTTCAATCTTATCGTCCTCCATAACAACCCTAGCTGTGTTAAAAATAAATTTTTTCTTTAAAAATATCATTTTTTATTTTGGACCTATACAAATCCAGTAGGTTGATTTATCAAATATTGGAAATAATCTATACAGTTTGTCCTTCCAATTCGATTTGTTCCAATACGACAAAGTTATACGCTGTTTAATAATTACTTTATTAAAATACTTTTTGAATTTAAACCAATCTAGGTATGTGCTCTTATAAGTTAAAAGTCTATTATCATTATAATATCTTCCCTTAAAAAAATGACGTAATCTTTTGAGGTAAAATCTATTATGGGTATTAAATATCGCTACTCCATTGGGCTTTAAAACCCTGGCTGCTTCTTCTACGCATTTATAAATATCTGGATAAACATAACCCAGCCCGTGAAAAGGAAAAAACACACAATCAAATGAATTGTCATCAAGCCTTAAGCCCGCTGCGTCCATTTGATAAACAGGCAAATTGGGAAACTTTCTTTTTGTCTCTTCAACCATTTCAGGGACAATATCTATTGCAGTTATGTCAAATCCTTTTTCATGAAGAGGACCAATGGTTCTGCCCCCCCCACATCCCAAAATCAATAATTTCCCCCTCTTAAAATATTTATTTGCCAAAATTTCTTCGTCATCTCGCCAGTAACTTGCTTCATAAAACTTTTTGGCTTCATCGATAAATACTGAAAGATTTTGCTTATTCATAATTCAATAAATTATAGATTTAATAAGTTGATTAATCTATAAAAAATTCCTAATTTCAACTTAAAAATTGTCATATTTTCATTAAAATAAATGACGATTTTTTTTAATTCTAATCTATCATTAATTTCTGCCCTGCCCTGCTTGGTGGTTATGGCAAACTTAAATCCAGCCTCACGCACTATTTCTTTTATTTGTAAGTCATATTTTCCGTGCGGATATGATAAAACAATCGGTTCTTCACCTGTTTCGTCCTTAATTCTTTTAATTGAATATGAAAGTTCTTCTTTCAATTCCTTTTCTTTAAGTTCAGTAAAATCAATATGCGTTTTGCCATGGGAACCGATTTCTGCCAAATCCAACATACTTTTTACTTCATTCCAATTTAAAAATACTTTATTTTCGGCCTTGCTTAGTTCGCCCAGCATTCCTTTTACCCTGGAAGATAATTGTTTTTGGTCTATTAGATCAATTGAAACAAAAATAACAAATGGCAGGTTGTATTTTTTAAAAATCGGATAAACATTTTGATAATTATCCTTAAATCCATCGTCAAAATATATGATTACTGACTTTTGCGGCAGAGTTTTACCCGTTTCTAAGATTTTATTAACCATTTCGAAATTTAAAAATCGGTAACCATTTTTCAATAGATAATTAATTTGTTTTTCCAGAAACCTATCGTCAATCGATAAATCTTTATAATTCTCAACGACCACGTCATTTTTATTACCATATTTAATTATACTGTGCCCTCCGATTAAAATTAATCTTTGGGGGTAAATTTTATTGTAAATAAAATTAATTCCCGAAAAATACAATAATCCAGCTATTATTTTTTTCACTCTATCTCTTAACATAAACAGATTTAATAAAATCTAAAATCAACTTTGCCCGATTTTGCCAAGTATAAACTTTAGAATCTTGCTTAGCCACTTCGATTAATTTTTCCGCTAATACGTTATTTGTATAAATCTCTTTAATTTTTTCAGCCCACTCTTCGGGAGAATTGGTTTTTACCACCAAACAGTTTATCTTGTCATGCATCACTTCCAAAATTGGCTCAGTAGCACAAGCTACGATCGGTTTGTTGCTTGCCAGATATTCGTAAGTTTTAGTCGGCATATTTCCGGGTGCCCCACCCGATTTCGGAATTATCAACACATCAAAAGCAGCAATATAATTGACAATAATTCGCCTTTCACTCCAAGGCAAGATCATTACCCTGCTATCCAGTTTTTCTTTTTTGGCTAATTCGACTAAAAACTGCGCTTCGCCGGTTTTATCCCCTACGCCCACAAAAACAAAATCTTCGGACAAATATTTCAAAGATTTTATTACTTCTTCCAGGCCAAATGGGTCACCCAACCCGGTAACTGCCATATTCCCCGTATAACCGATGATTGTTTTGTCGAGGGGCAATTTTAATTCCTTTCTTATTTTTTCTTTATCGTATACTTTCAAAAAATCAAATTCTGGCGCAGCACAAAAAACAGTAATAATATTTTTATTGTATTTTTTATATTCTATTCCTAGTGCTTCAGTGATAGCGATTACTCCAAGTGATATTTTTGCGCTTAAATTTGTTAAAAGCCGGCCATACCAGTTATTCCAGATATAATGGCTTTCGAAAAACAATTTTTTTCCCAAAAAATACTTAGCGAAAAAAGCCACAGGAAACAACAAATGTTCACGGAAATAAACTATTTCAAATTCATTATTTTTTTTTATTAAAAACCTTATTAGAGCTATGTTGGTTAGTAAAAACTCAAGTACCGTTAAAATTTTTATGCCCCTGAATTTAAACTTATTCGCAAAAGAATTTAAAGAAAAAATTGCGAATTCTTTTTTTACATTGTGGAGTTTTAAAAAATCGTGAATTGATTCTTGAGACTTCAATTCGACATCGCAATCAATTAAGGACACCCTTACCTCCCCCGAATCCTCCAAGACTTCGCAGGTTTTAATAATATTATGCATATGCGCGCGCTGAGACAAAAACCTAGCCCTAGTCAAATAAAATATAGAAATCATAATATGTTAAATAATATCTTTAATTTCTTTTAATCTCTGGTTTAAATATTCTTTATCGTAAGCCTCTAGTTGCTCCTTTTTACGCATAAAATCCAGTAAATAATGAACAAAAATCAATCTTTTTAAAAGATTTTTATCAATATTGAATTCTTCCAGATATTTATCGATTATTGGGCGATATTTATGGATAAAGCCTATGTCTCTTATACTGCTCCATCTTTGCAAAAAAACCAATAAATCGAATAACGGCAAATCAATCTTTTTGAAGTTCCCCCAATCAATTACCTTGATTTTCCCGCCGCAGTCCAAAACATTATCCGGAGTCAAATCGCCGTGCTGACCAATTAAGGGTAATTTTAGACCATCGAAATACGCCAACTCCCGAGCCAAATCGAGAATCGTATTCCTCAAATTATCGTCAAGACTATAAAGTTTTAAAAATCTGTCGACAATATCCTCGAAATAATTACCCAAATCTTTTCCACTCAAGTCCCGGCCCAAAACCATCGATTTTTGAAAACCGAAAAACCAAACAAGAAACCTTTTCAAATCGCCTTCTTTTTTGAAACTATGGAATTGCTTGCCCACAAACGCCTCTTCCAAACTAAAGCTTACCCCTTGATATTCCCCCGCATGAATCGGTATGGGAACTGACCCGTTTTTGAGTTGTTGATGGGCGTTTTTTAAACTTTCGAATTCCTCATCGATTACGGAATTATAATTATTTTCTCTTACGGTTTTAACAAATATAAACGGCTGTTTGCCGTTAAAAATAAAAAATCCCACTTTTTTGTTCCTGGTTGCGTTTCCGGCATGAGTTTTTAAAAAATCCAGGTGTCTAGGTTTTTCACCGTTTGCCCATTTTTCCCAGTTATCCAAAATTAATTTTTCCAAATATTCCGTCATGTTCTATTTTTTACAAATTATCCCGAAAGAAAAAAATAATTTTCTGTAAATTTTCATAATTAAAACTGAATTAGAAAAAAGTTTCACCAATTTTTTCCTCCAACTATTCGGTGATAATAAATTTTTAATCGCGTATTGCAAACAGTAAATATTGTCATAAGGAATAATATATTTGGGAAAATTATATCCGGTAGCAGGTAACAAAAAAGACAAATCATTAAAACCCGATTCTTTTAGTAATTTTGTATACCCTTGCCTGCTGTAAGTATATGTTCGATATGGTTTTTTAAGCCGTATTTTTGTATAAATATTTGCAAAAAATCTCGGCATCAAACCCGTATAACGAATACCGCTATGGTCTCTGCCGGTCGTAAAATAATTAAGCGCGATCCTATTCTCTATGCCAATATATAGATATCCGCCCGGTTTCAGCAGCTTTAGGCATTTCTTTAAGGTATCTTTCTGTACGTTTCTTGGATTTTTCGACTCACCCGAAACACCTGCCCATTCCAAAAACCCATTAAAAATAATTAAATCGAATTCACCTTCTTTGAACGGTAAATTGTCGAAGTCGCCGACAAGCGTTTTAATATTTTCTAAACCCTCATAACGGCTCTTTAGTTGTACGAATTTTGCGCGCTCATAAGAAGAATCAAACGCCACTATTTCGCCGGCGATTTTCGCTAAGGGAAAAATCATGCCACCCATGCCACAACCCGCATCCAAAACCTTCCAATTTTTATCAATCGGCAGATAAAATCTCCAATCGGCGCGTGACGGGTCAAAACTAAATCTATACGCAGCATCGTATTTTTCCTTCATTGTGTCGATGATTTCCGAATAATTTCTATCATTAAAAGAATCCAAAATTTCATTCATTTTACCCTGGCTTATTTCTCCCCAATACCTGCTTTCGCAGAATAATCCAATATCATTTTTTATCGGCCATTGCTTGCCGCATTTTGCGCAAATATAAAAATTCTCTTTTTTTGACAGCTCGTTTTGGCATTTTGGACAATATAAATTCGTCATAGATTATTTGTTTTTTTTAAAAATAATTGGAATGTAATCAATGCCCAGATTAAATTCAAGTTATATTTTCTTTTTTCGATATGGTCATCAAATATTTTTCCG
>Ga0315276_10007259_pt1 | contig 10243 bp, 7 predicted proteins | sample YL17G05_0_MG_FD_204542 | JGI IMG/M metagenome (GOLD analysis project Ga0315276, IMG submission 204542) | Sediment microbial communities from Yellowstone Lake, YNP, Wyoming, USA - YL17G05_0 | ecosystem: Environmental > Aquatic > Freshwater > Lake > Sediment | place: USA: Wyoming | collected... | reverse complement strand
TATTCTACGATTTCACAATGAAAGAGACATGCTCAGGCAATGATTTCTATCAGGCATTCAAGATCAAGTTTCACGGTCTGTTTGCTGCTAACCCTTTCCCGTGCCATGACGATAATACAGGTGTTCTGGTATTTGAATGCGGTACTGTTACTTCACATGCACATGACGCTGTTGAACCGGCATAAATTAATTTAAAATTTATATAAAAATAAAGGGGTATCTGTATTTTTACACATACCCCTTTTAAATATTCATTGGATAATTAGGAAACAAAATAAAATAGCATGATATGAGCATTCCATTGTGCTTTTCAGAAGTTATCGGCCTAACACGAAAAGAAGATATTTGCGTTGACGGATACCTGGATGAGTACTCCGACTCTGACTCCGGGTTATATATTGATGAATTGCAAGGTATGTCATTAAGGATTCTTAATCATACCGGAGGAAACTACGGCATATGGGAGAAGATGTTCAATGCCCGTGAGAACGCTGTCCTTACGTTTAAGATAGATGTCATGCAGGAGATACTGAAGACAAGGGAGCCTGCCCGGCCAATGTTCTACGGTGATATCGGAGGCAAGGCATTTAGCCATAAGCTGGTGGTAGATACGTACCAGGGCCTGAGGCTACATTCGGATGTCATCGGAGGCTCATTCACTCTCAGGGGTGTCACGTTTATCCTTGACCAGACAGCGAATATGACTCTTAAGATTTACACCGGGGAAGATGTGGAAGATGGTGCTACGGCAAAATATACTATTACAACTAATTCTATTGGCGGATTACTCACATCACTGGCGGGGAGACATAAGTATAATGCTTTGACGCCTATTGAACTGCCACTGACGGGAGATTATTATTTTCTCTACCAGAGTGCCGCAATACCTTTTGACAATAAATTAACGTGTAACTGTGGTGGCCATAAATGGTGTTTCAACCTTGAGAATCCCTGTTATAATCCTTCGAGGGATAAGTGGACTGAGTGGGCAATGGCAGCTGGTGTTCACGGAGTAGATATTGACCAAAGGGATGACTGGCCAACATCACGTGAGGCACGGGGACTGATAATTCATGGAGATTTTGGTTGTGATACTCTTGGCATACTTTGTAGTGATCATTCCGACTGGTCTGGCAACCAGACTGACCTCGCCATAGCTCATGCGATCAATTTTAAGGCGGGGTCGTTCCTGAGTGGATATATTATGGACTCCGAGGAGGTAAACCGTTATACACTTCTGGGAGTGGATGGTCTGGTAGCTAATATGCAGTACTACGAAGAGAGATACAAGGTTATGATTGAGTTCATTGCCTCTAATATTGAGATGGATAGAAATGAATGCTTAAAATGCAAAAGTCCTCATGGTTATAAAAGACAATCACAAATGCTATGACACTCCCGGAATTAAATAAGAATTTGGATAAGACTGTTAAGGATATACAAAATAATTACAATGGTGATCTTATGGTCAAACTTGCTATTGATGCAAGTACATTAATTAAAAAACGTGTTATCGAAACGGGCATTAATGCAGAAGGTCAGAAATATACTCCATATTCAACAAAACCAATATTAGTGGGATGTAAAACATTTATTCAAAAATCAACTTGTCAAACATTATTAGGAAGTAAATCCAAAAGAAAAGAATTAGAATGGCGTACAGTTGGAGGTAAAAGATTAGCGATACTTCCGGGAGGTTATAAAAAGATTCGTGAATTACAAGGTCGTCAAACTGGCTTTGTTGATTTCTCTGTAACAAATAGGATGTGGAAAAATATATTAGTCACCAAGAGAACTGATCCTGGTTTATTAAGTTCCGATACTGATCATAAAAACGGTATAGCGATTATAGGGGCAAGAGAAGAATTAGAAAAGAAAAAACTTGCAGGGAATACAAATAGAAGAGGAGATATTTTAGATTTAAGTAAAAATGAGATTGACCAATTAAAAAAGAGTTATGGGTTATCAGTATTAAATATATTTAAAGAAAACGGATTATGAGCAAGAAAAGAAAATCTGAAAAAGATCAGAGTGGGACAGGTGAACACATGAAGATGTTTAACCTGAAAATTGAGAAAGAACACAAGAGATTGAAAAAGAAAAACCAGGAATGAACCAGGCAATAGCACATATCATAAGGGATTATATCGGGCATCTGGATTTCGTCGATAAGATAGCAGGGCTGACCTCTATCACCACGTTTGAGATACGGGGGCCGGATAATGCAATGAAGCAGATCACCGTTCCTATTGCCTGTTGTGTTACTCCCGAGGAGTGTGATAGGGAGGGGGCGTATTATGACCTAATGCCAAACTCTGCATATAAGACAGTCATTTATTTCGAGGATGGAGGAGTGTCGTTTGTCCGTAGCGAGAGCAACTGGAAATATTACACATCTAATCTCCGACTGGTCTGCTGGATTAATATTATACTGCTTACCGAGTCAGGTATATGCAAGTCGGATATACCATGTACTTATGCGGCACATATCATCACCGAGATTATCCGACACCTCCCGGAGTTCCCGAAACACGTATCTCCATTATCATTTGTTTATTCCGAAATTACAAATCAGGCAATAAGATCGGCTTCAATTTTTAGTGCCTATACCTATGACGAAAAACACTCTCAATATCTGATGGCTCCTTATGATTATTTTGCGTTTGATATCAAAACAGATTTTGCTATCTGTCTCAGGGGGTCGGATGTGTATGATGCTACTTGTGAACCTTTGTTTTAAAATATCGCTAATTGCATTTATTTTCTGGCATCTCACCGATCCCGAGATGATATTTGCATGGTATGGAAAACTAATAAGCAGACTGCCAAACTGGTTATATTATCCTCTGGGTGGTTGCCTAAAATGTTTTACAGGGCAGGTTTGCTTCTGGTATTTTATATTTTTCATTCATCCATATAACCTCATTGATCATTTGTTTTTCACCTCATCAGGAATATTTCTCTCATTAATTTACGAATGGTTATGGACACACTTAGAGACATAGATTTTTCAAAAAAACATTTTGAATGCGGAGGCCGGAAGTTCTATGTAAAAGACTCATTATCCTTTGCACGTTATCGGGAACTTCAGAAGATCAATCTTGAGTTTGGTTTTTCCGCCACATTTCAGGATTTATTTAAACATATCCGTGAGGCATGGGATTTCCTTAATGCCACAAAACTTGGTGAGGCTGCTGTCGTACTTCATAATATAATGTATGGAGTAGTTTCACTTGATGATAAAGATGATGCTGCATTCAGGATGTGTGCATTGTTTATTGATGAAGATGGGGAGGACGTAACGATCTATGATGAAGGTAAAATGAGAGAAAAGATCGAGTGTTGGGGGAAGGAGTTGTCCGTCCTCCCTTTTTTTCAATTAGCGGTCAGTTTAGTTCCAAACTGGCTGCCAAGTTACAAGATCGTTTTAAACGATGGTTCGGAACAAAAAAAAGAGGAATCTACTCAATAGCAAATGAAGTGGAGGAGATGGATAAGTACTGGGAAGATTTGATTTACTTAGTCTGTGGTGGTAATGTAAGTGATATGTCGGCACTGAAAAAATATGACATAATAGATTTTTTTAATTACGTGGAAAATAAAAGCAAGAAATAATGGCAGATGTAATACTGGTAATTAGTGCGGACAATACGAATGCTGTCAGGGGTATTAAAGAAGTACAGAAAGAAACTCAGAAACTTGCTGATATGGGAGATACTTCTTCCAAGAAAAGGCTTGGTTTTATTGAACAGGAGGAGAAACGTATTGCACATCTTACTGAGTTAAGGAGAAAATCTTATGACACTAAGAATATTGAGTTCTATAATAAGACTATTAAGGATTCACAAGATAGATTAAAAGGACTTGAATCAGCAGGGATCGGAGTCGAAAAGAGTACCTCAAATATGGGTGTAATGTTTGGTAAGTTGTTTGCTGTTATCGGTGGAGGGGCAGCAGTAATGAAGGTGTTTCATTCAATTATGCAGTCAACCGAAGCAACTACACACGAATTAGAAAAAGTCACAACAGGATTAACTTCAGGGATAGGGTTTTTTTTCAAAGCAATAGCATCAGGTGATTGGACTAATTTCAGACAAGGTTTAAGAGATGCGATAGAGGGAGGTGTTGAATTTGTCAATGAAATGGAAAATATACAAAATAGACAGAATGAACAAGTTGTCTTGTCTGCTGAAGCCTCGGCAAAAATAGCAGAGTTAAGAATGGGTACTTTTGATAAAGGGATTGAGAATGTTGATAAACTGATTGAAAATACTGGTAAAATTATTGAAATACAAAAAGGAGACTTTGAAAAGCAATCTATACTTGCAAAAGATTTATATGAAACAAATCTAAAAAAAGCCGCAACTGATAGTAAAATTAGCAAGGAGCGACTTCAGACATTAGTTACTGAGTATTCTTTAAATAAGGCTAATATTGAACTTGGCGATAAATGGAAAACGGATTTTGCTGTAATGCGAAAAGCTGTTGATGATGCAACTACTCAGGAACAAAAAGATGCAGCAAGTAATTTAGTGTTAAAAGCAAAATTTTATTCCGATATGGCAACAGAATGGGGAAGAGTACCAGCGGAAACAAGAAAAACATTAGCTCAATTAAAAGCATCTCAAATACAGTTAGAGGGCCAAGCAAAAATAGGAAGCCGAAGAGATGAGAATTTACTTGCAGCAGCACTTAATAGAAAAGAATCTGATGAAAAAACGTCTCTTAAAAAAATATCTGATGATAAACTGAAGCAACAGGAAGATTATAACAAGGCTGTTTTAGCACTTTCCGATGATTTAGATAAGTCTGAAATTGAATCACTTACCGGAGTTGAAAAACTTAAAGCTCAAAGGGACTTTGGGATCAAACAGATCAAAGTAATGCGTGATAACCTTGATAAACTTGGGCCAATTACCGATGAGCAATATTCACAATTACAGCAACTTGCTGATAATGTATGGAAAGCATTTTATGATGAGTTGAAAAAAATAGTCAAGATCGAAGCACCTCAATCCGTAATAATTGATGTGGAGATAAAGACTCAAAAAGATGTATTGAAGGATTTAAAGAAACAACTTGCAGCAATACCAGTAGTTGAAGGGAAAATTGACTTAAATGCCGAGAAAATTAAAGTAGAGATAAAAGAAATTGAAGATAAATTAAAAAGTCTTGGGAAAGAAAAAGTTGAAATAACTATAAAAATAAAAAAAGACATATCTGAGGCATTATTAGAAGATGTACCTCCTTTAGAGGGATTGCAGAAAAGTACTCTTTCTGAATTAGATAAAAGACAAGTTAAGGTTGCCGGAGAGCAGAAAGAACCTGTCTCAGTATGGTCCCTTTTAGGAATTGACCCTGATACGGATGAAGGGAAAAAAGCTATTGAAAATCTCCAAACAGTTGCTGATGAGACAACTAGAATACTCGATGAATCGTTTCAGCATAGAGTTGATGATGCACAACGTAAACGTGAACTTTTAGATACTCAGATTTCGGAAACTGAATCTGCACTTAATACCGAAGTTGAACTTCAGCAAGCTGGTTATGCCTCGAATGTCGATGCAAAGAAAAAAGAACTTGAGACCTTAAAAAAGCAGAGGGATATAGCGATAAAAGATGAAGAGGCAGCGATTAAGAAACAGAGACAGATGGATGCTATCACACAAGGTATCTCACTTGTGACGGCTGCTGCAAATATTATAAAGGGATTTTCAAAAATACCAATTGTCGGGGTTATTCTTGGTATTGCTGCGGTAGCAGCTATGTTTGCTGCATTTGTAGCTGCACGTACAAAAGCATCTAGTGTTTCACAACTTAAACAAGGGGGAAGAGGAGAGATTTCAGGACGTTCTCACGACCAGGGTGGAGAAATGTTTACAGATCAGATCGAAGTTGAACGTGAAGAGAAATGGGGTGTACTCTCCAGGCCGGCATCAAAGAAATATGGCAAAGCATTTTATCAAATGGTTGATGGGTTTAATAAAGATGACAAAATTATAATTAATAAAGCTATCTCAATTCTTAATCCTGATTATGCCGGTGGCATGACAACGGAAAATTATAATAAGGAAATTACTAATAACATAGTTAATAATAGTCTGATTGAGAAAAGTGAAAATATACAAAAAGAGATTAATAACCTTAAAACAGAAATTGATAATTCAAAAAGTAAAACTGAGATAAGAACTATTAATAATCAAATAAGTAAACTCAAAACCGAATTAACTGAAGTAACTAATAAAATAGAAAATCATAATAATCTGATTAATAAAAGTGAAACCATTCAGAATAAAATAACTAATCTGAAAAATCAGATAACTAATTCCAATTCTCAAACTATTAATAATCAGATCGAAAAGTTAAAAACTGAGTTATCAGAAATTACTAATAAGACTGAGAATAATATATCAAATATATCGACAAATGTATTTAATGCTAATAAGGAAAAAACTATAAGAAGACATGATACTTTCAATACTAACACTGAAAAACTATCATTCGTAAAAATTAGTCCCGATATTATTAAAAATATAATTCTAAATGATGTAAATAATAATATAAAGATTGATAATATTGATTCAAATAAACGCCTTGATAAGATACATTCCGAACTTCAATTAACAAATAAAAAGCCTGTTAAAGAGGAGATTATTGAGTTAATCGATCAGACAATAATCAGGCGGGGACATAGCACGAGAATAATCAAGAGATGAGTACCTACGGAGCATTATATAACTGGTGGGCTGCAACATATGCCGGAACTATTAAGTATGGTTATTTATATAACTGGTATGCCGCTACTGATGTAAGAAATATTACACCTATAGGGTGGCATTTACCGACAAATGCTGAATGGACTACTTTACTTACTTACATAGGGAATGATACAAATAAACTAAAAGCAATAGGTACCGATTATTGGCTTCTAAGTGGCGGAACTGATTTGTATGGGTTTAATGCAAGAGGCGGCAGTCACAGGAATGTAGATGGAACTTTTGATATTATTGCCCTTAAACAAATGGGTCTTTGGTGGGCTGCGGTAGTAAATATTGAAAATAACTATCTTGAAATTGCAGCAATTGACGGAACTCCATGGAAATATGCTTTCTGGGGAAATGTAGAAAAGGCTGGTTTTTCAATTCGTCTCATTAAAGATGATTCCACTGATCTTGGTACAATGACCGGCAATAATGGGAGGATTTATACTACAGTTAAAATAGGTACTCAGGTCTGGACATCACAAAATCTTGCAGAGACTAAATATAGAAACGGTGATTTGATTACTGTTGAAACAAGTGACGTAGCATGGGCAGCATTAGTTACTGAGGCTTGCTGTTCTTGTGATAATACTGAAGGCAATGCTTTTGAATCTGCTATTGCACCAGCCGGATGGCATGTACCAACATTAACTGAATTACAGGATTTATCAACATTTCTGGGTGGAGATGCAATTTCAGGAGGAAAATTAAAAGAAACGGGTTTGGATCACTGGGATACACCAAATACAGGAGCAGATAATTCCTCAGGATTTACAGCTCTCGGTGCAGGAGTTAGAGCAGATGATGGTACATTTTTCGGCATTAAAGAGATATTTGGAGTATGGGCATCAACGGAAACAGGAGGTGATGGTGATGGTTTAGCATTACAAAAATATGATGATGCTACTATAATTACGACAGCTGCCAAAAAATATGGTTCATCAATTCGTCTTATTAAAGATGATTCTATCGATCCCGGTACAGTAACCGATTATGACGGTAATGTCTACAATACCGTTAAGATTGGCACTCAGGTATGGATGGCGGCAAACCTTGAGGTGACGCATTTCACCAACGGTGTTGTAATTCCTAATATAATCCCTGATGCTGAATGGGCTGCAATGACTTCCGAGGCGATGTGTTGGTACAATAATATTGCACCCTCCATCCCAGTAATCCCTTCTGGTAATCCTGCACAATATAGAATTTACATCTCAGAAGTATGCTCCCTGACTTATGAAGTATTTCCTTTAAACTTTCTGTCAACAACATTAGTTGACGAACGAGAAGGGGAACAGTTGTTTTACAGACGCATATTTAACGGTACTCTTATTTTTGGTTCCAATAGTAAGGTAAAAGATTTAGACGGTGTATGGCATAACCGCTGTGAGGACTGGGAACTGTTTTGGGGATTTGAACAGACTGACCCGTGTGCTAGACTTTATATTCAAATAAATGCGATAAGAGATGGTGTTGTCTATCCTTATTGGGACGGGTATTTCTCAACTACGGAAGGTAAATTTGATATTGACAGGCAATTATTTGAAATAACACCAATGGTGAATGATGGATACTCACTTATCCTTGACGATGCCGACACGCAGTATAATATAATAGGTGCTACCCCAGAGATAACTACAACGGCAGAAGATATTGGAGGATTAGGAACTGATCAGACTTATACACATAATCATTTTATGATGGATGTGATAAGACTCTTGGCTGATCCTCCAACAGGATCACCGGCTACAACTACGGTAGTAAGTACATTTTTTGAGACTACACCAAACTATGTCACAACGGCAGCGAATAAATTAATGTTGTTGACTATTGCTCAGAAATCGGATATTATACGTCCTGCATCTTCCGATCCGGTGACAGTGGCATTGCTTAGTTGGAATGAACTGATGGAGATTCTTAGAGGGATGTTCCAAGTCTATTGGATCTACGATCATCTGACAGATACTATTTATGTCGAACATATTAGCTATTGGAATACATTTGCTGCCGGTCTGGATTTAAGAGTTCAGGCATTATGTGTAGCAACCAATAAATATTCCTATATCCGTGAGAAAATGCCGAAATATGAACGGTTCTCATGGATGGAGGCTAATGACTCAAGTTTCATCGGTGTGGCAATACGTTACGACTCGGATTGTGTTAATCAGGATGCAAACTCAAATATTGTTGAAACAAATCTTCAGGTAACTACTGATCTGGAATTTATTTATAAAAATCCTGAGGCTATTGACGATGACGGGTGGGTTATACTCCAGAACAGCGGTGCAGGGCCGACATATACAGTAGAGATGGAATTAACGGTAGATACGCTTGACACGTTATGGAACGCACACCTGTCGTGGGCAAACCTGCATCATAACTATTTCCGGCATAACAGGGTGATGATCGAGGGGTATATAAATAATACATTCGTGACGTTTGCTACCGCACAGAAGACTAAAAAACAGGAATGTACGGCAATAGTATGTGATAACTACAATCCTAATGATGATATAACTACGGAACTAGGTGAGACATATTTCGGAGGTGAGAAAGCTCGGGTAAACCGTGCAGAGATACACCCAACGGGAGAGGTTAATTTCTCACTCGTCTATGGTACGCATTATCACACCCCTACACCGGAGCCTCCAGATAAATGGATTCGTATTGTGATGGATGGGTGTACTCATTTCGACGCACAGCTCAGTGAGGTATCTGCTATTAATCTTTATGTGGAGTTTCAGTATGCTGTACTGCCGGAATCCGGCCCTGCTGTATGTGCCAATGCTGCACCGTGGGATGTATGGACAATACCTTCAGCATCACTGACAGATGATTATGATATTACTCTCGACTGTGCCATACCCTCAGGAGGATGTATTTATTACTACCGTGTCAGGGTGTTTGAAGATGCTGCCTGCACTATCCTTTCGGAATATGTATTAGATTTTGTTTACGATGAAACATGTAGATGCTAATGAAAACAATTTACACAACACTACCAATATATGATAAGCTCGCAAAACAGCTTTATGAACGTGCTAAGCATGCAGGTATGGATCAGCCAAAACCTATTATCTGTCCACTGAATGAGCTGCCATCTTTTCAGTGGTTAGATTATGGTAGTGGTGCAACGACTGTAACGGCTATCAGCTTAATAGATATAAACGGTAATTCGACTGTGATAACAGGATATTTCGCCACACTGCCGACACTTCATGCAATAACCGGTGATGAATATTTTGTTTATAACGGAGGAGCATTGACCTCATCAATGCCATGCGGCCTTCACTACCTGAAGATAACCACTGACGCAGGTACTTATTACTCGGAGTGGTTCGATGCAGAGAATGTCTATGACAAGGGGGCATATTCATCGAAATATCTTATAATGACTTTCACAAACACTTACGACTTTGGAGATATCCTTTACCATACCGGCTTCACCCAGAAGGCATGGTTTGAATCTGAGACTATGGAGC
>Ga0315276_10007256_pt1 | contig 10246 bp, 10 predicted proteins | sample YL17G05_0_MG_FD_204542 | JGI IMG/M metagenome (GOLD analysis project Ga0315276, IMG submission 204542) | Sediment microbial communities from Yellowstone Lake, YNP, Wyoming, USA - YL17G05_0 | ecosystem: Environmental > Aquatic > Freshwater > Lake > Sediment | place: USA: Wyoming | collected... | reverse complement strand
CGGGCGGCATCGAGCTGACTCAATGCCTGCCGCAGCTCCTCGAGTTGCTGGCGCATCTCCGGCGTGAGCGCCCGGTCGAGCTGTCGGGCGATCTCCTGCATCAGGCGCTGGAATTCAGGGTCCTGCACTCCGGCCTCCGCCGCGGCCTTCTGCAACTCTGCAATGGCGGCTCGGGTCTCCTCCGCCTGCCGAACAAGTTCCTCCTGCTGCCGCGCGACTTCTTCCGCGCGCTTTGCGTCTTCGAATGACATCGCCGAGGCGTCGCGGCGGCCCGGATTGTCGGTCGCTGAACGCGACGCCTCCCGCGAGAGGTCTTCGGTTTGCCGCTGCAATTGCTTGCTGGCAGACGCGAGCGAGTCGAGCTGCGCCCCTACCGACTCCGTAGCCGCGCGCTCGGCCGCGCGCACCTCCGCAATGGTCGGCAAGCGAAGGATGTACTCGCGCGAGCGACCGCTCCGGGGATGCGGAGCGTTGTCCGTCGCGACGGCGTAATAGCGAACGGTGTCGCCCGGCAGCAGTGCACGGCCTTCCAGCGCCAGCATGAAGGGGAGCATCAACTGTTCGGGTGCGCCCGCAGGGATCACCACCGGTTCCCGACGCTCCAGGTCCTCCACGCCGAGTCGGCTGATGCGCCGGCTCACGATCGCGACCGCGGACAGGCCGTGATCATCGCGTACGTCAATGACCAACGGAACTGTGAGGCCGAGCGGCGCGAGCGTATCGGCCCCGGGAACCGGGATGCTCACCGCCGGCGCGCTGTCAGGGGCGATCCGGAGCAGGAGCGTGGCATCGTCCCCGGCCAGGGGGGGGCCACTGACAGTCGCCAACGACAGTCGATATGTGCCGGAGACAGCGGGAACGGCGCGCCCGGCAAACCGAGCGCCGTCCACGGTCAGGGTGGCGGCGCCTCGGGGGCCAATCAGTTCCGCCCCGGCGAGCGGCACGGTCGCCTCTCCCTCCACCAGCAATCGGGTTCCTTCTGGCAGAAGGATGGAGTCGGGTCCGACCGCCAGCGGTTCGTCCTCGAGCCCGAGGTACCCGGGGTACTGCGCCGTCACCGACAGCGACCCCAGGAAGGCCGGCATGCGCACCGTGACATGCAGCGTGTCGGATGCACGGCCACCGCTGGTGGCGCGGACAAACAGGTCCATCGTCAGGGGGCCAGATGGAATTTGCGCCCTCCCCACCGAATCGAGCATCACCTCGTCGGAGCGCCAGGTCTCGCCTGGGCTGCGTCGCCACAGGGTGACCGCGCGCCGCCCCGGCGCCTGGACTGTGAGGGACATCCCGTCTCCGCGATTGACCGCCAGAGTGGACGCCTCGAGCCGCACGGCGCCGAGGGCAAGTCCGAGCGCCTCCGCCGGGTGCCAGAGCATGCGCACCGGCGCGCGTGCCGGGCCGGCGCCGAGCAGGCCCATCGCTCCGGCCAGGAGCGCCAGTGCTCCAACCCGGTTGTCTCGCTGAATGCCGGCGCGGAGCGGGGCCAGCGCGCCGGGCCCCCGCGTCAGAAGATCAGCGGCACGTGCCTGATCTGCGGCGACGTACAGGTCGGCGCTGAGTCCGTTTGCCGGCGCCGAGAGCATCCCGGTCAGCGCCCCGAGTCGCCACGATCCTTCGGATTCCAGAAGACGGGCGAGCGCGGGCACACGGAGCGAGCGAGAACGCCGCCGCCACACTCCGAGGGCGACCACAGAACCCGTCACCGCAATGAGCCACGCGGCGGGCACCCACCAGAACGAATGCACCACACCGAGTCGCGCGAGCCAGGCCGCGGTGCCGAGCACCAGCAGAAGCGCCCCGACCACACGCGTGCCACCCCCCACCGCGACACGCCGCACCAGTGGTGTGGAGAGTTCCGCCAGTGCCGCGTGAGTGTTTCGCGGATTCATTTGCCCGTCCCCACCGCATACGCAACGAGATTCACGCCCATGCGGAGTGCGGACTCGCGGATTTCCGCCGGATCCTTGTGCACGTCGGGGTCTTCCCACCCATCGCCGAGATCGGACTGATAGGTGTAATAGACGGCGAGACGGCCGTCGATAAAGACGCCGAAGCCCTGCGCCGGCTTCCCGTCGTGCTGGTGAATCTTTGGAACGCCAGACGGGAACTGATAGACGAGGTTGTAGATTGGGTGGTCCAGCGGCACCTCGACCAGCGGGCGGTCCGGAAAGAGCCGAGCCAGTTCGCGCCGGAAGGATTCATCCATTCCGTAGTTGTCGTCGGCGTGGAGGAAGCCGCCCTGCAGCAGGTAGCGCCGCAGGGTGACAAGGTCCGCGTCGCTGAACCGGACGTTGCCGTGCCCGGTCATGTACAGGTAGGGTACTTCCCACAGCGTCGGCGACGAGAGCGTCACGACGCGTTCACGCGCGGCCGTCTGGAGGTCGGTGCGGGCTCGGACCGCCGCCAGCAGGTTGGGGAGGCTCGATGGATTGGCGTACCAATCGCCGCCGCCATCATAGTGCAGCCGCCCCATGGTGACCCCTGCCTCCTCCTGCGCACCCAAGGCGGTGACACCGGCGAGCACGAGAACGGTCACGCACGAGCAGAAGAGGCCCCGTAGCGGGGGCCTGAGACACATCACGGAAGCTCCATGACCAGGCGATATACCTCATTGCGGCCGAGGCCGCTCGATTCCGTCAATCGCCGGACGACATCCTTCCGGCTCAGACCCTCCGCGAGGAGCGCCGCCGCGTCCGTGCGGATCGTCTCCAGATCTGGTGCCAGGGCGGCATCCGCGGACGCGCCCTCGAGCACAAGAGTGATCTCGCCCTTCGGGGGGTGCGCGTCGTACCACTCCGCCAGTTCCTCGAGTGTGCCCGTGCGGAACTCCTCATGGATTTTCGTGAGTTCCCTGGCGACCACGGCCCGCCGTTCGGGTCCGCAAACCTCCGCCAGGTCCCGAAGCAGGGCCGTCAGGCGTGGCGGTGCTTCGTAGAACACGACGGTCCACCGTTCGGACGCGGCCCGGGCCAATTCGTCCTGCCGTTCACGACCCTTGCGCGCCGGGAACCCGAGAAAGAGGTATCGGTCCGCCGGGAGCCCTGACGCGGAAAGCGCGGTGGCCACCGCCGACGCACCAGGAATAGGGACGACCGCGCAGCCCCCCGCCCGCACCGCCGCGACCAGGCGGGCTCCTGGGTCACTGATCCCGGGCGTGCCCGCGTCGGTCACCAAGGCCACCGATTGCCCGGCGTTCAGGAGCGCTACAATCGGCTCCGCCTGGCTCGCTTCGCTGTGGGCGTGGACGGAGACCATGCGGGGGGTGGCCCCGATGTGCTGCAACAGCGTGCGGCTCCGGCGGGTGTCCTCGGCAGCTACGACATCGACCGTCCGCAACACCTCGACGGCGCGTGTGGTCAGGTCTCCGAGGTGTCCAAGCGGGGTGGCGACGATGTAGAGGGTGCCGGGGACTACCAGGTGAGACTCCAGGGGAAATGCGCGTAGAACCCGGCGGCCTGAAGCAGGTGGCGCTGGTCCCGCGTGGTCGACTGAAGAATCCGCGGCCCGGCACCTGGTGCGACCACCTCGACCTCGGTCAGCAGCGCGCCGGTCCACGCCGCCAGGTCGGCCGTCAACTCCGTCGCGGGCGTCGCCACCATGGCCGGATCACCGCCATTCGAGGGCAGGATACTGTTGAGTGCCGGACGCTCGGGAAGCAGGCGCGCGGTCACCCGATCCACCCGACGAAGGCCGTCCTCCGGCAGTTCAGTCTCGATGGCGCTGGAAATCCGCAGGAAGAGGTCTCGATACATTCGAACCTGCGACGGCAGCACCTGGGCAGGGAGTCCTGCCACCGGCGGCACGCCGCTGACGGACAGCGCCGGCCGCACGCCGTCGGGCCCCGGTTGGAAGATCCCCTCGATGTACAACGGCAGCGTGACGGACTCCGGACGCGCATAGAAATAGCCGCCGCTGAACTTTCCGTGATCGAACTGCAGGTAGTTGACCCGACCGTTCGAGATGATCTCGAGCGCGCCGGTGAGCGACTCTTCCACCACCCGGGGGAAGATCAGCTCGGGGTGCTTCGAGTCCACCACCCAGGGCTCCGCAGGACCAGCGCACGCCTGGTACATCAGCTCCAGCTGAGCGAGCGGCGCCGCGCAATATGCCGCCTCGCCCCGCTCCGGGTCCGACTTGAGCCGCCGCACCGCCTCCGCGACCGGCAGGACCGTGCGCTCCCCGGCGCCAATGCCCGCGGCGGTGACCAGCTCCCCCTGCTGGAAGAAGAGCAGGATCAATTCATCCGGGAGGTAGCCAAGGAAGTAGGCGTCCACCTTGCCGTCTCGGTCGCGCTTGGCGAACGAAAGCAGGTTGTCCAGGTGGATGTAGATCAGGCGCGTGCGCGCGAGCAAGGTGTCCGACGCCGGAAAGGCGACGTCGCTCAGCCGGACGGCGGAGTGAAGCAGGCGGGTGCCGCTGACGCGCATAGACCCTCGGTGGGACAGGCCGCCCGAGAGGGCGGCCCGGGACGCGACGCCTTACGCCGCGAGGTGGTGCTGGATCTTCGACGCGATGGCCGGCTTGGGAACGGCCCCGATGACGGTGTCCACGTGCTTCCCGTCCTTGAAGAACAGGAGCGCGGGGATCGACCGGATGTTGTACCGGGCCGCAACCCGCTGATTTGCATCCACGTCGAGCTTGGTGATCCGGACTTTGCCCGAATACTCCTCGGCAAGCTGATCAAGCGACGGTGCGATGATCTGACAGGGTCCGCACCAGGCAGCCCAGAAGTCCACCAGCACGAGTCCCTTTTGCTGCTCCACCTCGGCGGCGAAGTTACTCTCGGTTACATCAATCGTGTACTGCCCCATGTGCGTCCAACCTCCCAGAGTGCGGCGGGGTGCGCGCGCGCGCGCCCCAGAGTTAAGTTCAAGCCCATCAACCTGTCACGCCGGAGTCTCCGTGCCGGATGCCCCCCGCATTGCCCATATCGGCATCGCCGTCAAGGATCTCGGCGAGGCCCTGACATTCTATCGCGACATCCTCGGCCTCGTGCCCCACCCCGCCGAAATTGTCGATGGCGCCACCATCGTCTCGCTGCCGTTCGGGGAGGCCGAGGTGGAGCTCCTGGAGCCCCGGGACGCCGACTCGCCGATCGCGAAATTCCTGGAGCGCCGCGGCCCGGGCATCCACCATGTCTGCTACCGGGTGGCCGACCTCGACGCCGCCCTCGACCGTGCCCGCCACGCCGGCTACCGACTCGTGGACGAAGCCCCGCGTATCGGCGCGGGCGGATGCCGCATTGCGTTTCTGCACCCCAAGTCCACTGCCGGGATCCTCATTGAACTCACCGAGTGACCCGTCACCTGTGTCCGACGGTCAGATCGGATTCCCCTGGCCATCGCAGGGCCTGCCAGGATTGCCAGCCGACGTGATATCGACGTTTTGGACCAGGTACTGGTCCTTCCATTTTCCCACGATGAAGGGCACCGAGTTCTGGCAATTGCCGACGAAGATCCGCATCGTCACCATGACCTGCTCCGGGTGTCCGTCCACCGTACCCAGCGCCGCGACCTTTGCCGAGTCGTTCGTCAGGTACTTCTGCATGATCCGGATGCGCTTTTCGTAATCGGGGGGCTGTTTGGTCTTGGCGGCCGGGCCCGATGCGCCGCCCCAATAGGTGGCCATCAGTGTCAGATTGGTGTCTTTGGCGGCCGCGAGAAACGCCTTGACGGTCGTCTCGGGGGAGCGGTTCGACATCGGGCCGCCGCTCCCGGCGCCAGTGCCGCCGGCACAGGCCGCGACGAGGAGCAAGCAGGGAATCCAGCGCAGAGTCACGGGCCAGCCGCCTTGTGAAATGGACTGCATCAAACGTAAACCGCGCACGGAGTGCGAGCAATGACGCCAGTCAGGCTCTATGTGAACATCGACCACGTCGCCACGGTCCGCCAGGCGCGGCGCGCCGACGAACCGGATCCGCTGGCCGCGGCGCGTGCCGCCATGGCGGGCGGGGCCGACGGGATCACGGTGCACCTCCGTGAAGACCGCCGTCACATCCAGGACGCCGACGTCGTCGCGATCTCGGAGTCGCTGTCCTCGCCGCTCAACTTCGAGCTCGCCTTGAGCGACGAGATCGTGGGACTCGCCTGCCGACTCCGGCCCTTTCAGGTGACCCTCGTCCCCGAGCGCCGCGAGGAAGTCACCACCGAGGGCGGGCTTCGCGTCAATTCGCGCGATGCACGGCTGCGGAACGCCATCCGGCGCCTCGACGAGGTGGGCTGCCGAGTGAGCCTTTTCATCGACCCGGTGCTCGATACTATCGACGCCGCGAAGGACCTCGGCGTCCCCGCCGTGGAACTCCACACCGGGGAGTACGCCCACCGGTGGCGTGAGAGCTCCGCCGCCCTCGACCAACTGCGGCTGGCAGCCACTCATGCCGCCGAACTCGGGCTGGCCGTCCATGCCGGGCACGGGCTGACGTACTCCAACGTCCTCGACGTGGCGGCGGTTCCCGAGATCGAGGAACTCAACATCGGACACAGCATCGTCAGCCTGGCGCTCTTCCACGGGATGGAGAGTGCCGTCCGACACATGAAGCGCCTGCTGACCGAGTCCCGCCAGAGCTCCGGCCTGGCGTAACCTTTCCCGGGAACCCCGCACACCCTAACTTGGTTCGACATGCCCAATCCCCTCGGCCCGACTGACTTCTTTGCGCTGGAGGCTGGCGAGTACCTCGAGCGGCTCGCCCGGCTCGTGGCCATTGACGGCGGCCCACCGCCGGATGAGTTCGTGCGCTATGCGCGCGCCCTCCGCGGCTCCGCCCTGATGGCCAATAAGCCGGAAATCACCCGAGCCGCCGGAGCACTCGAAGGAGTTGCCCGCGCGTTTCACGAACGGGCTCGCCTCTGGGACGCCGCGCTTGCCGAAGTGGTCGGGCAATCGGTGGACGACCTGAAACGACTGGTCCGACAGGCGAGGGAGTGGACCGCCGACGACACCGCGCGGGCCGACCGACTTTCGCAGTCGCTGGAATCGATCAGCGGCCGCCCCCCGGAAGGAGGCCGGCCCCCTGCCCGGAGCCGGGGCGAGTTGAACGCCGGTGTGCGCGCCTTCGTCGCTCGGGAAGGCGCGCTGGTGGCCAGCGCCCTCGATCGCGCCGCCCGCGCGCTCGAAGCCGACCCGACCGCCCGCGACCCGCTGCACAACATCCTGCGCCGCATGCAGTCGCTCCGGGGTCTCGCCGCGCTGACGGACCTCGCGCCCCTGCCGGAGTTGCTCGACAGCCTCGAACTGGCCATCGGCGATCTGCTGCGGGCTGGCGCCCCGCCTGCCGGGGTCGGTGAGGTATTCGATGCGGCGGCGCAGGCCCTGACCCGCGCCGCTCGGGACGTGGCAGACACCGGCCGGCCGGCCGCAGATGCGCCTGAGGCCCGTCATTTTGCCGTCCTGCTCATCCGGCGCCTCGCCGATGACCGGGACGTCGTCGGCATCGAGACGCTCTGTCCCATCGGCCAGTCCAGCATCGTACGCCCCGGTACGCCGTTCGAACAGCCCACCGCCGTCGCCCTTGGGTCCGTGGAGCTCCTGACCCACGGCGAGTTCCTGGTGCAGGCCGCCGACGAGTTGGAGCGGGCCGAGACCGACACCCAACGGGACCTTCGGCTGTTCAATCTCACCGGGGCCCTCGATTCACCTCGCCTCGTGGCGGCTGCCACCATCGGGCACGGCCTGGACACCTTCGGGCGGGCGGTCCGCCTCGCCATCGTCACCGGCACCGCGGCGGGCGATCCTGCCGGCTTCGCCGCAGCGCTCCGTTCGGCCGGTACGCTCATCCGTGGCCTCGGACCCCGAAGCGATGCCGAGGCGGCTTCGACCGAATTGGCGGGGTTGGCGGCCATGCTCGGGCAGGCGCCCGATGACATCGTGCCCATCGAGTCCCTTGCCCCGGACGACGTCGTCGTTCCGGTCGAACAGCTCGCTCCCGAGCCGGAGCCAGGGGAGTTCCCGCCGGCAGAGGCCTCGGAAGACGTGTCCCTTGCCGGGAGTTTCCTCACTTTCGCCCGCCTCTCGGGAGCGCGGAGTCGCACCTCCGGCAATGGCGGCGGCGCTCGCACCTCGGCGCCGGTGAGTCCGGCGCCGGGGACGGCAGCCGCTCCAGATGAAGCGATTGACATCGGGACCCTGCTCTACCGAGGCGAGGCTGCGCTGCGCCGTGCCGATCAGGTGCGCCGAGACCTCACGGACCTGCTTCGAGGCGGGGCCGAACTCAGGAGCATCCGTCCGCTCCTCGACGAACTGCTCGACCTGGTCCCGCTGGCGCTCGAGCGCTCCGCTTGATCGGATCGCGTCACCGGATTTGGCAGCTGCTGCTCGCCATCTCCATCTCAGCCCTGCTCCTCTGGTGGGCCTTCCGAGACGTCAACCTCGCGGAGGCCGTGGGCTACCTCCGCTCCGTACGACTGGGCTGGCTTCTGGCGGCGGTCGTCGTGGCCACCACGCTGTTCCCACTCAGACTGTTCCGCTGGCGCCTGCTGCTCCGCAAGGAAGACGGGGGCCCGTATCCCTGGCTCCCACTCTGGCACGCCATCGCGATGGGGTTCGCCGCCAACAACCTCCTGCCCTTCCGCGCGGGTGAGGTCGTCCGAACCGTCGCCGCCAGCCGGCTCACCGGCGCCCGCCTCACCAGCGCGTTCGCTTCGGTGGCAGTGGAGCGGGTCTTTGACGCGCTGACCTTGGTAGGACTCCTGGCCATCGCGCTGCTGATGCCAGGCATGCCCTCCGGCCTCTCGGTGGCGGGGATCCCCGTGCAGCGGGTGGCAACCACGGCCGGACTGCTCGCGCTCGCGGCGCTCGGCTGTGCGGGCCTGGTCGTGGCCTTTCCGCGGGCGGCGGAGGGCATCATCCGCCGAATCGTCCCGTCCGACCGGATTGCGCTGCGCCTGATCGAGATGATCGAGGGGATACGACAGGGACTCGGGGTCCTCCAATCGCCGCTGCGACTGGCCGGCGTGATCGCCTGGTCGGTCGTGCTGTGGCTGGTCAACGCCCTCTCCTTTTATCTCGCGTTCTCCGCGTTCGACCTGCCGGTAGACTACGTCGGAGCGGTCGTACTTCAGGGCGTGCTGGCGTTCGGCATCGCCGTCCCCTCCGCGCCCGGATATGTCGGTCCGTTCGAGGCCGCCATCACGGCGGTCCTCGCCCTGTACGGAATCGGGGCGAGTCAGGCCGTCGCGTACGCGGTCGGCTACCATCTCACCACGTTTGTGCCGATCACCCTGCTCGGCGTCTGGTCCGCCACCAAGACCGGCCTCGGACTCGCTGCGACGGCGCGCGAGGCCCCGCCCAATGCCTGACGGGCCGCTCACCCGGAAGGCCCCGGCCAAGGCGAATCTCTTCCTGCGCATCCTGGCACGGGAGTCCTCCGGGTTTCACGGCATCGAGACCCTCTTCTGCCTGCTCGACCTCGCGGACGACCTGACGGCGGAGCGGCGGCCCGGCGACAGCGTCAGCATCGACGTCCGGGGCGCCGACGTTGGGCCCGCGCAAGACAACCTCGCCGTTCGCGCGGTGGACATGGTACTGCAGGCCACCGGCCGCCAGTTCGGCGTCCACCTGACGCTGGAGAAGCGGATCCCCATGCAGGCGGGATTGGGTGGCGGGTCCAGCGATGCGGCAGCCGCCCTCATCCTCACCAATCAATTGGCCGGCAACCCAGTGCCGAGGCACGAGCTGCTGCAGTTCGCGGCGCGGCTGGGGAGCGACGTCCCGTTTTTTCTGAGCGAGGCGCGCCTGGCCCTCGCGTGGGGGCATGGCGAGCGGATGTTGCGCCTTCCCGCTCTGCCGGAAGCGCCGGCGCTCCTGCTGGTGCCTGCGGAGGGCATGCCGACAGCGGAAGCGTATGCCTGGATCGATCAGGGGAGTGAAACCACCCGGCGCGGCGGACTGGCCCTCGACCCCGTCACATTGAGCGGGTGGGGAGATATCGCCCGCATGGCAGGCAACGATTTCGAGGCCGCCCTTTTTGCCCGGAAGCCGAGCCTCAAGGCTGCCTTTGAGGCGCTGGCCGGAACGCGGCCCCTGCTCTGTCGGTTGACCGGTTCCGGGTCGGCGTTCCTGGCGGTCTATCGAACCCCGGCCGATCGGGCCGATGCCGTGATGATCCTTGGCCGCAAGCACGGCCGCCTTCTCGAGGTCACGGCCGGCGGTTAGGGGCTGCCAGCCCGCAGTCCCACGTCCCCAGTCCCCAGTCCTTTCTCCTGCCCCACCAATGCTTTACCTTTGATCCCGCTGGCCCTTCGTCCAATGG
>Ga0315276_10007253_pt1 | contig 10246 bp, 11 predicted proteins | sample YL17G05_0_MG_FD_204542 | JGI IMG/M metagenome (GOLD analysis project Ga0315276, IMG submission 204542) | Sediment microbial communities from Yellowstone Lake, YNP, Wyoming, USA - YL17G05_0 | ecosystem: Environmental > Aquatic > Freshwater > Lake > Sediment | place: USA: Wyoming | collected... | reverse complement strand
CGGACGATTCGTATTGATGAGCAGAAGCCCTCCGTCCGGCATCCCTTTCAGAATATTGATCCCTTTGACGATGGTGGGTTCAACGATCACCACCACGTCGGGATGATTGTTGGTATAGAGGTACTTCATCTCAATTTCTTCGTCGCTGATTCGCGCATATTTCCGGGTGGTAACGAGCACACGGTCGGGCAGGTCTTCGTAGTTGTCGAAGGCCTGGATAAATTTACCCTCCATCTTCGCAGCCTGGGCAAAGGCATTGGCGATATCTCGGGCCTCTTTATCCATGACCACTCCTCTTGTCCAAACAGTTATTTCAGTCACTTTAGCCATAAACACATACCTCCTTCAACTAATGTGGATCAGTCAATCAAACTGACCCAGTTAACTAATCCTTAATATTGGGATATACCTCTTCCATTGGAAACGGTGACTTCTTACCACCTCCTTTCTTTTTATCGAACAAGATATTCTCTACATCCTCTAAGTGACGACGCATGGCCTGTCGGGCAACCGCCCCGTTGCCATTTTTGATGGCGGCGAGGATATTACGATGGCCATGAAGGGATTTTTGTTTTCTTTCCTTTGTTTGAAGGTACTTTTCACGGGTTTTGCCGAGAAGATCAACAAGGGCAAGAAGAAGACGCTCCAAAACCCTATTTCTTGCCATCCGTGCCAGGAGGTGATGAAACTCGGAATCCGTTTGGATCGGGTTCTTACCGTTGGCGACCTCTTTTTCCTGTTCCTTGAGGATTTCCTCCAACTCATTGATTTCTTCAGGCGTTCGGTTTTCTGAGGCCAGTTGGGCAACTTCCGGTTCGATTATTTTGCGGAGGGAAAAGATATCGATCATATCGTCCTTCTCATGGAAGAGGGATGACGCCAAAGGTTGTACAAGGGCTTCTTCACTGGAAGCGATCACATAGGTTCCATCGCCTTGGCGCCTATCAACAAGCTTCATCGTTTCCAGGAAAAAAATGGCTTCCCGCACGGTGGCCCGGGATACCTTAAAGGTTTCAGATAATTCTCTTTCGGTGGGAAGCTGGTCACCTCGCTTCAATTTTCCCTTTTCAACAAGATTACGGATTTGTTTGACGATATCCTCGTAGGCCTTTTTTTTGATCACCGCTTTTAGCACGAAGAAAATCCCTCCTTTTCTTACATGCTTCTTATCGCCTCTTTAAAGTGCGTGGCGCCGATTGCAAGTTTAGTTGACGGCCTTTTCTCTGGGGCATTAATTAACTCAGCAATGGCCATCATGGTTGCACTTCTACAAATCAATGCGATTTGAGAACCCACCATCCCTTCCGTCGATTTGGCTAACCCCATCAGGTCCACATCACTCCCCAAAGGCCTTTCTCTGGTGTGCACCTGAAATATTTCTAACCGCTCTTCCTCGTCAGGGATGGGGAATCTAAGAACATAATCAAGTCGTCCAGCACGCATTAAAGCAGGATCAAGTAAATCCTCACGATTTGTGGCGCCGAGAACGATCACCTGGGAAAGATCACTTAAGTTATCCAGCTCGTTGAAAAACTGACTCACCATGCGTTCTACGGCCCCTCCCTCACTTCCATGGCCCCGGGTTGTCACCAAGGCATCGATTTCGTCAAAAAATAGGATACAAGGCGCCGATTGTTTGGCTTTTTTGAAGATCTGATGGAGTGCCTTTTCTGATTCTCCCAACCATTTCGAAAAAAGGATCGGACCGCTGATGGAGATGAAATTCAAACCAGTTTCACCAGCCAGGGCCTTTGCCATAAGCGTCTTCCCGGTACCCGACGGCCCGGAAAAAAGTATCCCCCTTGGGGGAAGCACTTTACCTGTAATAAAAAACTCTGGATATTTGCGAGGCCAATCGACAATAGAAATGAGAGTCTCCTTGGTCTTTTCTAATCCACCGAGATGATGCCATTTCACAGTTGACCTTTCGGTATAAAATTCACGTGTTGCCGTGGGTTCAATCTCACGGAGGGCTGTTAAAAAGTCCTCCATCGTGATCTGTAACTGTTCCGGGGTGGCGAGAATAGTATCGAGATGATTTTCCCCCTCAAAGGAAAGATATCTCCTTAAAGCCACCATTCCTGCCTCTTTGCATAAAGCCTCTAAATCAGCTCCGACAAAGGCGTGGGTAATTTGGGCAAGGCGGTCCAAATCAACGTCAGGGGAAAGAGGCATACGACGGCTGTGAATCCTGAGGATGACCTGACGTCCCTCAACATTAGGAACCGGAAGGGCGATTTCGCGGTCAAAACGGCCTGGCCTCCTCAAAGCAGGGTCTATCATTTCTTGGATATTGGTAGCCCCAATAACAATTACCTGTCCACGCGAAACCATGCCATCCATCAGGGCGAGGAGTTGTGCAACCACCCTTTTTTCGACATCTCCCAAAACCTCCGCGCGCTTTGGGGCGATGGCATCTATTTCGTCGATAAAGATGATACTGGGAGCGTTACGGGTGGCCTCTTCAAAGATTTCCCGCAAGCGTGCTTCGCTTTCGCCATAAAATTTATGGATAATTTCTGGTCCATTCACTCTGATAAAATGGAGTTTGGTCTCGCTTGCAATGGCACGGGCAATCAGAGTTTTCCCTGTTCCAGGTGGACCGTAAAGGAGCACTCCTTTCGGTGCCTCAATCCCCAGTTTTTCGAAGGCCTCCGCATAACGCAAGGGAAGCTCCACCATCTCACGAATGAGCTTTAATTCATTTTCAAGTCCACCCACATCCTCATAAGAGACATGGGAAGGTGCCTCTAAAGAAAAATCCGGCTTCTTTAAGAGGAATTTTGTTTTTTGATTGATGATGGCTCCCCCTGAAGGGGAGGTCGCTTCGACCTGGAAAAGGCGTTCTTTTCCTGCCAAAAAGGGGACATTGATTTTGTCTCCAACAATTACCGGTAGCCCCTGGAGGATTTTCGCAAACTGCTCGAGCTCATTTTCTTCAGGCAAGACATTTGTAAAATCGAGAGGGCTGACAAGAACGGTTGTAGCGGTTTTACGGGGAATCTTTTTGATCGAAACCACTTCCCCTAAATTCGCCTTGGCATTGCTCCGTGTGATGCCGTCAATCTGGATCGACTTTTTCCCGTAAAATTCTGGAAAGGTTCCTGTAATCCTGGCGACGGTCTTTTTTTCTCCACTGATCTCAATCAGGTCACCCAGGACGCCATTGATGGCTTTTATATCCTCGGGGTCAAGGCGCGCCAGCCCTTTACCTACATCTTCAACCAGCGCTTCACTCACCTTCAAATCCAGGGTCATCGTCATGAAATGGAGCCTTACCCAAATTGGTTAGAAGATCAGACCATATGACAAATATTTTTACCCAAAATTTTACACCATTGTCAAGATATTTCTGTGAGATTTCTGAAAAAGTCCAGAAATCTTAAAATCTGTACTACTAACCTTGAATTTCTTGAAATTTTGTTAAGCAAATTTTGTCAAGATTTTCCCCCTCACCCTATCCCTCTCCCCCGCCCTCGGAGACTGTGTCACAATCAACAAGAAACTACTTCCGTTGCAACACGGGATAGGCGGTCGGGTGACGAAGCTTTAGGGCGGGAACCTTTCATTGCTCAGATTCGGCGCTCCAAGCCCATGAAAAGAATCCAATTTCTAAGAAGACCGATTACCTATAACGTTAAACGACCGCATCCTAAAGCTGAGGAGCTTGACCGCCTGTCCCGCCGGAATCTACCCCCCCCCTCATGATTACGACACAGTCTCTCGGGGGAGGGAAGAGGGTGAGGGGGTGATTTCATTGGTTCTTTTCGGTTGCGGCTACGCTGCGCTGTGTAATCCTCTTTTGAAATCTGTGTAATCAAGAGGGCGTGTAGTAGTTTTTTAGAGCTCTCTCTGTCCGGAGTTTACTGTTTTTATTCCTTTATTTCCGGTGATAGTCTATATTTTGAATGAGCGGGGTCATGCGGATTTGGATAAGTGGAGTTTGGGTTTCAATGCTTTTTGCCCTCTTTATCATTTTCTCGCAGTTTATATGCTGGGGAAGTGAAGCATCATTGTCGCCGCAGGCTTTAGCCTGCATTTACAGACTTCTCCCCTTTTCTAAATTTTTCCAGAAGGATCTCGGCCCGGAAAGGATTGAAAACACCGCACTCGCAACATTTGGCCATCATCTTAGCCGCTTTCTTAGGTGTCAACCTTCGAAGTTTCACATATTCGATCATCTTTCGAATGAGGTTGAAGGAGACCATGCCATGACCGCACATCGTGTTAAATTCTAAAATTTCCCTTTCAGGCAAACGATCCTTGGAGCCCCAGAAACCGAGGGAATGTTCGACACTATGCCTATCCATACCTGCCTTTCTGCAGCATTGCCGAACCTCATCCAAAAGTCCACTGATGATAATGCTGATTCCCAGATCGGCACGGATCAGTTCCTCCACCACTTTCTGAAGCGTATCTATGTCAGCGAAGACAGCCGCTGCTCCAGCCCCATCTCCTTGGTTGGAAATCAATTTCTGAATGTCGATGTCGTCCTGGTGGATGTTTCCCTGCTTGCTGTCGCCGATATTGATAGGGTGATATTTCAAACAGATTCGCATGAACTCCTGTAGCTTGGGACCAGATCCTTCTCGGGTGATTCCCTTTGCCGTGTAGGCGAAGATGACATAATCGTTTTTCAGACTTTCCAATGTCCCTTGTCGATGGAGTGTATTGGTCATGGTTCAACTCTCCTCGAATAAGGGGCGCCCCAATCCTATATTGGTTTTCCCGTTGGGCGAAAGTTTGTAGCCAGCCTTCTTTACCCACTCCTCATGAGGGACCGTTCCGTCAGGGAGGCATTTGGATGCAACCCCCGCGCTGATGACCGTATCCACTTCCTTCTGAACCATTTCCAAGGTACGGAGGAATTCTGGAATCCTCTCCAGCTCTGTCTTCATCTCGATGATGGCCGACAGGACCTTTTCATTCAGAACCTCGTCTTTCATCTTCCCGGTCTCCGGGTTAACCATTGACTGAGTCACAGGATTTTTCTTTTCAAAGTATAGTTTGAGTTTGGCAAGGGCCATGGCCACCTTTTCGATATCCCGGAAGTAGGCACCGGTTCCTGGCCTGCCCATTTCTACAACCAATCCTACCTCTCCTCGACGAATTCTGCCGGTCACATCGTTGGTTTTAATCTCATCTGTGCCTCGGCCGCCCCCGCCTGTCCCCGGGTGTATGGTAGTGGGATCGCTGAACAGTGCCCGGATGCTCCGCGGCCACTCCAACTCAGGGAGCGTCAGAGCACCCGTTGGGCAAACATCAACCTCGGCTAAGTATCCTAATCGGAAAAAGGATAGGATCTTTCGGATGGTTCGAACGAACCAAGGTTTTTGACCCTCATTACGCAGCACCCGGTAGCAGGTATTACACTCCACACATTCATCCTGATTCACGACAGACTTTCCGTCTTCGTCCAGATAGATGACGCCCATGGTACAAACCGCGTGACAATTGCCGCATCCTACACATTTCTTCTTATCGATCTCCATTTTAATGCCTCTCTATGATCTCACTTATTCTTTCCTTTCTAACACAGGTTTGTTTTAAAGACAATGAAAAATTGTATCCAAAAATAATACTTTCAATGAAAAGGGCCTGAAGTGAAACCTTTGTGGTTTAAATACACCTCATTGGCGATTAAAATATAAGTCATTGTAATTTAAAAAGAATTTTTATTAAAGATTTTCTTGACAATATAGAAACAAAATCCTAATATTTGTTAAAACCAAAAACAAATCCAAAAATTGGATACAATATTGAATAAACTCCCCCTTCGAAAAACCTATCAAAAGAATACCATCTCAGTCAGGGAGAGGACTTATGAATTTTTAAAATCGTCCGTTCTCTCTGGCCATTTCAATCCGGGAGAAAGGCTAACCGAAGAGCATCTGGCAAAAAAGTTAGGAGTCAGCCGAACCCCTGTTAGGGAAGCCCTTCACAAGTTAGAATCAGAAGGCCTGATCAAAGCCCTTGAGACAAGGGGATTCATTGTTTCCCGAGATTCGAAGGACGAGGTGGAAGAACTGTTTGAACTTCGAGCCATTCTGGAAGGGTATGCATTGAGGATTATCTCTGAAAGGATTTCTAAGGAAGATCTTGAACGGCTGAATGGGTTCATTGAAAGAGCAGAAAATGCATTAAAAAGAGAGAGAATTGAAGAGGTCTTCAAATGGAATACAAAATTCCATGATACGCTTCATGGAATTGTCGTCGAGAAAAAGCGACTCCATCGGCTTTTGGTGAACATAAGAAAATATGTGTTGCGTTATCGAAGAGATACCCTCCAATATCCAGATGGTGGAAAGAGGACTGTCGATGGCCATCGAAAAATTCTATTAGCATTGAGATTGAAAGATCCTGATCTGTGTGAGCGGATGATGCGAGAGCACATCCAGGAAGCCAAAGTGGATGCTGAGCAATTCCTTTTTGAAAAAACTTAAGAAGGCGGGGATGATAAGATTCGATCAGAGATAAATTTTCGAGAGCATAAGAGCTGGGAAGGAGGTTTTATATGAGGGTCCGTGATGACCGATGCATTGGTTGTAAGAGGTGTTTCCCTTATTGTCCTCTGGGGAGGATCCAGATTCTTAGGCGGCATGAGAAGTTTCCTGGCAGAGTATATATCGAGATTGATCAGGATAAATGCACCGACTGCGGGATGTGTTTTCGGGCGAAGATATGTCCTGTCAATGCTCTTTACCAACCGGCAGAGCCTTGGCCCCGTGAGGTCCGTGCGATCTTGAGCAATCCTCTCACCGAGTATAAGGGATCCCAGGTTCCGGGCCGTGGGACCGAGGAGATGAAGACAAATGACGTTTCGGGACGATTTCGTCCTGGAGAGGTCGGAGTGGGTATTGAATTGGGGAGGCCGGGAGTCGCGGCATACTTCAGGGACGTCGAAATTGTAGCGATGGCTTTGTCTCCTTTAGGATATGCGTTTGCCGAGGAAAACCCGGTCACCCAGTTTATGTCAGACAAGAAGACAGGAAAGCTCCGGGATGACGTTCTCAACGAACGGGCAACCTCTGCGATCATCGAGGGGAAATGCAAGCTGGAGAACCTCCCTGAAGTTCTGGCGGCCATTAAAAAGGTTGCAGAGAAAGTGAAAACAGTCTTTACTGTGGAAATCATCTCGAAGGTTCCTCCGGAGGGGGAAATCCCCATCCTTCCTATCTTGAAAAAACTGGGGTATTGGTATTCTATCAACAGCAAAAATAATGTAGGGTTGGGAGAACCAGCCTTTAAATTCTATGAATAGTGGAGGTAAAGGAGAAGAGCCATGACACACAGTTTACATCGAAGAGGTGACAGGGAGAGTCTCAAGGATGATTTTGTGGTGCTCGGTTGTCCATCCACCGGTGTCAATAAGAAAGGCTCCGCACCCAAGACACGAGAGTATTTACGCATTGCCTATACGCACGGGCCGATCAATGAAGGCGATATGAAGACAGGTAACATTTATAACACGACCATTGAGGATATCCTGGATCGCGTGACGGATGGCACCATCGTTGAGGTGACCTATGATAGTCGGGAGAAGGTGGTGGCCTTATTGAAGGAGCTAAAGGAAAAAAGACCCGGGATTTCAATCACGGTGTCAGGTGTCACGGATATTGTCCAAGAGATGATGTATGAAGCGGGCCTGGGTCGCATCCATACGGTCGAATATTCTATGGGTACATGGGGCCAAACCGAGAAGCTGCCGGATTTTGATGTTTTGAAGATTACAACCATGTGTGGCCACGCGATGATCGCCAATGACCTGGTGGGAAAGATGATCCGGGATATCAAAAAGGGTCGTTGGACCCTGGATGAGGTGGCTGTGGAGATGGCCAAGTGTTGCACCTGTGGCAATTTTAACTTGACTCGAGGAAAACAGATATTGAAGGAGATGTTGCCATTATATGTGATGAATCGGTATTGATACAATCGGCCCCTCACCCTATCCCTCTCCCCAGCCGGGGAGAGGGGAGGGTGAGGGGCCGAGGAAGGAGTGGAAGATGCGATACATCATTATTGGAGGAAGTGCAGCAGGGATCAGCGCCGTCGAGGCCATCCGATCCGTAGATCGGACATCCCCCATTGAATTGTTTAGCAGTGAAGGGACCCCCTTCTACTCGCGAGTTTTACTGAGTTACTATATTGCAGGAGCCATTACAAAGGACGAAATACACTTCAGGCCACTCGAGTTCTTCTCAGAAAATAGAGTGAAGGCTCATCTGGGCCAGAGGGTCGAGAGGATTTTGCCCGAGTCAAAATCCATCAGAATGGAAGATGGGAGGGAGTATCCTTTTGACCGATTACTGATTGCTACGGGTTCCTCCCCAAAGATATTGGACATCCTGGGGAAAGATAAGAAGGGTGTAGTGGTCATGAGAAATATCGAGCACGCCCAGGAGATCGTCAACCGCATCGAGGAAATCAGAACGGCATGCGTATTGGGCGGAGGACTGATTGGTCTGAGGACGGGTTATGCTCTTTCGGTTCGTGGAGTGAAAGTGAAGATCATTGTCAAATCCGGTCACGTCCTTTCGCAGATGTTAGACAGGGAGTCGGCAGAGATGATCCAGGGAACGATGCGCGAGCATGGAGTTGACATCCAGCCGGGCTTGGATGCGGTTGAGATCGTTGGGAAAGAATCGGTTGAGGGCGTCATCCTCGACAATGGAGGTAGGGTCAATTGCCAGCTTGTCGTCATTGGTAAGGGCGTCCAGCCCAATGTCGATTTCATCTCATCTACTCAGATCAAAGTAAATGAGGGGATTGTTGCAGATGAGACCATGAGGACCAATTTACCGGACATTTACGTGGCTGGGGATGTAGCAGAGACCTACGACCTTTCCACCGGAAAGATGGGTGTCAATGCCATTTGGCCTTGCGCTTTTGAACAAGGCCGTGTAGCAGGTTTGAACATGGCTGGCAGGGAGGATAAATATGGAGGGTCATTCCGAATGAATTCCCTCGACTTTTATGGGCTGCCTGTGATTTCTATGGGAATCACCCGTCCCGACGGGGATGGATTTCAACAGGTCCAAAGGAAGACGGAAAATATTTATCGAAAGCTTGTCCTAAGGGATGGATGTATTGTCGGAGCGATTCTGGTCGGCCAGGTTCAAAAGGCGGGAATCTTGACCACTCTTTTGAAGAAAAAGGTGAATGTCTCTGGCGACATCCCACTATTGATGAGTAACAGACTCAATTTTGCAGACTTATTGCCATTAGTGAAAAAGAATAAAGAGAGATTCACAGAAGTTGAATACAGAGAACTGAGCCAACGACCGTTGGCATCAACACTTTAGGAGGGTACGATGAAAGTGATCAAAGTGAATCCAGAAAAATGTACGCAATGCCATACCTGTGATCTTTGGTGTGGAATTGAGATTGGTTCTGTGGCTAAGGAGCTCAATGAGGCGATACACGAGAATCCTCAGCCTGTGCCCCGAGTTCATGTGGAGGGAAATAACCTTCCTCTCCATTGTCGCCATTGTGAAGTAGCCCCCTGTATTGACGCCTGTCCCAACGGGACAATGCGGAGAGACCCGGCAACAGGACTGGTCTATGTCTACGAGCCGACTTGCATTGCCTGCTGGATGTGTGTGATGGTTTGTCCTTTTGGAATTATTGCCCCATCGTCTCCGTTGCATACGGCCGTCAAATGCGACCGCTGCCGGAGCATGGAATATCCCATCTGCGTGGATGTATGTCCCACAAAAGCATTGGCTCTGGAGGAAAGAGAGGAAGGAGCGACCTGGTATGGGTATGCTCCCAAACGAAGTTTTTGATGTAGCGCAGGGCTTCAGCCCTGCATCAATAAGCAAGCCTAAAGGCTTGCGCTACAGATTTATTTATCGTTGTCGCCGGAGGCTATGACCCCTAAATGTCCATAGCTCTATAAATTAGAAAGGAGAGAAAGAGATGGATTTCGTACAAAGGAAGACCGCGGATAGTGCAGTAGATCATTTTTTGAAGGAGGCGGCAGAGAAAGAGATTCCATTGGTATGGGATCGTTATGAGGGATTGCTTCCCCAGTGTGGATTTTGTGAGACCGGATTGAATTGTCGGGATTGTCTCCAAGGGCCATGTATAAGCCATCCTTTCCGAGATCAAAACAAAGTGGGTATATGCGGGAAAGACAAGGATATCCTTGGCGTTCATTCTTTTGTCAGGCTGGTGGTTCAAGGGGCCCTGGGTTACTTGGATCAATTGACCGATTTTGCTCAGGGCGTTGAGGCTGGTGAAGGTT
>Ga0315276_10007252_pt1 | contig 10247 bp, 15 predicted proteins | sample YL17G05_0_MG_FD_204542 | JGI IMG/M metagenome (GOLD analysis project Ga0315276, IMG submission 204542) | Sediment microbial communities from Yellowstone Lake, YNP, Wyoming, USA - YL17G05_0 | ecosystem: Environmental > Aquatic > Freshwater > Lake > Sediment | place: USA: Wyoming | collected... | reverse complement strand
ACTCCGGGGGATTTTCTCAACCACCAGAGGATGGCAACCACCAGTATCACCCCACCGAGCGACACGATGGTATAAGACCGCTTCATCCATTCACCGTTTTCAGGCTACGGGCTTGTCAGTCCGAAGCCGAAGCAGGAGATTGGATATCGTGACCACGATCGCAGACACTTCGGGGTGCGCGGAGATGAACCCCTGCACTTGGGGCTGAACCACCGCGAGGACCGCCAGAAGCGCATTCGCCCAGATGGTCATCGACTGATACCATTGCTTTCCCTGATTCGCTGGCATTTTCGTTTCCTCCTTGCTCTTGTTAAAAGCCGACTTGAAGATGTTCCACACTTTCAGCAACTTCAGCAGATTCGCTATGTTCGTGAATATGCTCATGTCTTTCTCCTTTTCTTTTTCTTCGCACCATAAAAAAGTTTCGGGGATATGAGGTAGGCGAAAGCGACCAGCCCACTAATGGCTATAAAAAAGATGATCGCACCAATCATGGCTTCACCTTCATGTCCACGGCTACCTGAACCCATTCGTCCTGCCCCGTCAGGGTCCAAGACATTGAGGGGGAACCACCGGAGGAAACCTTGTAGGACGCTCCCCCGGTCCCGCGCTGGTTGGTTGGACCGCCAACAAGCCCAAGGTTGTAGAGTTCAGTCTGATTAGCAAACGCCGAGATGGTCGCACCGGACACCCTCGCGAACACGGCATCCATCACCCAGTTGTTTGCGCTGGATGGAATAACCAGCGTTGCCGGGGTTGCGGTTCCCGTATTGGAGGTGGTTGTCACGATTGGTCCCGTTGTGTCCACGCCGTTGAAGGAGAACGAACAGGCATGACCACGGGCTGTAACCGGACTCATGATTGATATTGTGTGGATGGATGCGGTTGGGTTGTTCTGATACCATAATTCGGCGCAACTTCCATTCGCGGAGTCTGCGTCCCGCGCCTGTGTAATCAGGGAACCGTCCACCGACACGCTCCAATGGGACACGCCAATCGTCCTAGATGTCAGGGCAACCACCAGAAGACGGTCTGCACCCGCCACGGTGTGGCTCCATGAGTAGGTGTTGTTGATGGCGCAAGTGTCGCAGGTCTTGCCGGGGACAACGCTCTGGTCAATCGTGATGGCGTTTGAAATCATCGTGGATGAAATGCGGGTTGCCGGGGACATCATCCCATTGCCAAGCCATCGGCGGTTTGGTGTCGCATCCCCGCCGATTGAGGAAGCCCAAACGGCTACCGAAATGAGAAGTGCTACCACCGACCTATCCGCAGATCCGCAGAACCCGCTGGAACGATGGCATACCACACCGATCCTCGATGCGTTGTCGCATCCATCGTGAACGCTTCAAGCGGATAGATAGGAATTCCGCTGGATGCGGTGACGCTTGACCCGCCAACATACACCGTGTTGGTGTTGGAGTGGTTCCGCAGAAGCAGATGCGAGGTGAAGGTCGCGGAAACATTGGTGAAGACCGGGACCGCGCTGGTTCCAATGAATGCGCTGGACGATTCGGGTGTGGCAAGCCAGTTGCCCATAGTGTAGACCGCCAATGAGTAGGGGGTGTTGGTCCCCTCACGCGCCATAGCAATCTTGTCCACCACCCCGGTGGTCAACCCACTTCCCTTCATAAGCACTTCCCCGCCCACCGTGAGCGTATTCGACACCACAACCGCAGGGAGCGAGGATACCACCACGGTCCCGCCCACCGTGAGCGTATTCGACACCACAACCGCAGGGAGCGAGGATACCACCACGGTCCCGCCCACCGTGAGCGTGTTCGACACAACAACGGTCCCGTGGATCGTCTGGCTGAAGGGGATCCGCTGGATGTCCACGGTCCAGAGGTATTCCCCTTGGTAGGCTACAAACGCCGTGTTGGAGAGAGAAACCGTTCCTTGTATCGTAGTCGTTGGATAGAGCGTGATCGTTTTCCAGACCGCACCTGTTTGCGGGGAGACCTCACCGTGAATCGTTTGGCTGAAGCCGACACGCTGGAGGTCAACGGTGATGAGGTATTCGCCTTGGTAGAAGACGAAGGAGGTATTGGAGATGTTCCCTGCGATTGGCATGGAACCCCCAGAAGGAGCAACCATCCAAGGAGAAGAAGAGACAGCCTGATTAACATTGAGAGTTCCTCCTACAGTAAGGGTGTTCGACACCACCACGGGGGGCATCGAGGATATCGTCACCACGGTGCTGGAGGTTATGGAACCGCCAGACAGGTATACGGTCCCCGTCACCGGGAACGGGTGCATGGAATCCGCGCCATTCACCACGGGCTGACCCGCGCCGAAGGCGAGGCTGGAAAGAAGGAGCAGGAGCGGGAGAATTTTAGTAGCCAAGGACATATACCTCCACGGTGACATCGTTTATTCCATCGGTCATCAGCGAGACTTCCGAAAGAGGGACCGCATTGCTGGCATTGTCGAAGACATATGACGCGCCGAAGGGAAGCGTGTAGCCCTGCCCCAGCGCGGGGAGATTGTAGACCTTGATTTCGTCCACGGTGATGAACCCCGCGAAGTCATCCGCGCCCGTTGGCGCACCATCGGTGATCGCGAAGTGCGTGGGAAGAGCCGTCATCGTTGCGCCTATGATCGGGACGCTTACCCCGTTCAACTCCCATGCAACGATGTTCAGCAGGTTGTCCATCGTCACCACGCTATGTAACTTCGTTCCAGCCGGGGAGGGGGCGTTGAAAGCCCCGGAGGGGGTTATGACGGTGACAGAATTTCCGGGATCGGCAATGTTGAACTGGAGTGCCAGTTGCAGGACCAGCCCCGTGGAATCGCAGAACAGGATCCGGGGGGAGGAATTCCCGATCGTCCCGGCGAGGGAGACCAGAACATCGCAGGACATCCTCCACCACCTTCCGCTTTCCACCGGATTGTCGATGGGGACGGGACCGAGGTAGTCGAATCCGGTTGCGATCGTGGGATTCCATTGGAGCGCACGGCTCCCGAATCCAAGGGAGGTCGCGTCAACGATGTTGGGGGTCTGCAACCCGTTGTCACCCAGCCCCGTGTTCGGGGCGAAGCCCAACTGGTTGGCAATGGTCCCAAGGCTCATGTAGGTGAAATCCTGCGAGTAGGCGTAGGGAAGGATCCCACCGGAGATGCGGAGCGTCCCCCCGGCGGTTTGCTGGACCGAAATCTTGTAGCCGTAGGTCATGTCCGGGAACAGTTCGCCAAGCGTCTTGATTCCGCTGGCTCCGGGGATCGTCACCGAGAGACCGCGCCCGATCAGCCCCGGAGTGGGGGGAACGAATTCCCCGGAGTTGTTGAAGGGGCTGGGAACCAGTTGCTCAAATTCATCGGGCATTTTATTGCTCCAGAGTTTCGATCAGATACAGGGTGACTGATCCGATCAGCGCACCGAGGAACGAACCCCCGGCGTGTATGTAGATTGTCTTGTCGCGGGGAAGATACCAGCCATACGGTTGCCAGTTGCGGAAGCCGTTGATGCCCTGCGCCGATTCGTTCAGCATCGCGGTCCCGATCGATGCACCGTTCTGCATCGTGACCCCGGCGGGAACGAAGGAAGCCGAGAGGTAGTAGAAGAATGTCCCCGGCTGGGTTCCAGCGGAAGCCGAATAGGCGATCGAGGGGCAGAAGTAGGTCTTCGCCGGGGTGAACTTCGACACAAGGATCGGAAGACCCCCGGTAGCCGGGATGGTGAACTGGAACGAAAGATTCTGGAGGTCGTTAGCCTTCAGTTGGAGGTTACGCGCCTCTACGAATTTTGCGTCAGCAATCGGTGGCATTGCGTTTCCTCCTTAAGGCAGAATGAACTTCTTTACGCCTTCCAGCACCACCTCCACGGTGTTAGCCCCTCCTATGAGGTTCTGGACTTCCAACTGGATCACCGAATTCGGCTTCACATTCTTCGGGTTCATCATCACACGGGGCTTCTGGGCGGTCCCCGCCATGTTCCCATTCCTGATCAGCCGATCGGACCAAGCCTGACCGGATGCCGAGTCGATCAAGCGGAGCCTGTAGTCCCCGGTGCTTATCGAGTTGATCTTGTGGACCTGAAAGGTCGAGTCGCTCTGGACCGTGATCCGCATGGTGTCGAGGTTTCCCCCGCCCAGCGTCTTGCGGGTCATATACTGGAACCATTGGTCCGGGCGTGCCTTCGCGAAGCCGGGGAACTGGAGGGTGGGGATCTGGTAGCCACCGAAGTTGAACTCGATGGAGCCAGCAAGCCCGGAGGTGTTCTGGACATCGATGGAGATCAGGGCATTCGCCCGGAGGATCATTGGAGAGATGAGGATGGCAGGATCCTGAACGGTCCCGAAAATGTTCCGCACATCGGTCATTTCGTTCTGCCAGTTCTGACCGGAAGCGTCATCCGCTATGCGAACCTGAAAGGTTCCTGCGGTTGACACCATCGTCATCCATTGCAACTGGAACAGGGAAGTGGCGAGGGTGCGGATCTGGATGGTGTCCCGGACACCCGGATTTAGGGTTATTTCCCCCGAATACTGGAACTCGATCTTGTCCATCCTAATTTCTCCTTTTTTAAGTGGAAGGGGGGGAGGTTTCCCTCCCCCCCAATCCGACTACATGACAGGACGCAGGAGCAGACCGTGCAGGGTGAACTCCGCGAGGAGGTTCTGCGTGGTGGTGAAGGTTTCAGGAGCCTTCAACTTGACCGCGAAAGTGACTTCGCGCTCCAAGCAGATCTCGATCGCCAGAGCCTGACGCTTTTCGGGAACGCCGTTCCCGAAGGTCATGCGTGCAAGGGTGGAAGAGGGGTTCGTCCACATCCCGATCCCGGAGGGTATCTCCGCAGTCTGGAGTGTCCGATATTCCTTCGTGTCCACCTCGACCCGGACCAAGGTGTTGTTGATGATCTGCTCCGCATCGACTGAAGCGGGAGCGGTGACCATGTCAGCCTTGACCACGGTGAAAACCCGGAAGGTGAGGAACTGGGCGAGAAACCTGTTCGGGTTTGGAATGGTTGAGGCTTTCCTCATGTTTGTGGTGCGCTCCGTTGCCCCGCCAACCCCGACTACATCGGAGAAGAACAGAGTTTCGGTAGGGAACACCCCCGCGACAAAGGGCTTGCGCGAGAAGTATTCGTAGCGAACCACTTCCAGACCGTTCCGGGGGCTGATGAAGTCAGCCAACTGGGGACGGGGAATCGGATTGATCATTTTTACTGTCTCCTTCCTTCGGAGGATTTCCGAAGAATCTTTTTCACCCCTCTACATTCCGAGGGGTTCGTTGTCACCAGACAGACCCGTCTGGTTGGGATCCATATAGGCAAGGTTGCTGGGATCCAAGTAGGAAAGGCTCTCGCCCTCCCCCAGAGTCCCGATCATGCCCCCGGTCAACTGCCCGACCACCTTCGGAAGGACGGTCACAAGCATCACGGTGAAGACTGCGTTGCCAGCCTGTTCGCTGACAAAACGCTTGACCAACACCGAGCCAACCGAGCCGATCACGAATTCAGAACCCAACCGTCCCCAGCCCGTCTGAAAAGAGGCGGGAAGGAACTGGTTGATCATCCGGGACACGGTGGGAAGCGCGATCGCCGTCCCGCCGAGCCAGAGCATTTCACTCATCGTGGGGAGCCTGAAGAACTTGCCGACAGTCCTTCCACCCCGGCGAGGGTTCCTGCGGTGTCTCCGAGGATTCCCCGAAATGCGGATGGTGTGGAGGGGACGGGAACGCCGACCCCGCTTGGAATGCTTCCGGGAATAGTGCCGTTTCTTGTGGGTGCGCTTCACGCGCTTCTTTCCACGCTTGCGCTTCTTGGCATTCATACTCATACTGAACTCCTTACCCGCCGAGAACTTCGGGGGATTTATGACCAGTAGTCCAGCGGGGGGATTCTTGAAGAAGACCTCTTTTGCGCCCACCGTTGTCCTCCATGATCATGGTTTTGATTTCGGTGGGACTGCCTGACACCCAGATTATGCCCGAAAAATAACACCCTGTCAAGCAGGAAATAACGGGGTGTTAAATAGGGGGGTTTCTACTGGGAAAAGTGACCCCAGATATCGGCTTCTGCCAGTAGCAGGACCGTTCTGGAGTCCAGTTCAAACGCCCTGCCATCCGGGAGGACGATCAGGGTGCGCTTGGGAAGCCCGTAGGCTTCAACGCTGGGCTTGAAATCGTGGAAGAACTTCTCCCCGGCATACATGGAGTCGCTCCCCTTCCGCATCGTCACCCGGAGCATCTTTTCGTAGATCCGGGGGCATTGCGGGTGGTTTATGCGGGGCTTCACTTGGCGCGGGGCGCGGTCCACGCACGCCCGATTATCGTGGGGACAAGAAGGTAGGCGAGACCGCCCACGATGGCGATCGGGACGATGTTCTTGACCACCCAGAGCAGTTGCCCCAGAGGTCTCTTAACCACCCCGCCCACCGCTTCCCCGGCGATCTGCGCCCCATGCGCGATTGCACGCTTCACGGGGCGCGTGTAGACCCAAGCAATCGAAAGAATCCTTCCGAATCCGGGGGCGAGGACATCCCACTTGTTCCACGGCTTGATGAGTGCCTTGGTCATCTTCATCTGGTCGATCATGAGATCCCCGGCTCCCACCATCGACTGCATCGTGGAAAGGGCTTCCGAGGAGGTCTTCGGATCCTCCCCCTTTATCTTGTTGAAGTCAGCAACCCACGCATTCAGTTTTTCCTCCACCTTTCGCAGGGCATCGGAACTCTGCTTCGTGTAGAGGAGGTTGATGACGGGGAGGTTGTTCCACCAGATCAGTTCCGAGGAAAGCGTCCGGTATTCCGCGAACAGGCGCGACTTCATCGTGGTGAGCGTTTCCTTTATTACATCGGGACTGTTATAAGACACGGCTCAAGCCCTCTTGCGCGTTACCAGATAGATCCCGCCGAGGACCGCGAGGATCCCGCCCCCGATCACGAAGGGATTCTTGTAGAAGGGCTTCGCGCCACGCGAGGGAACCTCCAGCGCGGAGACAACCTTCTGGGCTTGGACATCCTGCTGGACCGCTTCGGCTGGGGTGGATCCCCCGGCGGGAAGCGGGACTGCCTGTTCGGCGTTCCTTCCGGGAGCCTCCGCTGGAGCGGAGGGAACCGGGGTGGTGGACGCTTCAAGGGATTTCAGTTCCCGGTTGGCGTTGAGCAGGATCTCCTGATTGATGATCCGCTCCGCTTGCGTGGGTGCGCTGGAGATCGCCTGTTTCGCCTTCGCGATCTGCTTCTTGACTTCCTTCGCACGCGCAACGGCATCCATGCCCTTCTTGCCGTATTTGGAGACTGCGGTGAGTGCCGTGACCGATCCGGGGGCAACGACATTCAGAGCGGTCTTGAAAATACCGGAGGGCTTCAGTTTGGCGAAGGTCTTCGGGGTGATCTTGAACATCTTCTTGAAACTGAATCCAAGCGCACCCAGCCCCGTGGGGGCGGGAGCGACCTTCGTGGGAGCGTAAGCGACTGCGGGTTTTATCCCGGTAGCCATGTAGCCCTTCCCGCGCCGGGAATAATCCTGCAACTCCTCACGGGTGTGGACACCCGTGGGCGAGAAAAACTTCATGGGGGAGCGGAGGATGGTGAGAGGGAACCCGTCCATCTCGCCCATCCCGGTCTTCCTGACCCGCACACGGGGGCGAAACAAACCGCCGACCTTCCGCTTCAGGAAGGATCCGGGTCCGACACGCACCCGCTTGCCCCTTGGGGGAGCGGGTGGACGCGCACCCTGCGGTCCAGCGTAGCGGATCATGCGCCGGGACGCTGGCGCGTCCAGTTGGGCGAGGTTCGGATAACGCCGAAAGAATTCAAGGTTGGACTTTGCGTTGGGGTCCGAGGCGAAAGCCCCCTTCGTGACCTCCGAGTAGTAGCCGTCTTCGTAAAACGCCATCTTCAGATCCTCCAGTAGCGGGTTCGCACCCGCATTGCGCGTGGAGCGAATACATCGAGGCTTCGCCACGCGCCCCCGGCGTAAACCTCTGGAAAAACATGGGTGAAGTCAATCCCACGCTTCCCCGTTGCTATTGTAACGAATCTCACCGGAAGGTTCAATGCCCTCGCGAGGGATGCCTGAAAGATCGAAACGCAGTCGCAGTCCCCGGCAATGGAGCCGTATTTCTGGAGCCGTTCCAGCATGAGACCCACCCCCGTCAATTCCTCAAAAACCGGGGAATCAAAAAGGTATTGGACGCGATAATTGGACCAAGTCTGGAGCCGATTGAAGAGGGAAAGGGAGTCCCCCGGCGGGACTCCCTGCGAAATCTTGGTAGCCAGAGCCTTCAACTCCGGGAACTTGGGGGCTTCGGCAACCAGCAACCGCATCTGGTCGATGGTTTCCTCCACCCCCAAGTCACCCTTGGAAAGAGCCAGCCTCTTTACATTCCAGCGAAGTTCGCTGGGATCAAGCAGGGGCATCTTCCCCCTCGTCTTCCACCGGATACTTCGCCTTCCACGCTTCCGCAACCGCTTTCAGCCATTCCCCGTGCTGGGTAATCGCTGGCTCGTAGACCGAAAGGTATTCGACCAGATCCGGGCGCACCACCAACTGGTCCACCATGTTGTAGAACATCGGCGGGACCGATTCCTCGATCAGCGTCACGGTCTGGACCGGGGTGGTGTTCATCTGCGCCCACTCCAGAAGTTTCGGGGCGCAAAGAGCGTAGAGCGGATGGGACTTTACCTTGGTCACGATGGGACTCTCCTTCGGAACCTCGTCAACGACCTCTTCGCCAACGGGATTCTCAATCCCATCCGGGTTCAGGATGGGGGCAGTAGCGGGAACGACTGCGTTCCCCGCTGGTTTCGGCTGGACAACTGGTCTGGGCGCATTCGCGGTGGTCTGCGCCTTCCGCGCCAGCGTGGTGAGAAGCGGGGTCAGGGATTGCACGATGGGGAGGAGCGCACGCTCCATGAAGGAAAGACCCTCACCGGAAACAGACCCGCCCTTCAACTTCTCCGAGATCTCCAGAACGGTGTCGAGCGAATCCAACTGGTCCTTGATGTCCGGTCCCTTCTTGCCCTCCAACATCAGCCGAGCGGTCTCGACAACATCGCTGAAGGCTCCCTTCTGCGGGGCATTCGACTTCATCACCTCGATCAGCATCTGCGTCTGCCCACGCATGGCTTCCAACTGCATGGCGTGGTTCTTGTCCTGCATCGCCATCATCCGGTCCACCATAGACATGGGCTGGCTCCCCTCCGAGGGAGTTTGTGGGTTCAGCACGGGGGAATTCTCATCGTAGCGGAATTCCGGGGGCATGACGGGGGCAGGAGCGGTGTCCATATGCGCCCCGTGGTGGGGACCGTATTCCTCCTCCGAAAACTTCACCAACTGCTTCGACTCCCACCGCTTCTTCTCGTTGAAGATCTCAAGGTAGTAGGTTCCACCTCCCCACCTCCGGGGGATGATCAGGAGGTCTTCGCTCAATTCCTCCCGGTCAATGCGCCCCATGATCTCCTTCTCCCCGTTGGAGCGGATGTAGGACACCCGCACGAAGCCCTTGCCCATCAGGGAAGCAAGTTCATCGCTCCCGTCATTCCCCGGACCCTTCTGGGGTTCCTCCGGGATCTCATCCTCGACAATCGTCTTTCTTTTCGCCATGTCAGTCCTCCTCTTGTAGTTTAGCAGACCTTTTATCCAAACTATGCCTCACCGCGCCGAGCGTCCTCCTTCTTTTAATGCTGAAGAAGGCAGACCGATCGCAGGGCTGGTGGTTGTAGGAAACCTTCGGATGTTCCCGATACCAGAGGCGATCCAGTTCCTCCTTCGTGGCAAGCGGATTCCGCAGGAAGAGGCACTTCCCGCAGATGCAGTAGCGTGCGTAGACCATGTTCCCTCCTTATCCCGTGGCAACTGGCTGGAGACACCGCTTCACCATCCTGAAATTCAGCGGAACCTCCTTCCTCGTTGTGCGCTTCATGGCTTCCCGCCCGGAGAAGCAATGAAGGTAGAGGTATTCAAACTTCTTGCCCTTGGTGATGTATCCAGAGGCATCGAGCAGGGCTTTCAAACGCCCCTTGAACCCTCCCTCCTTGCCAGCCATGAAGCCGTGGAACGCCCCCTTCACCTTGCCCGGAACCTCCGCTGATTCGTGGACATACAACTTGGGGCGAAGCAGGAGACACCTCCCGTATATTTCCACCGAGAGATCCCCCATTTTATCGGTGATGTCTGCGGGGTCCGGGGTCATCGTGGTCTTCACCGCATCGGTGGAGGTGTGCATCGAATTATATTTACATTCAAAGTCGTAGATCCGCTGGCGAACCTTCCCGGTGATCAGCGTTGCCAGCATCGGG
>Ga0315276_10007251_pt1 | contig 10247 bp, 5 predicted proteins | sample YL17G05_0_MG_FD_204542 | JGI IMG/M metagenome (GOLD analysis project Ga0315276, IMG submission 204542) | Sediment microbial communities from Yellowstone Lake, YNP, Wyoming, USA - YL17G05_0 | ecosystem: Environmental > Aquatic > Freshwater > Lake > Sediment | place: USA: Wyoming | collected... | reverse complement strand
GGCTCGAGCCGCTGGTGCTCGAGGCCAAGGAGGGCCTGGCGCTGATCAACGGCACGCAGTTCTCCACCGCGCTCGCGGTGCTGGCCCGCGTGGACGCCGGGCGGGTCTGGGAGGCGGCGGTGGCCGGGGCGGCGCTGAGCACCGAGGTGTTGCTGGGCTCCTTCGAGCCCGCGCGCGAGGACGTGCAGGCACTGCGTCCCTACGCGGGCGCGCTCGAGACGGCGCGGCGGCTGCGGGCCTGTGCGGCCGAGAGCGCCCTCTCCGCCTCGCACGCCGGCTGTGCCCAGGTGCAGGACGCGTACTGCCTGCGCTGCGCGCCGCAGGTCCTGGGGGCCGCGTACGACGCGCTCCAGCACGTCGGAGCACAACTCACGATCGAGGTGAACGCGGTGAACGACAACCCGCTGGTGCTCGCCGCCAGCGAGGAGGTCATCTCGGCCGGGCTCTTCCATGCCGAGCCGGTGGGGATGGCCGCCGATTACCTGAAGATCGCGGTGGCCGAGATCGCTTCGCTCTCCGAGCGCCGCATCGACCGGCTGCTGGACGGCCGCGTCTCGGGTCTGCCGGCGGTGCTGGCCATCGAGCCCGGCCTCGAATCGGGCTACATGCAGGCGCAGTACACCGCGGCCGCGCTGGTCTCGGAGAACAAGGTGCTGGCCCACCCGGCCACGGTGGACTCGATCCCCACCGGGGCCGGGCTGGAGGACCACGTCAGCATGGCGCCCATCGCGGCGCGCCACGCGCGCGCGGTGGTGGAGAACACGGCACGGGTGGTGGCGCTGGAGCTGCTGTGCGGGTGCCGGGCGCTGGAGTTCCGCCGCCCGCTCACCGCCGGGACCGGCTCCGAGCGGCTCTATGCCGCGATCCGGCGGATCGTGCCCGCGCCCGAGGGTGACAGGCCGCTCTCGGGCCCGTGTGAGCGGGTGACGCGGTGGGTGCTTTCGGCTGCCCCCGAACGTCTGGCCCAGGAGGTGTTGAGCGAATGAACCCGACCCACGTCGTGCGCGCGCCGCGCGGCACGGCGCTCTCGTGTAAGGGCTGGGCGCAGGAGGCCGCGCTGCGCATGCTCATGAACAACCTGGACCCCGAGGTGGCCGAGCGGCCGGAGGATCTCGTGGTCTACGGCGGCCGCGGCAAGGCGGCGCGCTCCTGGGAGGCCTACGAGCGCATCGTCGCGGCGCTGCGGGCCCTGGAGGGCGACGAGACCCTGCTGGTCCAGTCGGGCAAACCGGTCGGGGTCTTCCGCACGCATGCCTGGGCCCCGCGCGTGCTCATCGCCAACTCGCTGCTGGTGCCGCGCTGGGCCACCTGGGAGCATTTCTGGGAGCTCGAGGGCAAGGGCCTCATGATGTTCGGCCAGATGACGGCGGGCTCGTGGATCTACATCGGCTCGCAGGGCATCGTCCAGGGCACCTTCGAGACCTTCGGCGAGTGCGCCGTGCGTCACTTCGGCGGCTCGCTCGCCGGGCGGCTCGTGCTGACCGCGGGGCTCGGCGGCATGGGCGGCGCCCAGCCGCTGGCGGCGACCATGAACGGCGCGGTCTGCCTGGCCGCCGAGGTGGACGAGGCCCGGGCGCGGCGCCGCGTGGACAGCGGCTACTGCGACCGGCTGACCCACGACATGGACGAGGCCATCGCCTGGTGCCGCGAGGCCCTGGCGGCGCGGCGTCCGCTCAGCGTGGCGCTCATCGGCAACGCGGCCGAGACGCACCCGCGGCTGGTGAAGCAGGGCCTGCGCGTGGACATCGCCACCGACCAGACCTCCGCGCACGATCCGCTCAACGGCTACGTCCCGGCGGGTCTCTCGCTCGAGCAGGCCGCGGCGCTGCGCGCGCAGGATCCGGCCGAGTACGTGCGCCGGGCCCGCGCCTCGATGGCCACGCAGGTGAAGGCCCTGCTCATGATGAAGCAGCTGGGCACGGTCCTCTTCGACTATGGCAACAACCTGCGCGGCGAGGCCGAGCAGGGCGGCCTGTCGCACGAGCAGGCGTTCTCCTATCCCGGCTTCGTGCCGGAGTACATCCGGCCGCTCTTCTGCACGGGCAAGGGCCCGTTCCGCTGGGCGGCGCTCTCGGGCGACCCGGCGGACATCCTGGCCACCGACCGCGCCGCGCTCGAGGAGTTCCCGCACGACGAGCGGCTGCATCGCTGGATCCCGCTGGCCCAGAAGCACGTGCACTTCCAGGGCCTGCCCGCCCGCATCTGCTGGCTGGGCTACGGCGAGCGCGCGCGGCTCGGCCTGCGCTTCAACCGCATGGTGCGCGAGGGCGCGCTCCAGGCGCCGGTCGTGATCGGCCGCGACCACCTCGACGCCGGCTCGGTCGCCTCGCCCTGGCGCGAGACCGAGGGGATGCGCGACGGCAGCGATGCGGTCGCCGACTGGCCCATCCTGAACGCTCTGCTCAACACCGCCTCGGGCGCCTCGTGGGTGAGCGTGCACCATGGGGGCGGGGTGGGCATCGGCAACTCCATCCACGCCGGCGTGGTGATCGTGTGCGACGGCAGCGCCGAGGCGGATGCCAGGCTGGAGCGCGTGCTCACCAACGACCCGGGGACCGGGGTCATGCGTCACGCCGACGCGGGCTACCCGAGCGCCATCGAACACGCCAGCAAGACCGGGATGAAGCTGCCCGGCGTCACTTCGTGAGCCGCCGATGAGCCCCGATCCCTCACGCGATCCGTCCTCCCGGCCGGTGGCCGGGCGCACCTCGTACCTGATCCTGCACAACACCTCGGAAGTGGTCACGCCCGATCCCGAGGGCCGCGCAGTGCTGCGCTACCCGCGCGGGGCGATCGTCTTCCAGGAGGGGCGCGTGCTCGAGGTCGGACCGGGCCCGGAGCTGTCGAGACGCCACCCCGAGGCCCGGCCGCTCAACGCCTACGGCAAGCTGGTCACGCCCGGGCTGGTGGACTGCCACACGCACATGATCTTCGCGGGACACCGTGCCGGCGAGTTCCAGCGGCGGCTCAAGGGCGAGGGCTACGCCGCCATCGCCGCCTCGGGCGGAGGCATCCGTTCGACCGTCGCGGCGACCGCGGCCGAGCGCGACGACACGCTCGAGAAATCGCTCGCGAACCGGCTCGAGCGCTGGCGCGCCAGCGGCTGCACCACGGTCGAAGTGAAGAGCGGCTACGGTCTCACGCCCTCGGGCGAGACCCGCCTGCTCGAGCTCATGCGCGGCGCGTCCCAGCGCGTGCCGGCGCGGCTGCACCGCACCGCGCTCCTGCTGCACGCCCTGCCGCCCGAGTTCCGGGAGCGCCGCGCGGAGTACCTCGCGGCCATGATCGGGCGCGTGCTTCCCGACCTCCAGGTGCGCCAGCTCGCCAGCGCCGTGGACGTCTACTGCGACCCGGTGGCCTTCACGGTGGAGGAGTGCCGCGCGGTGCTCTCGCGCGCGCAGGAGCTGGGCCTGGACATCAAGCTGCACGCCGACCAGCACGAGCGCAGCGGCGGCGCGCTGCTCGCCGCGGAGCTCAAGGCCTGCTCGGCGGACCACCTCGAGAGCGCGACCGAGGCGGACTGGCAGGCGCTGGCCGGCGCCGGCGTCGTGGGCGTGCTCCTGCCCGGCGCCGCGCTGACCCTGGGGCAGTCGTTGCCCGAGGCGGCGATGCTGCGCCGCAGCGGGGCGCGCTGGGCGATCGCGACCGACTTCAACCCCGGCACCTCGCCGGCGCAATCGCTGCTCGAGTGCGCGGCGCTCGCGGCGCGGCTGTGCGGCTTCGACGCCGAGGAGACGCTGATGAGCGTCACCTGGAACGCGGCGCGGGCGCTCAAGGTCGAGACCGAGGTCGGGCACCTGAACCCCGGCGCCTGGGGCGACGCCGTGGTCTGGGAGTGCGAGTCGCTCGAGGAGCTGCCCTACTGGCTCCCGGCGGTGCGCCCCGACAACGTCTTCATGCGCGGCGCCGACCTGGCGCTGCCGTCCGTCGAGCGGCGGGTGTGGCCGTGAGTGGGGCGCTCGGCTTCCAGTGCGGGCAGGTGCGGCGCCGCGTGCGGCCCGCACTCCCGGACACCGTCGGGCTTCGACCGCGCGTTCTGCCCAGCTCCACCTTGAAGCTCGACTGGGTCACCCCGCCTCAAGCTCTGCGATTCCCAGGCCGATAACCCCGACAGCCTCGCGCAGCGTACGCGCCACGGTGAAAGCCCGTCGGCGCTCGGACTGAGGGGCGCGGCACGGGCGCCATTCCGCGCCTCCTCCAGGGGTAATCCGTGAACGTGAAGTCCTGGGCGCTCGCCTTAGGCGCCGCGGTCCTGGCTGGTGCCGCGTCGGCCGGCGCCGGATCGCGTCCTTTGCTGGTCCCGATGCCACGCGAGCTGACGTGCTTGGGCGGTACGGTCCGGCTCTCGCGCGACTGGATGCTTCGCATCGAGACCTCCGAGCCCGCCGACTCGACGTCCGCGCGGTGGCTCGTCGAGGAGGCCCGGCAATGCTTCGGCTGGACATGGCGCTTCCGGCGTGGCGCGACCTCGAGTCCCGCCGTCGTGCTGCGGGCGCGGTCTGCCGCGCCCGGCGATCCTCCGCTCTTCCGCGTGCAGGGCTACTGGCTGCGGGTGAGCGGAGGAGGTGTACTCATCGAGGCTCCGACGGCGCTGGGGCGCTTCTACGGCGCGCAAACCCTGCGGCAACTCCTGCGAGGGGCTCGAGATCGCAGGCTGCCGGTTCTGGCCATCCGCGACTTCCCGGCGCTCGAATGGCGCGGCGTCTCCGACGACATCAGCCGCGGCCAGATCTCGACCCTCGACGACTTCCGGTCCATCGTCCGGCGCCTCGCCTACTACAAGCTGAACCTGTACCAGCCGTACATCGAGGATATGTTTGCGTTCGCGGCGAGCCCTGCCGCCGGTCGCTCGCGCGGCGCGCTCACCCCGGTGGAGTTGACGGCGCTGGTGGAGGAAGGGCGCCGCAATCACGTCCTCGTGGTTCCGATCCTCGAGAGCCTTGCCCACCAGGAGCGGTTGCTCGCGCTCCCGGAGAACCAGCTGTACGCCGACCGGCCCGTGACAAAGCCTTCGACCCGCTGGCCGAGACCCCTGCAGGTCCTCCTGGCCGGGTGGCTGGGCCGTGACGCACGGGACGAAGGCGATCCGCCACCGCCTCCGCCATCGCGCTTCGCAGCGAACCGCCCCGAGGCGCTCGCCTTCGTGACGAGGCTGGTGGACGAGGTGGCTTCCGCGGCGCCGGGGCCCTTCTTCCACGTCGGGGGTGACGAGGCGATGGCAGGCGATGATCCCGCGACCGTCGGCGAAACCGGACCCGAGGTCCGCGACGACGCGTGGGGGCGCTGGTTCGGCGCGCTCGCCCGGCACCTGCGGCGCCGCGGCCGGCGGATGATGATCTACGGCGATGTGCTCCTCGCACGACCCTGCGTGCTCGCGCGGATACCCCGGGACGCGGTCGTCGTCGACTGGTGCTACGATCCGGACGACTCGCTCACCAGCGTGCGACGCCTGCGAGCGGCCGGCTTCCGGGACGTGTTCGTGAGCCCCGGGCTCTGGAACTGGACCGCGTTCTATCCCGCGTATAACCGGGCGTTCCGGAACATCCGGACGGCCACGGCCGCGGGCAAGCGCGAGGGGGCGACTGGCTGCGTGGCGGCGTCCTGGGGCGACAACGGGGCCGAGAACCTGCGTGAGAACAACTGGACGGGCTACGCATTCGCCGCGGCCGCCACGTGGGAGGAACAGGCGCCGGGCGACACGGAGTTTCTCCGGCGCTTCGTCGCCGTCCGCCATGGCGTGGATTCCCCGGCCCTGGCGCAGGTGGAGCACCTGCTGGGCTGGCAGCCGTTCGCGGGCTTCACGTATAACGCGAAGCTCTACCATAGGCCGCCGCGGGTGCGGCGGCATTACCCGGTATGGACCGGGCGGATGAGTGCCCTGCGACATGACGCGCTCGAAGCGCGACGACTGGTGGAGCGCTCGCGGCCGCTTGTCCGCTGGGAGCGAGACCACCTCGACGAGTTGGATCTCGCCGCGCGGAGATTCGAGTACTCGGCGGAGCGGGAGCTCGCTTTGGACCGCATCGCCCGGACTCTGGGCGGTCGTGATGCGCGGGCGCTGCCGGACTCGACCCGCGCCCGCTGCGTGGCGGATCTGGAGCGACTGCGCTGGCAGTCGGCGGAGTTGACGGCCGAGGTCGGGCGGCTCTGGTGCCGGCGGAACCGGGTGCCGATGCTGCAGGACAACCTGCTGCGAATGCGCCGGCAGAGCGAAGCGCTCGAGGATCTCATCCGGCAGATGCAGGCGGGCAGCCTGCGCGAGGAACCTTGGGCTCCACACCTGGCGCAGCCCCGGTGACGCAGCGGTCGCGGCCGTGCGTGCGTTCGCGCCCGGCAGCGGTTATCTTCCCCGCCGCAGTCCATCCGAAGACCTGAGTACGTCCGCACGCAGACTCGACCCGCGAGCCGGGACCCGCGAGGCGAACCTGGCGTGAGGCCGCGCGGCCCCTGCGGGGCGAGAGGAATCCCATCCCCATGTCCAAGCTCGTCGAATGTGTCCCGAACTTCTCGGAAGGCCGCCGCCGTGAGGTGGTGGATGAGATCATGCAGGCCATCGCGTCCGTTCCGGGCGTCACGCTGCTCGACAGCGAGATGGACGCGGACCACAACCGCTCGGTGCTCACCTTCGCGGGTGAGCCCGAACCGGTGATGGAGGCGGCGTTCCGCGCGGTGAAGCGGGGCAGCGAGCTGATCGACCTGACCCAGCACCGGGGCGAGCACCCGCGCATGGGCGCGGCCGACGTGGTGCCGTTCGTGCCGGTCGAGGGGCTCTCGCTCGAGGACTGCGCGGAGCTGGCGCGCAAGACCGGGAGGCGCATCGGCGAGGAGCTGGGGATCCCGGTGTTCCTCTACGAGGCGGCCGCCACCCGGCCCGACCGCGTGATCCTCGCGGACGTGCGGCGCGGCGAGTTCGAAGGGTTGCGCGAGCGGATCGGCAAGGACCCGGCGCGCAAGCCCGATTTCGGCCCCGAGCGCATCCACGCGACGGCCGGAGCGACCGCCGTGGGGGCGCGGCGCTTCCTGGTCGCCTTCAACGCCAACCTGAACACGCCCGACCTGCGCGTGGCCAAGGCCATCGCGGCGTCCATCCGCGAGCAGAGCGGGGGCCTCAAGAACGTGCGGGCGCTCGGCTTCTCGATCGAGGGCGGACGGCGGGCACAGGTGAGCATGAACCTGGTGAACACCGAGGTCACGCCCATCCATCGCGTGCTCGCGCTGGTGCGCGAGGAGGCGGCGCGGCACGGCGCGGCCATCTCGGGCTGCGAGGTCGTGGGGCTGGTGCCCGAGTACGCGATGCTCGACGCGGCGGAGCACTACCTGCAGCTCGAGGGCTTCAGGCGCGATCAGGTGCTGGAGCTGCGGCTCAAGGCGCCGCCGCTCACCGAGGCCGCCTCGGTGGCGTCGTTCTTCGACTCCGTCGCCTCGCCGACGCCCACACCGGGCGGGGGCGCGGTCTCGGCCTTCGTCGGGGCCCTGGCTGCGACCCTGCCGACCATGGTGGCCGGGCTCACGCTGGGGAAGAAGAAGTACGCCGCCCACGAGGAGGCGATGAAGGAGGTGCGGCGCAGGGCCGCGGCGCTGCGTGGACGGCTGCTGGGGCTGGCGCGCAAGGACAGCGAGGCCTTCGAGGCGGTGCTGCGGGCCCGGAAGCTGTCACAGGTCAGCCCGGCCGACGCCGAGGCGCGGGAGAAGACCATGGCGGCGGCGGACTTGGAGGCGATGCGGGTGCCGCTCGAGACGGCCCAGGCCTGTCTCGAGGTCCTCGAACTGGCCGCCGAGGTCGCGGAGAAGGGCAACGTCAACGCCGCCAGCGACTCGGGCGTGGCGGGGTTGCTGGCCCATGCCGCGGCGGAGGGCGCGCTCCTCAACGTGGAAATCAACCTGAAGTCCGCCGGGCAATCCGCCGATAAAACCGACATCGAGATGCGCCTGAAACGCATCCGGACGACGCTGGGCCCGCTGGCCCGGCGCTGCCAGGATGCGGTGCAGGCCGTCTTGAGCGCTTGACAGGGACAGCGTCATGGCGGGGAAGCCGCCGCTTTCGGGACCGGCGCGACGGCGCGCTCCGCGGAGAAAGCCAGCTTGGAAAAGGCGATCGACATCAAGCGACGGGCACAGCGCTGTCTCCAGAGCGGTGATCTGGACGGTGCCCTGACCGAGTACGAGAAGCTCACCCGCGCCGAAAACTCCGAGCCCATCAACCTGGTCCTCATGGGGGACCTCCTCTACAAGAAGGAGGATCTCCCCGAGGCGTCCCGGCGCTACCTGCAGGCGGTGGACGCCTACACCGGGGCAGGGCTCTACAAGAACGCCATCGCGGTCTGCAAGAAGATGGCGCGGCTTTCGCTGTCGCTGGCCGTCGTGCTGCAGCGTCTCGCCGAGCTCCACCTGCTCGATGGCCTGAGCACCGAGGCGGCGCTCTACTACCAGGGATACGCCGAGCACCAGGCGCACGAACGGCAATTCCGCGGGGCCGCCGACAGCCTGCGCAAGGCCTTCGAGGCCTCGCCCGAGAACCCCCGGCTGCTGGAGAAGGCGGCCGAGTGGCTGCTGCAGGCGGAGGACGCGACGGCGTCGTCGGAACTGCTGATCGAGGCGTCCCGCCAGTTCGCGCGCCGGGGGCAGTCCGACGACGCGGCGCGTGCGCAGGCGCGGGCAGAGGAGCTGGCGCCCGGCGCCGACGTGGCGCAAGAAGCGCAGGTGACCGCCGAGCCCGCCGCAACCGCGCCCCCGGCCCTGGCCGTGGGTCCCACTGCGGGGCCCGCGCCAGAAGCCGTGCCCCCGGCCCTGGCCGTGAGTCCCACTGCGGGGCCCGCGCCAGAAGCCGCGCCCCCGGCCCTGGCCCTGAGTCCCACTGCGGAGCCCGCGCCAGAAGCCACGCCCCCGCCCGCGGGGGAGCTCGCGGACGGTCTCGAACCGCGGCCCACCTTCGAGTGCCCGCCCGCGGGGAACGCGCCACCCGAGGAGGTCCCCGCGGACGTGACGCCCCCGGCGCCCGCCGGTCTGCGCTTCGAGCCGGTTCCGGCGACCTGCGCGATCCCGGCGACGCCGGAGCTGCCGGACATCGACGAGCTGCTGCGCCTGGCGGCGGAGCGGTTCAGGAAGGGCGAGCACGATCTGGCGGCCGATGCGCTGATCGAGGCGGCCCGGGCCTACGAGTCGCTCGACCGGCTGGAGAGTGCCGCCGCCATCTACCGCAGCCTGGGCCGCAGCACTCATGCCACGCCCGAGGTGCTGGGTCTGTGGCTCAGGAACTGCGAGCAGCGCGGCGAGGCCCGCGAGGCGGCCGAGGTGGCCTGCGGAATCGGCGATCGCGCGCTGAACGACGGCGACCTGGAAGGCGCGCGCGAGTGGTTCGTGCGCGCCATGACACACGTTCCCGACCATGAGCTGGCCATCCGCCGGCTCCAGAAGATGGGACCGAGCGTCCCGGAGGCCGCTCCCGCCGGCACGAATGGCTCGCCCGACGAGATCACCGAACCTGACGGCCGGGTCGAGGTCGCGATCGGCCGCGCGCAGGCCGTGACCCTCGACCTGGGCTCGCTGATCGCGGAGTTCCAGCGCGGCATCGAGTCCCAGCTTTCGGGCGACGCCCAGAGCCATTACGATCTGGGCATGACCTACCGGGAGATGGGGCTGCTCGAACAGGCGCTGGGGTGTTTCCGCACCGCGGCGCGGAACCCCGCCTTCGGTCCGCGCTCGGCCGAGATGATCGGCCGCTGCCTGCTCGACCAGGGGCATTTCGACGACGCGGCCGAGGAGTTCACGCGCGCGCTGGAGGGCCTCGGGGAGTCGTCCGAGGCGGGCGTGTGCCTGCGCTTCCAGCTCGGGCTGGCGCACGAGGTCGCGGGCCATGCGCCCGAAGCCCTGGCCGAGTTCGAGCGCGTCTACGCCGTGCAGCCGAATTACCCGGACGTGGCGCAGAAGATCCGCGTCCTGCGCCGGGCGCTGGAGAGCGTCTGATGCACCGGCCGCCCGAATCCAGGGGCGGTCGCCGGGTCGATCTCCACGCGCACACCCTCTTCAGCGACGGCGTGCTCACGCCCGAGGCGGTCGTGGCGCACGCCCTGGAACGCTCGCTGGCCGCGCTCGCCATCACCGACCACGACTCGGTCGAGGGCGTGGAGCGCGCGCGGATCGCGGCGGGGACGGCCCTCGAGCTGGTGCCGGGGATCGAGATCTCGTCCACGCTGGACGGTGCTGACCTGCACATCCTGGGCTACTACCTCGACCCCGAGGACGGAGAG
>Ga0315276_10007250_pt1 | contig 10247 bp, 6 predicted proteins | sample YL17G05_0_MG_FD_204542 | JGI IMG/M metagenome (GOLD analysis project Ga0315276, IMG submission 204542) | Sediment microbial communities from Yellowstone Lake, YNP, Wyoming, USA - YL17G05_0 | ecosystem: Environmental > Aquatic > Freshwater > Lake > Sediment | place: USA: Wyoming | collected... | reverse complement strand
GGTGAGCATCCGGTGCTCGATCTGCTCCCCCTCCTTCATCCCCAGCGTCTCCATCAGCTTGGCGATGCGCTCGGAGGCGAAGATGCGCATCAGGTCGTCCTCGAGGGACAGGAAGAAGATCGAGGACCCCGGGTCGCCCTGGCGGCCGGCGCGGCCACGGAGCTGGTTGTCGATGCGGCGTGACTCGTGCCGTTCGGTGCCCACGATGTGGAGGCCGCCGACGGCCACCACGTCGTCGTGCTCCCTGGCGGTCTGCACCTTGAGCTCCCCGGTGCGGGTCACCAGCCGGGCCGCCCACTCGACCTTGCGGGCCTGGAAGGCCTCGCCGGTCTCCCCTTCCATGGGCGCGTCGGGCTCGGGGCCGACCTCGTGCTTGGCCATCATCTCCGGGTTGCCGCCCAGGAGGATGTCGGTGCCGCGGCCGGCCATGTTGGTGGAGATGGTGACCGAGCCCTTGCGCCCGGCCTGGGCCACGATCTCGGCCTCGCGCTGGTGGTGCTTGGCGTTCAGCACGTTGTGGGGGATGCCGCGCTTCTTGAGGATCGAGGCCACCACCTCGCTCTTGGCCACCGAGACGGTACCCACCAGGATGGGCTGCCCCTTGGCGTGCCGCTTCTCGATCTCCTCGCAGATGGCGTTGAACTTCTCACGCTCGGTCTTGTAGACCACGTCCTCCGAGTCGGAGCGGATGTTCCTCTGGTTGGTGGGGACCATGACCACGTCGAGGTCGTAGATCTTGGCGAACTCCTCCGCCTCGGTCTCGGCCGTGCCGGTCATGCCGGCCAGCTTCGAGTACATGCGGAAGTAGTTCTGGAAGGAGATGGTGGCGAGCGTCTGGTTCTCGGCCTCGATCTTGACCCCTTCCTTGGCCTCGACGGCCTGGTGGAGCCCGTCGGACCAGCGCCGGCCCGGCATGAGACGGCCGGTGAACTCGTCGACGATGAGCACCTCGCCCTCCTTCACCACGTAGTCCACCTCGTTGCGGTAGAGGTGGTGGGCGCGCAGGGCCTGCTCCACGTGGTGAAGCCACTCGATCTGCTCGGGGTCGTAGAGGTTCTGGATGCCGAGCTTCTGCTCCATCTTCTCCACGCCGGCGTCGCTCATCACCACGGTGCGGGTCTTCTCGTCGACCGTGAAGTCGACGTCGCGGATCATCGAGGGGATGAGCCGGTTCACCTGGTAGTACTTGTCGCTCGACTCGTCGGAGGGGCCGGAGATGATGAGCGGCGTGCGGGCCTCGTCGATGAGGATCGAGTCGACCTCGTCGACGATCGCGAAGTTGAGCTCCCGCTGCACGTAGTCCTGCAGCCGGAACTTCATGTTGTCGCGCAGGTAGTCGAAGCCGAACTCGTTGTTCTGGCCGTAGGTGATGTCGGCGCCGTAGGCGTCCTGCCGCTCCGCGTCGGTGAGGCCGTGGACCACGACGCCGGTGCGCATCCCCACCGTCGTGTAGAGCCGCCCCATCCACTCGGCGTCGCGCCGGGCCAGGTAGTCGTTCACGGTGACCACGTGGACGCCGCGCCCGGAGAGCGCGTTCAGGAAGCAGGGCAGCGTGGCGACGAGCGTCTTGCCCTCGCCGGTCTTCATCTCGGCGATCTTGCCCTCGTGGAGGACGACGCCGCCGATGAGCTGCACGTCGAAGTGGCGCATGCCCAGCGACCGGATGCTGGCCTCGCGCACCAGCGCGAAGGCCTCCGGGAGGACCTCTTCGAGCAACCGCCCCTTCTGGATCTGCTCCTTCCACTCGGCCGTGAGCCGGGGCATCTCCTCGGTCCGCAGCGCCTTCATCCGCGGCTCGAGCTCGTTCACCCGCACCACCATGGGTGCCATCCGCTTGAGCTCGCGCTCGTTCTTGGTCCCCACGATCTTCCGAAGCATCCAGTTCAGCATCGTTTCCTCGTTGGCGGAGCGGCGGACGGGGGTCCGCGGGCGCGGCGCGAAGCACTCGGCGACGGCGCGCGGAGGCTACTCTCCGAGCTAACACCGCGCCAGCCAAAAGCAAACCGGCGGAGCGGACGCCCCGCCGAAGGCCCCATCACTCCAGGATGAACTTCCTGGGGTTCTCGGGGATTCCGTTCACCCGCACCTCGTAATGGAGGTGGGGACCGGTGGAGCGCCCGGTGTTCCCGACCGCCGCGACCTTCTGGCCGCGCGCCACCCGCTCGCCGAGCCGCACCACGGTCTCGGAGAGGTGCGCGTAGCGGGTCTTCACGCCGTAGCCGTGATCGATGACGAGGACCTTCCCGTAGCCACCCTCCGTCCCGTTGAACACCACGGTTCCGTCGGACGGGGTCTGGACCGGCTGGCCGTGGGGCGTGGAGATGTCGAGCCCCTGGTGCATGGAGCGGTCTTCGTTGTAGGGGTCGTGCCGAACGCCGAAGTCGCTCGTGACCCAGCCCTGCGTCGGCCAGATGGACGGCGTCGAGGCGAGCATCGACTTCTGGTCCTCGAAGTACTCGGAGAGCTCGCGGAGGCTCGACTCCTGCCGGTGGGCCTCGTTCGCCAGCGACGCGATGCGTCCGGGAAGCGCCGCGGGGTTCTCGCGTGCCGCCGAGCCGGCCGGCATCGGGGCCGCCTCGGGGGAGCCCACCGGGCCGATGGCCAGGTTGCGCTCCGGGTCCTGGAGGTGGGTCACGGCGCTGCGGAGCTTGGCGTCGAATCGTTCGACCCGGTCGAGGGTGGCCTGGACGTGGGCGACCTTCTCCTGCACGAGAAGCACCTGCGACCGGAGCTGGGCGTTCTCGTCCTTCAGCACCCGGTTCTCCGAGGAGGCCGAGAGAAGCGTGAAGTAATGGGAGATCGTGAGGAGGCCCACGACCAGGACGGCCGCCCCCCCGGCGAGCCCCTTCCTGAGCCAGCGGCGCGGCAGGCGGAACTTCCGCACTGCCTGCGAATGGTCGCTGACCACGATGAGGGTGTACTGGCGGCGGTCGGGGGTGGTGGGCATTCGAGGCGTGTCCACTGCTACCTGGACAACTGAACCGGTACCAGAGGCAAGCCGGGACTGTCAACGAAGTTGGGCGTGTGCGCGGCTTCTGTACTCGCTACCACCCAATGGATTCGGGGGTATAGCTTGTTGGCTACCATCAGCCCGGATGCTGCCTGCCGCAGGAGGTGACCGCATGAACCGGCTTCCCGATTTCCGGCTGGAGGTCTTCTTCAGCCGCTGGGAGTTCGCCGCCCGGCATGTGCTGACGGCCTCGGACGCCCAGAGCATGAGCCTCGGCGAGTTGCTGGCACTGGGCACGGACGAGGACCGGACAGGCTTCGAGCGAATCACGCTGGGCTACGTCCCCACCTGGGGCGGGGACGAGCTGCGACAGGCCATCGCGGCCACCTACGTGTCCCTGATGCCCGAAGACATTCTGGCCTTCGCCGGCGCCCAGGAAGGGCTCTTCTGGCTCTTGCAGGAGGCCGGTCCCGGCGACCACGTTCTCCTCACCGTGCCCGGCTACCAGTCCATGGAGTCGCTCGCACTGGCCACGGGCGCAGAGGTGACCGGACTGGCGCTCCTGCCGGAGAATGGCTGGGTCCTGGATCTGGACCGGCTGAAGCGCGCCCTGCGGCCCAACACTCGGCTCGTCGCCGTCAACTTCCCGCACAATCCGTCCGGCGCGGTGCCCGATCACGCCACGTTCAAGGCCCTGGTGGATCTCTGCGAGGCGCGCGGCATCCGCCTCTTCTGCGACGAGGTCCACCGCGGCCTTGAACTGGACCCGGCACGGCGCCTGACCCAGGCAGCGGACCTCTCCCCGATGGCGGTGTCGCTCAACGTGACGTCCAAGTCCTACGGCCTGGCAGGACTGCGCGTGGGCTGGCTCGCGAGCCGGGACCGGGCTCTCCTCAGCCGCCTGGAACGCCGCAAGCACTACACCTCCATCTCCAACTCCAGCCCCAGCGAGTTCCTGGCCACCCTGGCGCTGAGGCACGGCGAGGCCATCCAGGCCCGGAACCGCGCGATCGTCCGGCGCAATCTGCCCCTCTTCGACGCCTTCTTCGCACGGTGGCCGGAGCTCTTCGATTGGGAGCGCCCTCAGGGCGGCTGCATCTGCTTCCCACGCTACAAGGGCACCGAGGGTGTAGAAGCCTTCTGTCGAGATCTGGTGGAACAGGCAGGGGTCCTCCTCGCCCCCGCCAGCCTCTTCCGCTCCAGCCTCGCGGATACGCCCACCGACCGCTTCCGCGTGGGGGTGGGCCGGTCGAATCCCGAGCCCGCCCTGGAAGCGATCCAGCGATTCCTGGGACGCAGGGGCGTGTAGCTCCCCTGTCGAGCACTTCAGGGAGACGGCGTCGCTCCGGCGCAGGTCTCCGGCGCCGGCTGCCAGGTCTCCGAGATCCGCTTCGGCCCGCACAGCATGTCCACAACCCGGGCGCGTTGCGCGGCCAGGATGGCGTCGAGCTTCTTCAGGGCGGTCACATAGTCGGGCCGCCGGAGCAGCCGGGCGAAGACGGGGTGATCCAGATCGGCCCGCCCCCAGCTGAAGCCGGTGGCCGTCAGGGCCCTCTGGAGGAGCGCCACTGCCCTGTCGTCCTGGCCGTCGTAGGCGGCCAGCCGGCCCCGGTAGAAGTCGAGGATCAACGGAGTCAGCCCGGCGCGCGCGAACCGATCGATCAGCTGCCTCGACTGCTCGCTGTACCTCGACGCCTCGGCCGGCCGGCTTGCCTCTCGCGCCGCCACCGCCATGTCGATCAGGATGATCGGCTCGAGCCCCGTGCCGTGGAGATCATCGTAGATCCGGCCGGCGAGCTCGGCAGCCTCGCCGAAGCGCCCGGCCGCGTAACGGACGAAGAAGAGATCGGTGCGGGCGTCGATGTCCCCCGGGGCCCTTCGCAGCCCCGCCAGGGCCCGAACCTCCGCCCCTGCAACATCTCCCCGGGCCAGGCGGAGAGCGACAGGGTCGCCACCCGGCACGTGCAGTGACTCCTCGGTGAGGCCGAGATCGGACAGGACCAGGGCCAGGCGGGGGTTGGCCAGGTCGCAGCCGAGCTGGAGCGCCGGGAGGAAGTGGTGGATAGCCCCGGCCCGGTCGCCCCTGCCCTGGGCGATCAGCCCGAGCGCCATCTGGCCCCAGCCCTCGTCCAGCTTTCGCAGCCGCTCCACCGTGGGGCCGAGCTCCGAATCCGTGCCGAATCGCACCAGCTCGTCGATGTAGTTGGAGACCTGGAGCTTGGAGAGCGGATCGGCCCGGGCGGCGTCGGCCGCGGCAGCCAGAACCAGCTCATAACGGCCGAGGGATTCGAGGATGCCCTTGCGCCAGTTGAGGACCTCGCCGTTGCTCGGGTTCTGGGCCAGTGACCGGTCCAGGTACCCGAGCGCCCGCTCCGGGTCGTAGGCGTTGCCCGCCACGAAGCCGGCCGCCGCGAGCACCTCGGGGTGCTCGGGCGCCAGGGCCTGCGCCTTCGCAAGGAAGGGCATGGCCCGGGCCACGGCCTGCGACAGCGGGATCTCCCCGTAGTTGCCCCTCCCCAGGAGCCCGACGGCGATGGCCTTGTCGGCGTAGGCGACGGCAAAGCCTGGATCGAGGGCCACCGCCCGATCGAGGTGGACGATGGCTTTCTCGATCGACGCCCGGGAACGGTCATTCAGCTCGTGCCGGCCACGCAGGTAGGCCTCGTAGGCCCGCGGGTTGGCGGTGGTCCCGGCCTTGCCGGCCGGGCTGGCCGTCCCGGGCGCCAGCCGGAGCTTCAGGGCGCCGGTGATGGCGGCTGCGATCTCGTCCTGGACCGCGAAGACGTCCTTCAGGTCCCGGTCGAAGGTCTGCGACCAGATGTGGTAGCCATCGGCGGCGTTCACCAGCTGGGCGGTGATCCGCACCCGTCCGCCGGCCTTGCGGACGCTTCCCTCCAGGATGGTCGCCACCCGCAGCGCCTCGGCGATCCTGGCGACGTCCTGCGTCTTTCCCTTGAAGAAGAAGGAGGAGGTGCGGGCCGGAACCCGCAGGCCGGGCACCTGGGCCAGAGCGTTCAGGATCTCCTCGGAGAGGCCGTCGGAGAAGTACTCGTTCTCGGGGTCCCCGCTCATGTTGACGAAGGGGAGGACGGCGATGGAAGGGCCGGCCGTCGCAACCGGGGAGGCCTGCACCGGAGCGGAGCCACCCTCGGAAGAAGGAGCGGCCGAGCGGGCGCGGTCATGCCGCGCATACCAGGCCCAGCCCGGAACGGAGATGAGAAGCCCGAGGCCGATCAGCAGCAGCGCCGTGCGAACCCGCTGCGCCGGCGTCGGGACCTCGCCGGGAGCGGAAGGCGTCCGCTCGACCCCGCCCGGCCCCATGTCGAAGATCCAGGCCAGGACGAAGGTCGCGGGGAATCCCACCCCCAGCACCACGACCACCAGCGTGAGGGTCCACTCGGGCAGGTGGAGCCCGTGCATGACCGGCTCGTAGATCTGGAGAACGGCGAAGGAGAGGATCCCCCAGCCGAGGACGGCGCGCACCACGCGTCGCCGCTTGATCTCTGCGATGAAGTCGCCGATCCCGGCCAGGCACGCCCCCCGTCGCGAGGGCGAATCATAGCGACGCGGAGCGGCGAACCACAAGTCGACGGCTCAGCGTGCGGCGCGACCGATCGCTACGCTTTGCCCGCCCCGTCGACCTTCACCACGATCACCGTGAGGGTGCTGGTTTGGATACGCCTCCCGCTGCCTCCGTACCGGCTGGCATCCGACAATCGCTCCTGGAGGCTCCTGGGAGGCCCTGCAGTGGGAACGGAGTGGGAACGGGACGCACGGCCCAGGACGGGCCCGTGGCCGGTAGCTACGACTTGCCCCGCGTCCCGATCAACGCCAGGGTTTCGCCCCAGGTTCGGTAGATCCCCGACACCAAGAGGAGCGTGCTCGAGCCCGCGATGGCGAACGGGGCGAAGTCCGCTCCGGCGATCAAGCCCGCGCCGCCGAGAATCAGGATGACGCTGGAGCCGACCGGGACCGCGTTGTGGAAGATCCAGTCGACCGTCCCCTGGATGGCCCGGAGATGGAGCGTGCTCCTCACACGGACGGCGTTGATCCGATAGATGACGCCGCCAATCCCCAGCAGGACGAAGATGACGCCACCTGGCAGGTTGGACCGCCACGGCACCACCGCGACCATGCTCTGGAGCATCACGCCGCTGAAACTGTAGAGCGCAGGCGTCATCGATGCGCGCGCGATGTCGAGCGTTCGGGAAGTCGACAGGTCGGTGTTGAGCGTGATGACGATGAACAGCAACCCGACGAGCGTGGCGCCAGCCGACCCGGTCAGCGTGAAGAAGTTGCTCCAGCCGTCGAGCATCTGGCCCTTCCTGGACGTCCGGCGCTACGGCTGCAGCTCGATCTCCCCCGGTCTCCAGGTCTTGTTGAACCACGGCTCCAGCGGTCCGTAGAGCCGGAGGATGACGTTCCAGCCCTTGCCAGGGACGGTCTGCACCCAGTTCTTCTCCTTCCCCGGGGGGGCCTTGGGCCCGAAGTACACGTCCACCGAACCATCGGCGTTCACGAGCACACCCTTCGTCTGGCTGCTGACGCTCGGCGCCTTCTGGTCCGTCTGGATCATCGAGCGGGTCTGGTTGCTGTAGAGGATGACCGACCAGAAGTCCTTCACGGGGATGTTCGGCGGGAGGTGCAGCTTGTAGCTCTTCGCGCCGTCGAGCGGCTCACCCCTGGAATCGCGAGGGGTCCAGGCGTACTGCGAACCCTGGCCGACCATCTTCATCTCCATGGCGGGGGTCACTCCTGTCGCCATGAAGTAGTAGAAGATGTATCCGTCCAGCCTGAGCACGCCCGGCGGCAGCTCGAACTTGTAGCCGCCCATGAACGGGAGCTGCCAGCTGCCGTTCTCGTAGTAGTAGTCGGCCCGGTCCCGCATGTGGAAGGCGACGGCGCGAGCCGTGGCGTCGCCCACCGCCGCTGCCTCGGTGAGGATCTTCTTCATCCGCTCGTCGGGCGCGAACGGCTTGCCCTTCTCGATGCCGATGGACTGGAAGAAGCCGAGTCGCACCGGATCGAGCGACTCGGTGGGCTCCTCCTGCACGACCTTGTCGAGCAACCCCCAGTACCGGAAGTCCGCAGGGTTCACCATGTTGAAGTGCTTGCCCGACATGTTCACGAACGTCGGCGTCGGGGGCTTCCCGGATTGCGAGAGCGGGTACACCTTCGTGAACTTCTTCACGACGTCGACACCGGGCTTCGGGTCACCGTCCACCAGGAAGCTGCGCCAGATGACGACGTTGCTGAAGGTCTTGGGCCGGACGACCTCGTAGCCCTTGGGTACCTTCCCCCCGTAGCCCGGAGGCAGGAGGAGGTACTTGCCGCCCTTGCCCTTGTCCGGGCCGGTGATGCCCAGGTCGACGACCCAGCGGTACCACATGTCGTTCACGAGGCCGAGCACCTTGGGCGGAACCTCGATGACGATGGGCCCTGCGTGCAGGTCGATCCAGAACCAGGTGTACGGGGTGTTGTCGTTGGCGGTGAGCTCGATGGTCCGCGAGTCCACGAGCTGTTCCCAGATGGGAACCGTCCCGTTCGCCGGACCCTGGGTGAGGATGGCCTCCCGATTCCCGGCCTGGTTCACCGCTGGCAAGGCCAAGAGATAAGCCTGCACGGCTCGCTGGAAGTCCAGGTTGTCGAGCAGCTTCGCCGCCGACGCCTTGTCGGGGAAGCCGTCGAAGAAGTTGAGCGTCCCCAGGCGGGTCTCCACCCTGTCGGGCGACGCCACCCCTGAAGGCATGGCAGTCGAGAACTTGAACTGGGGGTCGGCTGCTGGGCCACTGAGCGGCTGGGCGAACGCGGGGGCAGTAGCGCCAGCAAGGGTGCAGACCAGAAGAGCACTGATGACGTTTCGGTTCATTCTCCCCTCCGTGGTTTTTTGGCCGAAGAGTTTTAGCGCCGCACCCTTGGATTTCAAGGCGGAACGCCACGAGCCACAGCGGGAACCGGGTGGGGAGGATGCGGTGTGGCGGTTACGATTTGCCGACCCCGTCCACCCGCACCACGATCACCGTGATGTTGTCATCTCCCCCCCGCTCGTTGGCGAGAGCGACGAGCTTCTCGGGAGCCTCCGCCAGGTGGGCCCCGCTGGCGATCTCGAGGATTTCGGGGTCGGCGACCAGGTTGGAGAGGCCGTCGCTGCAGAGGACGAGCACGTCCCCCGGCTCGACCTCGACCCCGACCACGTCCACGAGGACGCCCTCCTCGAACCCCACCGACCGGGTGATGATGTTCCGGAACCGGCTCGAACGGGCCTCCTCCTCCGTGATGGCGCCAGCCTTCAGTTGCTCGTTCACGAGCGAGTGGTCCTCGGAGATATGGAAGATGCGTCCGGCTCGGAGCAGGTAGCAGCGGCTGTCCCCCACGTGGGCCATGAACGCCGTGCGTCCCACCACCAGCACGGAGGTGACCGTGGTGCCCATGCCCGCGAGGCTGGGGTCTTCCAGGGCGGTCCGGTAGATCTCCCTGGACGCTGCCTCGACGGCTCCGCGAAGCACCGTGGGGAAGTGGCTGGCGTCCTGGGGCGCGATGGCCGCGAAGGCGGCCGGGGCAGCCTCGCGCGCCGCACGCACGCTCTCCTGGATGGTCTCGACGGCGATGGAGGAAGCGGTCCCCCCGCCGGCGTGCCCCCCCATGCCGTCGGCCACGACGAAGAGGCCCGACTCCGGGTCGACGAGAAGGGCGTCCTCGTTCTGCTCGCGGCGTCGCCCCACGTCGGTGACGCCTCGCGCGGCGATCGAAAATGGTGGGGAAGGTGCCAAGAGCGGCGCGCATGGTATCCCCGCCCTCCAGCGCGGGTCAACGACCGCTGGCCCCCTCACGCCCGCGTCACCGCCACTGCCTTCCCGCGAGGGGGGCGCCGCGGTCCGTGGCGCCGGGCGCCCGCGATGAGAGCGGCGGCGTGCTCGATGGCGGAGGCGGTCACGGTGTGGCCGGCGAGCATGCGGGCCACCTCGGCGCGCCGCTCGCTCTCCCCTTCGAGCGGCACGACGCCGGTGGTGGTGCGTCCGGCCGCGATCCTCTTCTCGACCCGGGCGTGGCGGTCGGCGAAGGCGGCCACCTGCGGCAGGTGGGTCACGCAGATCACTTGCCGGTCGCGCGCGACGTCGGCGAGCGCGCGCCCGACCGCCTCGGCCACCGCCCCGCCGATGCCAGCGTCCACCTCGTCGAAGACGTAGGAGCGGACCGGGTCGGCCCGGGAGAGGGCGCGCTTCACGGCCAGCAGGACCCTGGAGAGCTCGCCTCCCGAGGCCACCCGGGCGAGCGGGCGCGCCGGCTCTCCGGGGTT
>Ga0315276_10007249_pt1 | contig 10248 bp, 9 predicted proteins | sample YL17G05_0_MG_FD_204542 | JGI IMG/M metagenome (GOLD analysis project Ga0315276, IMG submission 204542) | Sediment microbial communities from Yellowstone Lake, YNP, Wyoming, USA - YL17G05_0 | ecosystem: Environmental > Aquatic > Freshwater > Lake > Sediment | place: USA: Wyoming | collected... | reverse complement strand
CGTCGGAAACCTCCTTCTCCACCTCGTCGCGTACCCTTCCCAGGCTCTCCATCGTCAATTGCCCCTCATCCACCAATCGTTTTTCGCATCGGAGGAGAGGGTCCCTCTTGCGCCATTCCGCGATCTCGGATTGAGGACGGATATCCGTGTGACTGCCTTGGATGTTGTCGTCTGGGCCGACGTGCCCGCGGAAACGATAAGTAAGGCATTCCATGAAAGCCGGACCCTGGCCAGAGCGGCAATGCTCCACTGCTTCTCGCGCCGTTTCATAAACCGCCGATACGTCATTGCCGTCAATTCTCCGCGACCACATCCCGAATGGCTCCGCGACTTTAGCGATCTCCTCGGACACCCGACACTCTCGGATTGGGAGATGTGTTGCATACCGGTTATTCTCGCAGACAAAAAGGACGGGGAGCTTGCGTAGCGATGCGAGGTTGAGTGATTCATAGAGGACGCCCTCACCGGTGGCCCCGTCCCCGAAAAAAGCCACCGCCAGCCCTTGATCGCGCCGGACCACGGAGGCATAAGCAGCGCCGACCGCCAGAGAAATTGTCCCCGCGACGATGGGCGCCGCGCCTAGCATCCCAACGCCTAAATCGATAAGATGCATCGAGCCCCCGCGCCCCCGGGCGCAGCCGTCTTGGCGGCAAAAGATCTCCGCCGCCATCCGCCGCATATCACCACCCTTGGCCAGGTAATGCCCGTGGGACCGGTGACCGCCGAAGACATAGTCCCCAGCGTCCAAGTTCGCGCATACCCCGGCCGCGATCGCCTCCTGCCCCGAATACAAGTGAACAGGGCACTTGATCTCCCCGCTCAGGATGGGCTCTACGAACCGCTCCTCGATGAGCCGGATCCTAAGCATTGTCCGGAAGAGTCCCACTAAAATTTCAGGCGGGTATCCCATTACCCCTCCAAAAGAAGTGAGTTTCTAACCACGGAAGAACACTGATAATTTCTTTTTTTGCTTGCCCAAACTTGCCTCTTGTTTTCCTCATCCGTGTCCATCATTGTTCATCCGTGGTTTCCCTTGTCCATGTAGAAGGCTCTTACGGACTGGATCACATACTCTACTTCCTCGCCTTCAAGCTCCGGATACATCGGCAGAGAACAGACTTCTCGACTGAGCGCCTCGGTCTCCGGAAATCCCTTATCCTCGAGCTTCAGCGCTTTGTGCTTATAGTACGGTTTGCGAAACTGGGTGAGAACTTCTACGCCGTGAGCCTGTAAGTACTCCGAGAAGGCATTCCCCTGTTTGACCCGCACGGTGTAGTTCTGGTAGACATGGTCGCGGCGGGGGTCATCATAGTGGGGCAGCAACAGGCCCGGAAGGTCGCAGAGAGCCTCTCTGTACATCTGGGCGATGACCTTGCGTCGCTCGATCCACTCTGGCAGGTACCTGAGCTTCACATCCAAGAATGCCGCCTGAAGGTTGTCTAGAAGGCAGGTAAAGCCGTGGCCGTGGTACTCCCCCGTCTCTCGATCTTCCCCGTTGTAACGCATCCGCCGCGCGAAAAGGGCTACCTCCTCGTCATCTGTCGTGATAGCGCCCCCATCTCCGTAACCCCCGAGAATCTTGAACGGGTAGAAGCTCCAGCATCCCGTGAGGCCCCATGAGCCGGCGCCTTTGCCGTTCATCGAGCTGCCCAGGCTCTGGCACGCGTCCTCGATGACCACCAGCCCGTGGCGGCGGGCGACCTCCATCACTGGCTCCATGTCCGCCATGTACCCCGACAAGTGAACCGGCAAGAGGGCCTTCGTTTTCGGCGTGATGGCTTCCTCGATGAGGCCGACATCGATGTTGAAATCCTTACCCACATCCACGAGCACCGGTTTCGCCCCTACATGCACGACCGCCGAGCAGGTAGCCACAAAGGTATGCGCCGGCACGATGACTTCGTCGCCCGCCCCAATCCCCGCCGCACGCAGGGACATGTGCAGGGCGTCGTAACCGCTGTTAAGACCGACGACGTACTTGGTGCCCACGAACCTCGCGAGATTCTCCTCGAAGGACCGGAGCTGGCCACGGTCGATGAGGTCCCCCTTCGTCATCACTTCAAAATACGCCGCGTCAATTTCTGCCTTGATGGCCTGATAGGTCTTGGCAGGGTTCACGAACTTGACTTTGTACGCCATGGCAGCCCCTTTCGCCGCGAAAAGCTCTTCATTAAGGCTTCCCATAACGCCGGAGCTCTCGAGGCACCCAACCCTTGTCCACCATCTTTCTCAATGTATAGAAAATAATCTTCATGTCCATCGAGAACGAATGTTCGTCCCGGTACTTGATCTGCAGCCTTAGCTTGCTGGGCTGAATACGTTCCTTGTACGCCGCGTGAGGATTGGCGGCGCCGCTCAGGACGGCTCCTTCGTCGCAGTTCCAAATGGACGCCCAGTCCGTGATGCCAGGGCGCATCTCCAGCGCTCTAAGTTGCTCCGGCGAATACTCTGCCACCTCCGACAGGACCTCGGGCCTAGGGCCCACAAGGCTCATTGTCCCCGATAGGACATTAAAGAGCTGTGGCAATTCGTCGAGTTTGAATCGCCTCATCAGAAGACCGATCTTCGTGACCCTCTCGTCATCATCCGAAGTAGTAGGCCCCCCCACTTTTTCGGCATCGGCTACCATCGTTCGAAATTTCAGGATCCGCAAAGGGACGCCATTGCGCCCCGCGCGCACGCCCCGGTAAAGGATGGGTCCGCGAGAAGTCAGCTTGACCAATATAGCAAGCACGGCCAGGAGCGGCGACAGAGCGATGAGCCCGAGGGCCGAGGCGACAAAATCGAAGGCGCGCTTGATCATGTCGTTGCCCCTTAACCCACCTTATCTCTTACCCTTGCGACCATGCTGACGATAAAACAGTTGTCCGCCGTGCGTTTGGCAAGCCATTCTTCGACCCTGGCGGCCACCTGATAAAACCCGGGCAGCGGCGCCAGGAATTGGCTTAGGCCTCCGTAATACCGGCGGAAGAGGGGCATGAACCGCTCGTCATACAGGCGCTCGATTTCCCCCGTGAACAAGCTCAGGTCAGTGTATTCTCGGCCCCTGAGCCTCCGGTAGGCTTGCAGGATGGCGTTGGCCCTGCCCGTATCATAGTTAACCAGGATCCCGCCGGGTTCTAGCACAGACACGATCCAATCCAGCCACTCGCGGTACTCCTCCATCGAGCAGGCAGTGTAGAAGACGGTCTTTGCGAAGACGGCGTTGTAGTGTCCCGAATGCCTGCGCGTTTCTTCCGGCTGCACGAGCCGAAAGTCCAGCCGGTCTTCCAGCTTGTATGCTTTTGCCGCCGCACGCGCCGATTCGGTCGCCGCGGGGTGGATGTCCAGACCAGTGATGTGCCACCCCAACTCCGCCGCCAGGAAACAGCTCAGCAGTCCATCCCCATAACCAACCTCCAGCACCCGACTTTCGGGTGGAACGGCCGCACGGACCGCCGGAAGGCTCTCCCTCATCGCCCGCTCCCACATCCTGGGCGCGCCGCCTGCCATGAGGCCATCGCGCAGGGTCAACGCATGTGACATAATTTATCCTTCGCTCTCTCCTGAACCTCCGCTACCATCCGTTCGAGGCATGTTGTCATGCTGCCATAAATCCGCGACGGGTCCAGTTCCGATTGCGAAAATGTTCTCGCGGCGATAGACCATTGCGCTGCAACCCGATGATCTGCGGCTAGCTTCATGAATATCTTCGTTAGAGCTTGAACATCGCCATGTGGATAGCTGATCCCGCAGCCGTTCTCAATAAGAAGCCTTGCGAGGGCGCCCCGGTCAGGACACGACACGATTCCCCTCCCGGCTTTGAGATAGTCCACCGCTTTATTATTAATGGTGGCTTCAAAGTCAGGCCTCGCGGGCATCGGATCGAGGCCGAAATGACATCTCTCCAGGAGGGCCAGAAGGCGCATTCTGTCTATCCAGCCAGGCCAGATGATGCCGGAGGTTGCATCATATCTCTCAGCAAGACTGGAGAGGGTTTCCCCGTCACCCGCAATCACGAACCTGATATTAGCGCCTGCTCTTCTGGCCGCCACTGCAGCTGAAGCGACAGTCGCCAAGTCATACTGATGGCTAATTGACCCAACGAAGCAACCTACTATCTCACCATTCTGATTTTGCCCCAGAACCTTATCCCAATACAGGCGAGCTTCTTGGACGGCGCCATCTTCAGGGGCCGGAGATCTGTCCACCATAAAAAAGGCGCCATCGTTCTCTCGCCGCTTGCGGCGCGCACACCGGAGGCCCCACGATAAGAAGTCATCTGAAATGGCCCATAGTGCAGATGCTCTTGCAAGGCAATCATTTCTCCAGCGAAATAGTGGGTAAGCCACGCCCTTAGCTATCGTCTGCATACTCTTAGGTAGATGCCAAATGTAGAGCTCCGGCCACATGTCCCTTAAGTCCAAAACCACGGGGACCCCTTTGCTGTTTCCGTATCTGACGGCTCGAGATGCCAGCTCGAGGGTCGGAAGGGACGCCACAATAATTTGCGGGGGCGGCACGATCTTGGCGTTGCGAGCAAATCGGTAACCTACTACTCCATGGTCAAAAAGGCGACGCAATGAAATGTTCCGACTGTAGCCTGGGCTGGGCAAAAGTTTTATTCTATAGCTGAGCGCGCTTTCCACTGTATCCATTATGGTTCCGAAATGACGTTTTCTTCTATGATCAAAGTCTGGACTCCACCAAATTACATCGTGGCCCGCTGATGCGAGATGGCCCGCAAAAGAACCCGTGCGGTAGAGCCGATCGGCCACCCCACCACCGATTGGGAGTGGTTCGCCCCCAGTGACCAGCCATACTCTCATCCCAGTCTCGGATACGTTAGCTTAAACATTTTTCTCACCGTCGGAATCTACAGCCTACGCCTGGGTGGCGGCGATCTCGGCGCCTACGGGGAACCGCGTCAGATCCACCGTCATCGCCTCCAACGCGCCAAAGCATGCACGAATATGATGAAAGGCGAGCCTCGAGAGCCCCTTTAGTTTGACCGATCATGCGTGGGTAGTCATCCGGGATGATGAAACACCTGCGTGCCGTATGGCCTCCGTCAGAGCCTCCATTACCATATTCTGCTGCAGCTCGGTCATCTCAGGGAAGAGCGGCAATGACAGGATCTTGGACGTCAGCCGTGAAGCCACCGGAAAATCTTCGGCCTTGTGCCCGAACCTGGCGTAGGCCGGGAGCAGGGGCAGAGGCCTGGGGTACTGGACGGTTGTGGAGATACCACTGCCGGCGAGGGCCGAGGCAATGTCGTCCCGATCGGAGACCTCGATGACGAAGAGATGGTACACATTGACCGCATCGTCCGGGCAAATCTGCATGCCCTCGACGACATCCCGGAGTCCCTGACGGTAGCGGGCGGCGAGGCGCTGACGCGCCTCCGTCCAAGCGCGGAGATGGGGTAACTTGGCCGACAGAATCGCGGCCTGCAGGCCGTCCATCCGGCTGTTTCGCCCCTCCCGCTGGTGGTCATGCTTTCGCTCGCCCTGGCCGTGCTGGGCGATCATACGCACGGTCCGCGCCAGTTGCGGGTCGTCCGTCAGCATGGCACCGGCATCGCCCCACGCCCCCAGGTTCTTGCCGGGGAAAAAGCTGAACGACGCCGCGTGCCCGAACGTGCCGCCGGCTCGTGCCCTGTAGGTGGCAGCATGGGCCTGAGCACAATCCTCCAGGACAAACAGACCGTGACGCTGCGCAAGGTGGCAGATCTCGTCCATCGAGGCCGGCAGCCCGTAGAGGTGGACCGGGATGATCGCTTTGGTTCGCGATGTGACCTTGGCGGCGGCGGCCTCCGGATCCATCGTATAGCGGCCCGGCAGGACATCCACGAACACGGGGGTGGCCCCGCGCGTCGACACCGCCTCAGACGTTGCGATCCACGAGACTGCGGGAACAAGCACCTCGTCACCGGGCCCGACCCCGGCCGCCTGCAGAAGAATCTCGAGTGCATCGGTGCCGTTGCCGCAGGCGACGCACGAATCCCTGCCGACGAATGCTGCGAACTCTTCCTCGAAGGCCCTAACGAAGCGATTCCCCGAGTTCCCGACAAACGCGCTCTCGGCAACGACGCGCCCTACGGCCGCATCGATTTCGTCCTTGATCGACAGGTACTGTGCCCATAGATCGACCAGCGGGATCTGCACCTTCATCTCGCCCCCTCCGCACCGAGCTGCCTCAGCAGCTTCGCGGGATTGCCAATGTAAATACCGGGCACGACGATGTCCTTGGTTACGACCGCCCCAGCCCCGATGACGGTTCCCGAGCAGACACAGACCGGGAGAAGGATCGCGCCGGTACCGATGCTGACACGTTCGCCGATAGTCGTCGTTTTCCACAGTGAGCGGTCGCCGCGCGCCGGGCCACCCCGATCGAACCGATCATTGATGAACATCACGCCGTGCGAGACGAAACAGTCGTCCCCGATGGTGACCCCCTCGCAGATGAACGCGTGGGACTGGACACGGCAGCGAGCGCCGATCCGCACGCCCCGTTGGATCTCCACGAACGGCCCGATCATCACATCGTCGCCGATCTCGCAACAGAAGATGTTGACCGGTTGGTGAACGACGACGTTATTGCCGAACTTCACATCCCGGATCCCGGTGTCCCTTATGAGTGGTGTGCCCATCTGCTCAGCCCTTTCGCCCGCCGCGGTCTCCTCCATTGCACCGTTCGTAGATCAGCTCGATCGCGCGGACGGTCTTCCGGCCTTCCTCGCCCGTCACCAATTCCACGCTCTTATTGTTGACCGCACGAATGACATCCGCCAGCACCTTGTCGTGGTTCGAACTCGAGCCCTGGTACTTGCCATACGAATTTGGACGATCCACCCAGTTGATCCCTTCCGGCAGAGGGTAACCCTCAACCTCCCAGTGCTCCATGCGGTTCAGGTACTGCCCGCCGATCTTCACGGTGCCTCGCTCGCCGACCAGCAGGATGCTCCCCTCGAAGTTTCGGCCGTACGCGCACGTCGTCCAGAACAGGGAGGACATTGTGCCGCCAAGGAGCCGCAGCAACGCAACCCCGCAATCCTCGATCTCCACATCGTGATTCTTGGTCTCGATGTGGGCACTTGCGTCGATCACGTCGCCGCACAGCCACAAGATGAGGTCGATGAAATGGCTGACCTGGGTATAGAGGGCGCCGCCTTCGAAGGCCTTCCGTCCAAGCCAGGGCGATTGGCTATAGTACTCGGGGCATCGATTCCAGACCACGTTGCACTGCGCCATCAAGATGCGTCCGAGACGCCCCTCGGCTATTGCCTTCCGCGTCAGCACGACCGGGACGTTGTATCGGTTCTGCATGACGACCATCAGGAGAACCCCGGCCTTTTCAGCCGCCGCTATCATCCGGTCCGCGTCTGCGACAGTGAGGGCCATCGGTTTTTCAACCAGCACATGCCGCCCCGCCGCAATAACCTTCAATGCGTGCTCGGCGTGTAGATAGTGCGGCGTGCAGACGTTTACGACCTGCGCGTCGGTGCGCTGCAGCATCTCATCTATCGACGCGTATGCCGGGACGCCCGGGAATAGCGCACCGCATTTCTCCCGCTTCGCGGGATCGATATCACAGAAGCTTGCGATGCTTGCCCCTTCCAACGAATCGAGGACGGCGAGATGCCGCCCCCCTATATTCCCGCATCCTACGACAGAAAATCTCACTGGTTCAGCTTTTTCCTTGACCGACGTCAATACCATTCCCAATATCCCCCTTGTTTAGCATCGGCGCATCGCCCCTCAGGGCCGCGTCGCGATGTGCCGGAACACGTTCTTCATCCGCAGCATCCGGTGGAAGAAAAAGTGGTTGCTGGGGTAGTCGGTTGCCTTCTTCGGGGGCGCCTGATGAATCGCTTCGAACTCCCCAGCGGCCAGGCCCGCTGCGCTGACGCCCCGCTCGGGACAAGCCCCAATTCTCGAACGCAGGTGTGATGCCAGTAATCGCTATGGCACCCGCACAAGCTTTTAGGACTACATGGCGGTAGGGCTCGAGGGTGAGATTGGCAATTTGGCGAAGGAAACACGGAAGCACCCAAATAAAATGCGTATCCAAGAGTCCTCAGGTCGTTGGTGAGTTCCTGAAAGTTGTAGACCGCTGCGCTGTAAACAAGCGTCAGTTCCCCAAGGGTCATGGGCTAGTGTCCGTGGATGCCAATCACGCGCGCCGCCGCCCGTGCGATGCATGCGCTTCTTCCAGCGCTGTCGACAAAGCGAGTCGGGTTCTCTCGGCGTCGGCTCTGTCAAGGACCATGCGGCGGTTCTCCTCTGAATACTTGGCGAGCCGGTCCACCTGGGTTATGCAATCTGCCAGCGCCCCCGCGAGTGCGGCGTCGTCATCCAGGGGTACGAGCCGTCCGTTGCCCACGCCAGGATCGATCCACTCGCGGTTCTGCGGGATATCCGACAGGACAGGGTAGAGCCCGGTCCCCAGAGCCTCCAGCAGGGAGGTCGCCGTACCATCGGAGCGGGACATGGAGATGAAGATGTGGGAAAGGGAGAGAGCTTGCAAGATGGCCGCGTAGGGGATGCCCCCGAATAACTTGACGCGTCCGCGGGTCGCCGGGGGAAGGAGGCGATCGGCTAGGGCGCGCGCCTCAGGGAGCAGCCCCCCGGCCGATGTGAAAATCATCCGGTACTCGGGCAATCCGACGGGGAGCAGGGCGAGCGCCCGCACAATGGCACCGCTGTTGTACACCGGTTCGAACCCCCGCGTGCAGATAATTTGGACCGGGCGTTTAGAAAAATCGGCCGGCGTGAATTGCCCCGTATCAACGCCGATAAGCAAGGCGGTCACGCGGGCTCCGGGGGCTTGCGCGCGTGTCCTCTCTGCGAGGTATCGCCCGTTGGCGAACACATGGTCGGCAGCCCGGAAAGTCCGCTGGTTGATTTGGCGAGCCAAAGCCGTTGCGAAGAGGACATCGCTGCCAACCACATAGATGCAATAGGGTCGGATCCCGCTCAGGTATGCCAACAGGCCGAACCCACCGCCGTAAAGAGTCAGCAACATATCAGTCCCCAGCCGCCGCGACAACTGCCGCAACTGGGGGACCGCCCAAACATGTCGCATCGGTCCCCCGACAGGAGAGGTTAAGTTGTGAACCCCAGCAACGTTGCCCTGAAAGCGCTTGTAGTCATCACGAATGCCGGCAATCGTGGGGCTCCCAATCCCCCCTCTTGGCCCCTTCTCCACATCAACCACATGGACCTCGTGGCCGAGCGCGGTCAGGCTGGTCGCGACGGACTGAGACCAGGGGGAGTGAGTCGCCATGATCACCAGAAGTCTCATCCGGTTCCCTCGCTGGCCCGCTCCAACCCAGGCTTTCCGGAGGCCTCTTCCAGGGGATACTTTGCGGGAAGCACTATATCCTCTCGTCTAAGCTCTTGCTGGTTCTGTTGTGAGCGAAACCCGGGACGACCTGCCCCACCAGATCGACGAGAACCGACATGTTCATTGGCCTTGGCGCTGGTTCGGACGCGAATGCCTCCAAGGAATGCAGAGCCGAAAGAAGAACTTTTTCGTCTGGACGGAGTCCTGAGGCATAGTTAATTGCTCTGAGACCTGCGAGACGGCAAACCCGAGCCTCTTCTTGGGCGCCGGCAAACTCCTCAAAGGGCTTTTCCCCACTGGTATCGAGAACCGTTCTAAGAACTGGATAACGCTTTTGAGATAACGCCTCACTTCCCCTGTCTAACGCTTCTAGTTCGCTATCCATATACCATGGGTCCAATGATCTAGCCTTAAGAAGCCGCGTTAACACATCTTCCAATATCGTCATTTCAATAAGTTCCGGATTTGGCACAAAGATAGAGTCGCGTTCGCCAGACACTGAAGCGATCATGCAAATATGACCTGCTTCCTCACATGAGATAAAGTAACGTTTCGTATTCTCTGGCACAGATAAAGGTTGTAGTTTCTCCATCCGGGTGAGCCAGCTCTCCAAGAGACTCCCGCTAGAAAACGCGACATTCGCGAATCGGGCGGATGTCACCTTCGTTGGAGGGCGTCGATATGGCAGGGCTGAAAACATCACATGTTCCATGAGCCGCTTCGAGGCGCCCATGAGGTTAACGGGGTTTGCTGCTTTATCGGTGGAAACGGAGAAGAAGTTGACCGGGCCGTGGCACCCGCTTGCCCATTGCAGGAAACGATACATCTTCAGGACATTCGTTTCGAGCATGTGGAGTACTGAATAAACGTCCTTTTCCGAACGGACGTGCTTGACAGCCGCAAAATTCATGATCATGTCGT
>Ga0315276_10007248_pt1 | contig 10248 bp, 8 predicted proteins | sample YL17G05_0_MG_FD_204542 | JGI IMG/M metagenome (GOLD analysis project Ga0315276, IMG submission 204542) | Sediment microbial communities from Yellowstone Lake, YNP, Wyoming, USA - YL17G05_0 | ecosystem: Environmental > Aquatic > Freshwater > Lake > Sediment | place: USA: Wyoming | collected... | reverse complement strand
GTTTGACCCCCTCGGCCAGGAGATCCCCGATGCCGTCGCGCACGGCGATCTTGCGCAGCAGGTAGGCAACACTTTCAAGATCGGCGAACGCAATGGGCCGGCCGATCCGGCTTTCGGCGATCAGGCCTTTTTCGAAGCATTCGACGGCCCAGGAGATCACCGCGCCGGCCGAAATGGTGTCGATGCCGAGCTCATCGCACAGGTAGTTGGCATAAGCCACTTCTTCGATGTTCGGCAGCAGGCAGTTGCCGCCGAAAAGAGCGATGGTTTCATATTCCGGCCCTTCGACATAGGCTTCGCCCAATCGGGTTTTGGTATGGCCGTATTTGCCGCAGGGGGTGGGACAGCAATAACAGCCCTTGTCGGTAATTTTGAGCCGTTCCAACACCGCTTTGCCGTTGATGCGGGTGTAATGCTCGGCATAGGAGGTCTGGAAATTACGCGTGGGAAATACCCCCACCTCGTTGCACCAGTTTGTGATGCCCGCGGTTCCCTCAGGCGTCCAGGCCTTGAATCCGGGCTTTTCGGAGACCTTCCGAAAGGCTTCCTTGCCGGCGGCGAACGCCTCGGCCACATCGGGAACCGGCAGGCTTCCGCTGCCCCGGACGGCAATCGCCTTGATGTTCTTGGACCCTAAAACGGCGCCGACCCCGGTGCGGCCGGCCTGCCGGCCGAAATCATGGGAGATGCAGGCATAGCGCACCCGGTTCTCGCCGGCCGGCCCGATGGTGAGGATCTGGAAATCTTCGCCCAACTCGGTCTTGAGCTGCTTTTCGGCGCTGAGCGCACCCTGACCCCAAAGGTGTTCCGCCATCCGGATTTCGACCTTCTGGTCGTCGATCAGGAGATAGCAGGGTTTTGCGGCCCGGCCGCTGAGCGCCAGCACATCCTGGCCGGCATACTTCAAAGCCGGACCGAAATGCCCGCCCATGTTGCTGTCGGCATACCCGCCGGTGGCCGGGGACTTGGTCCCGAAATGGGTCTTGCCGCTGGACGGCAGCAGGTGGCCGCTCAACGGCCCGGTGGCGATGATCAGCAGATTCTCCGCGCTGAAGGGATCGGTGCCCGGCGGCAGCTCGTCGAACAGCAGTTTGGCGACGAATCCGCGGCCTCCGATAAAGCGTTGCGCCAAATCCTCGTCCAGGGGTTCTTTCCGAACCCCGCCGTGGGTCAGGTCGACGCGCAGGATCCACCCGCTGTAACCGTAAAGGACATTATGTTTTTTCATCGGGCACCCTCCCGAGTCTCCATCAAGGCGATGGCCTCGCGGGGGCAGATAGCAGCGCATTCGCCGCACAGCGTGCACTTGGACGGCGTTTCGTCCCCGGGCAGGGCCATCATCACGCCGTATGGGCAGGCGTCGACACAGGTCATGCAGCTGGAGCAGCGCTCCGGTTTTACGCGGTAGACTCCATCCACCTGCTCGATCGCCTCCTCCGGGCAGGCCTCCGCACAGGCACCGCACTGATCGCAGAGATGAATCCGATAGTCGCCCGGTGCGGGAAATCGCCCCTCGATGGTCAACAGCGCTCTCGCGGGCCTGACCTCATTGAAATTGGCGATGGAGCAAGCCAGGCGGCATGTGCCGCACCCCGAGCAGTTCTGGTGGATGGCTTTGAGATACATTGATGAAAGAAACCTTTCACCACGATCGTTTTTGATTTTTGATTTTTAATGAGTTATTTTTGAGTGTTACATCATTAACGGCCCCAAATGGTGAATAGATGACGAAAATAGACTAATCAAGTTCCATGCCACAAATCAAAAAAATAGGCAACTGGTTGAAAATTGAAACAAAAAGTGTCATTAACGTGTAGCGATGCGGTCAACGATTAAGACAATAATGTCCTCAAACGTCGGGTGAATTATCTTATCTATCTGAATTAAATTAATTATTTTTATTAGTACATTAATGTCCTAAATGAGATCTAATTAATACCATGGCTTTTCATTTTGCGCTGCAGGGTCTTGTAGTTCAATTTCAACGCCACGGCGGCCTTGCCACGGTGCCAACGGTTTTGTTCCAGGATCTTGAGGATCAGCTGCTTCTCGATGGCTGCCATGCATTCATCGAGCCCCTGGCGCAGCAGGTCCATCTCGGCGAGCGCCAGCGCCCTGTCGCCGGTGTGGGGGATGGAGAGCTGACCCATCAAATTGAGCTTGCCGAGGGTCAGGTAGCTGTGCAGTGCGTTCTGCAGCTCCCGCACGTTGCCGGGCCAATCGTATTGGACCAAGGTCTCGCGAACCCGAACGGGCAGCTCCGGCGGCGATTCGCCCGGCCGCGCGTGTCCGGCGAGAAAATGGTCGATGAGCAGCGGGATATCTTCCTTGCGCTCCCGCAGGGGGGGGATGTGGATGGGCAGGATGCGGATCCGGTAAAAGAAATCCTCCCGCATGCGCCCCTCCTTGACGAGCTTGAGCAAGTCGCGGTTGGTGGCCGCAATCACCCGGAAGTCGCTCTTCTTGACCTTGATGCCGCCCAGCGGGGTGTAGCCCACGCCGTCCAATACCCGCAGCAGTTTGACCTGCATCTCCGGGCTGATTTCACCGATCTCGTCCAGAAAGAGCGTCCCGCCGTCGGCGAGATCCAGTAACCCGGCCTGGTCTGCATTGGCGCCGGTGAAGGCGCCCTTGAGATGTCCGAAGAACTCGCGCTCCATCAGGCTCTTGGGGATGGCGCCACAGTTGACGGGCACGAAGGCGCGCTGCTGTTGGTCGCTCAGCTCGTGGATAGCCCTCGCCACCAATTCCTTTCCGGAGCCGGACTCGCCGTGGATGATCACCCCGGCCTTGGAGGACGCCGCTTTGAGAATCAGGTCGTAGACCTCCTGCATCGGAGCGCTCTTGCCGACGATCTTGCCGAACTTGTAGCGTTCGCTGATGGTGGAGCGCAGCCGCAGGTTCTCTTTGCGCAGATCGAGTTCGACCTCCTTGTAGGCAGTCACATCGGTGATGAACCCTTCCAGCGCGACCAGCCGGCCGTTCTCATCGAAAACGCCCTCTCCCTGCTCCCAGACCCATTTCTCCCGGCCGTCGGCCGTGCGTACCCGGTTGATGAAGCTGAAAGGGCGTTTGGCCGCCACCGATTTCTCCACCTGCCGGAGCATGTCCTTGCGATCCTGAGGATGGACGATCCGCGGATAGGCGTTTGGGCCGCTGCCGAGCAGCTCGGCCGGTTCGTAGCCGAGCAGCTTGACGCTGCCCTGGCTGGCAAACTCCATCGTATAGTTTTCATCGGCCTCGCAGCGGTAGACCAATCCCGGCAGGTTGTTCATCAAGGTGCTGAGCCTGCGCTGGCTTTCGAGCAGGTCGTTTTCAGCGCGCTTCTTCTCCGTGATGTCCAGACACAAGGTGAGCTTGGAAATGGAACCGTCCGAATCGACGATGGGGGTGGCCATGACGTAGTACCAGTGCCCGTCGCGGGGGTTCTTGTATTCATAGCGGACGGCCTGGCCTTTGAAGGCCGATTGCTCCACGCACCAGGGGCAGACCCCCTCCAGCCCGTAAAGCCCCTGGTGGCATTTTTCGCCGATCAGATCCCGCCCCGCAAAGTCGATCGCCTGCCGGTTGGCGAATTCGATGCGGTTGTCCGGCGAGCAGACATAGATGAAGCCCTCGAAGGCCTCCACGATGGCCTCGAAATAGGCCTGCCGGCTTTGGGCCATTTGTCCGGCCGTGCTCGGACGCCGACGGTTCATTGGCGATCCTGCCTTCCCGACCGATGACCGTTGCGGTCGATGATCACCCCTTCTCCGAAACCGTCGAAGACCGGCAGCAGGTCGCCGTAATCCAGATCCAGCAGTATGGGGTAAGGCTTCTGCATGACGACATCCCCGGATGACTCTTTTTCTTAAGATCATCCCCCTTGCAGCGGGTATGGTCCGCGCCTTAGAGCGCTTTTATTCTATCGGTATACATGCTGAACAGAATATCGTTTTCGCGGTAGACCTGTTCGAGCCGCTCCTGGTGGGCCTTGAGCCTTTCGTCCTTGAAGGTGGCCAATTCGAGAATCAGGTAGTTGATGATGCAGGCGATGGCCGTGGGGTAGCCAATGAGCGGGATGGACTTGGACGGCGCAACCAGGCTGCCGTGCGCAAAGGGAATCAGGGGGCAAAGGGTGCTGTCGGTGATCACCATCAGCGTGTGATCGAGCCGCCGGGCCACCTTGCCCATGCGGATCAGCTCGTTCGGGTAGCGCGAGACGGCAAAAAGCACCACCAGGCTTTTTTCCGGTGCGTTGGTGAGCCAGTCAATGGCGGCGCTGTCGCTGCCCTTGAGGATATGTACACCCTTGCGCACCTTGGTGAGCGACCAGCCCAGATAATAAGCGAAGGCGAAGGAGATCCTGGAGCCGATCACATACACGGCCGGGCTTTCCCGCAGGTGGGTCACCAGTTCGGCCAGCACCTCCATGTCCAGGGTTTCGTAGAGCTGCCTCAGATTGCTCATCTCCTCCAGCAGCACATGCTGCAGGCGGGCCGGGCCGGGCCCGTTCATCCCGGGCAGGCCCACGCGATCCGGCAGCGAGAGCCCCGTGTCGACGAAGTCCCTGAGGGCCTGCAAAAAATCGGCGTACCCGTCGAAGTCCAATTGGCTGACGAAGCGGACCACGGTCGCTTCGCTGACCCGGCAGGCCGCGGCCAACTCCTTGGTGGTCATGAAGACGGCCTTGCGCGGGTGCTGAATGACGAAGTCACCCAGGATTCTCCCCTTGGGCGTCAGGGCGTCCCGGTGGTCGATGATCTTCTTGATCACTGGGTGAGAGGAAGGGTCGGACATAGTTGACATCCTTGCTTGAGATTTTGATGAAAGACATATGACATCTTTTTTTTATTTGCAACAGTTTAAATTAATGGATGAAATCTAACTTGAAACGCTGGATGTAAAAAATTCTTTCATATAGCGATTTTGATCTTGACATCTTTTGTTTCATTGTGCATAAAAGGGTGTCAATCATTCCGTTGCAGGCACTGATCAACCCTTCACGGGAAAACACAAAAGGTAGGGGGCAGGTATGTTTCGACGATTCAAACCCCTTTGGGGAAAGAAGCCCGGTCTCAAATCCAGCTATGACGCGGTGATCATCGGCGGCGGGCTGCACAGTTTGGCCACCGCCTATTATCTTGCCAAAGAGCAGGGTATGAGCAACGTGGCGATCCTAGAGAAGAACTTCATCGGGTTCGGCGGTGCCGGCCGCAACACCGCCATCGTGCGCGCCAACCAGCGCACCCAGGAAAACGTGCCCCTGTACAAGGAGGCTCTGGACCTGTGGCCCATCCTGACCAAAGAGCTGGACTACAACCTGATGTTCAACAACTGCGGCAATTTGAACCTGATGCACAGCGAGGCGGCCATGAACGCGGCGCGCATGAACGTCTGCACGGCGCAGTTTCATGGTGTCGAAAGCCATCTGCTGGATGCCACGCAGGTCAAGGAACTGGAGCCGGCCATCAACATTTCCGCTGACATCACCTACCCCATTCACGGCGCCATGTTCCATCCGCCCGGCGGCGTCATCCGGCACGACGCGGTGGTCTGGGGGTTGGCCAAGGGGGCGGCCGCGCACGGGGTGCATATCCATCAGCAGACCGAGGCCACGGCGATTCATACCGACAACGGCAAAATCAGCGGCGTGGAAACCACCCGCGGCCGGATCAACACCTCCCGGGTGCTGGTCTCCGCCGGAGGCTACTCGGCCGGCATCATCAACAAGATGCTGGGCATCAAACTGCCCATCAGCGTGTTGACGATCCAGGCCATGGTCACCCAGCCGCTCAAACCGGTGCTGCACCACGTGGTCTCCTCAGGCATGTACCACGCCTATGCCAACCAGACCTTGAAGGGTGAAATCGCCACGGGCGCCCACATGGATCAATGGCCCAACTACACGACCCTCACCACCGCCCACTACATCAAACACCAGGCCGAAGCGCTGTCCGAATTCTTGCCTTTCCTGCGGGGTGTCAAGTTCATGCGTCACTGGGCTGGGCTGGCCGACATGACCCCCGACATGGCGCCCATCATAGACGGCAACGATCCCATCGTGGGGTTTTACATGAACTGCGGCTGGGGCTACTTCGGCTTCAAGTCCTGCACGGCCACCGGCCGGCACATGGCGTCCTTCATCGCCAAGGGCGAGTGCCCGGAGCGGCTTACGCCCTATGGCCTGCGGCGCTACGAGAACCACCGGCTGATGGGCGAGACCGCCGCCTTGGTGACCTATACCCCGGACAACTAAGGAGATCGGAACATGGCACTGACGATTACCTGCCCCGTCTGCGGCAAGCGCAACGGTTACGAATTCCGCTATGGCGGTGAGGACAAGGGCCCGCGGCCAGCTGAAGAAGGGATGACACCGCGCAGCTGGTGCGACTTCGTCCACATGAACGCCTGTGTCGCCGGCGTGCAGAAAGAGTGGTGGTGCCACAAGAACGGCTGCGGCGTCTGGTTCACCATACATCGCAACACGTTAACCAACCTTGAAGTGGATGTGCCGGAGGTATCATCATGAGATTAGACCAATTGCCTACGCTGCGCATCAACCCTACGGAAACATGCGCCCTGCACTATAATGGAAAGACCTACCCAGGGGTCGCCGGCGACACCCTGGCTACGGCACTATATGCCAACGGCGTGCGGATCTTCGGGCGCAGTTTGAAATATCACCGCCCCCGCGGTCTCTACAGCCTCGACGGGGAGTGCAGCAACACCTGCATGGCGGTGGACGGAATCCCCAACGTGCGCGCCGAGAACACTTCGGCGAAAAACGGGATGCATATCGCCGCACAGAACGTCCAGGGCTCGGCCGACTTTGACTGGATGGGATTCATGGACAAGCTGGATTGGCTGATGCCGGCCGGTTTCTACTACCGTACCCTGCACAAGCCCGCCCGGCTGTGGCCCTTTGCCCTGAAGCAGGTGCGCAAAGTCGCCGGTTTGGGCAAGATTTCCCCGGATTTCGAAATGAAGGGCAGGTATACCGAACTCTATCCCACGGCGGATGTGTGCGTGATCGGCGGCGGAGCGGCTGGGATGAGCGCGGCGCTGGCGGCGGCCGAAGGCGGCCTGCGGGTGATTCTGCTGGAAGCGCGGCCCTGGCTGGGCGGCTGCTTCGATTACCGGGTAAGCCCTTACGACGGGGAAAAGTCGCTTTATCAACGCGCGCGTGAGCTGGCCGCCCAGGTGGAGGCCACGGCCAACATCCGGGTCTTCAAGCACGCGGCCAACGTGGGGGTCTACAACAACAACCTGGTCACGGCCTTTCAGGTCGGCCCGGAGGGTGGGGCTTTCGACGAACGCTACATCGAGATCCGTGCGACCAGCGTGGTGGTGGCCACCGGCTGCATCGAAAGACCGTTGTTGTTTGAAAACAACGAACGCCCGGGGGTCATGCAGGTCGGCTGCGCCCACCGGCTGGCGCGCACCTATGGATTGCTGCCGGGCCGCCGGGCGGTCTTCAGCATCGGGCACGACCTGGGCTTGGAAGCGGCCGTCGACCTGTGCGATCTGGGAATGGAGATCGCCTGTGTCGCCGATATTCGCGAAGACGGCCAGAACCCGGACCTGATGCTGGCTCTCGCCGAACGCAAGATCCCCTTCCTGCGCGGCTGGGTGGCGGCCAGAGCGCACGGCGCCAAACAGGTCAACAAGGTCACGCTGCGCACCCTCGAGGGCAGCGTCAAGCGCCAGATCGAATGCGACCTGCTGGTGGCCTCCGCCGGCCTCACGCCGCTCACGGGTCCCTTGACCCTGGCCCAGGCCCGGCTGCGCTACGACGCCCATACCGGCTATTTTCTGCCGGCCGACCTGCCGGCCAAGATGCACGCCGCCGGCAGCCTGACCGGCCGGAATCATCCGCTGGCGATCGAGGCCTCCGGCCGGCTGGCCGGCCTCAAGGCGGCGGCTGATTGCGGTGCCAACACGGCCGAAGCCGTTGCCGCGGCCGCGGCCCGCCTCAGCCAGCTTCCCGGCCCCGAGCGGGGCACCAAACTGGTGACCGCACCGGTCAAGGGACGCAAGAGCTTCATCTGCTTCGACGAGGACACCACCGTCAAGAACATCAAGCAGGCGATCGACATGGGCTTCGATGTCCCCGAGCTGATCAAACGGTTCACCTCGGCCGGCACCGGACCGGGCCAGGGAGGCATCCCCGGCCACAACCTGCCCCTGTTCGCCGCCCGGTACCAGGCACTGGCCGGCGCAACCCCGGTTCCCACCACTTCGCGGGTGCCCCTGGTGCCGACCTTGCTCGCCACCTATGCCGGCGCCTATCACGACATGAGCAAGCGCACGCCGCTCGACGAGCTGCAGAAGCGCGACGGCGGGGTGTTCCGCCGCATCGGCGTGTGGCAGCGGGCGCGCTACTTCTCGCAGGACTTCAGCTGCCGCGAAGAGGTCCTCAACGTGCGCAACAACGTGGGCATGCTGGACGGCTCCACCCTGGGCAAGTTCCGGCTCCACGGCCCCGACGCCCTCAAGGCGCTGCAGCGCGTCTATGTGGGAAACATGGCCAAGATGACGCCAGGAAAAATTAAATATTCGGCCATGTGCAACGAGGACGGGTGCGTGATCGACGACGGTGTCGTGGTGAAAATCGCGGAAAACGATTACTACTTCACCACCTCCACCGTTCGCGCCGGCGAAACCGCGGAGTGGCTCCGCTATCACACCCGCTACGACGGCTGGGACTACCATATCGTCAACCTCACCGACGCCTTGGGTGTTATCAACATCTCGGGCCCGAATGCGCGCAAGGTCCTCCAGAAGGTCGCCGATTCCGATCTCTCCAACGAGGCTTTCCCCTTCGGCGGCTATCGCGAATTCGTGATCCAAGGGGGGATCCCGGTGCGCGCCATGCGGCTGGGGTTCGTGGGCGAGCTTTCCTACGAACTGCACGCACCCTCCTCCTACATGGTCGCCCTGTGGCAGATGCTGGCCGAGGAAGGCAAGGAGTTCGGCATCCGCAACTTCGGCGTGGAGGCGCAGAACGTTCTGCGCATGGAAAAGTGCCACATCATCCTGGGGGTGGAATCCGAGCAGCGCACCAACCTGCTCGATCTGGGGCTGGGCTTTTTGTGGGACCGCCACAAGACCGACACCAAAACCGTCGGAACCGTGGCCCTGCGCCAGGCCGAAGCCGACCCAACCCGCTTCCGTCTGGTGGGGATCGAGATGGACGACCGCGAGCGGCCGCCGCGCGACGGCTCCATTATCGTGGACAAGCGCGTGCGGGGCTACGTCTGCACCGCGCGCCGCAGCTTTACCATGAACCGATCGGTGGGTATGGCGCTCGTGGAAGCCGAGCTGGCCGCAGTGGACACCCGCCTCGAGATTTTCGAAGACGAGTGCAACGGTCAAAAGCTGGCAGCACGGGTCGTACCCATGCCGTTTTACGATCCCCAAGGCAACCGGATGAGAATGTGATGACAACCGATTCGATGGCTTTGCAAAAAGGCCAGGTTCAAGGCGCGCGAATCCCGCGGAGTGAGGCGTACGCATCGTACGCTGCAGCGACTGCGGGATGAAGCGCAACGCCGAAACTGGGCGTTTTACGAAGCCATCAGAATGTGAGGTGGGAACCATGACGAATATTGAAAGACGATCGCCTGTTCAATTCAAAAGCTCCATCCAGAAATCCGAGGTGCGCGACAACTGGACGGTGGTGCTGGCCTATGCGGATGAGGGCCAGGGCCCCTTCCTCGTGGACCTCTCCCATAAGACCCGCTGGGACCTGCAGGATAAAAACCTCGCCCGATTCAAACCCCTGGGAAAAGAGGTCCCTGAGATACCCGGCACATGCCGTATGGAAGACGGCATCCTGATCAACCGCATGAACCGCACGCAGGCGGCGATCTGGCATCTGTTGCCCGGCGCATCGGACCTGCCGGCGGAATCGGGCTACACCGATGTGAGCGATGCGACGATCTGCCTGGCCCTGTTCGGCCCAAACGCCCTGGCCGTGGTCGAGAAGCTCTGCGCGCTAGATTTCCTCGACCCCGGGAAACATGCGCCTTTCCTGCTGCAAGGCCCCTTTTCCCACGTCCCCTGCCAGTTGGTGCTCATGGAAAGGGGCCAGGGCTTTGACGGGGGCCTGCTGCTCACCTGCTCCCGCGGGTATGCCCAGAGCATGGTCCACGCCGTCATGGGGGCCGGCGCCGAGTTCGGGCTTACGCCTGCCGGCGAAAAGCGCTTTACCGATTGGCTGCTCAAGCCTGCCCCCTGAAAGGCAAGTCCACCCGCAAGGGCAAA
>Ga0315276_10007244_pt1 | contig 10251 bp, 16 predicted proteins | sample YL17G05_0_MG_FD_204542 | JGI IMG/M metagenome (GOLD analysis project Ga0315276, IMG submission 204542) | Sediment microbial communities from Yellowstone Lake, YNP, Wyoming, USA - YL17G05_0 | ecosystem: Environmental > Aquatic > Freshwater > Lake > Sediment | place: USA: Wyoming | collected... | reverse complement strand
ACCCGCTCATCTCCGATCAATCCGCCCATCACGATTTCCTGGTTGGTAAGCTCCAGATAGGCCCTTCCCCTTTTCGATGCCGCATACAAAGAGGCCTCTTGCTGGCAAGAATACTGATCCTGGTTGAAATCGTCCTGATTTTTGCCTGATTGATACCATTTGGGTTGGGGTCCGGCTGCGCAGGAAGTTAATAAAATCAACACCGCCAAAATCAAAACCGTTCTTTTCATTTTTACCTCCTTTATTTTTTTATTCTACTCCTTTCTTGCTTAGGATTCTAACCACTTCTGATATTTGCTGGTCGGTAATTAAATGATGTTGATCGTCTAAACATTCACGCATGGGGGGGCCTTCATTCCAAAAGAGCCAATGGAGAGATATTTTCTTTTCCTTCGCAAGGGAAATTAATTGCTCAAACGGAATACTTTCTCGATCCTTCCAAGTATAGAAAGTGCTTTTATTCACTCCCCACCAATGCCATAGCTGGCCAGGCTTCTTAAAACCCTTTAAATTCATTAGCTTTTTTATTATTGAAGAAAAATCATTCAAAATGAAAGATTTTCCTTGACAAAGGTATTCAGAATGAATTATTCTCCCCTTATAAAAATGAAAAAGTTCACATACCAGCCGAAAAAAGAGACGACCATGATTCTGGCCGCCATCCGGGAATTAGGACTTACTCAAAATGAAGTCGCCCAGGCCGTGCATAAATGCAAGAGCTATATTTCCATGATTCTTCGAGAGCAAAGAGTCTCCGACCCCATCATGATCGACATTAAATCTTTTCTGGCCGTAAAAATTTTAAAACAAGGGGATAGAAATTGCAACAGATAAAAATGGATTTCTCCCCCCGCGCCATCCTCGACGGAAAAAAGAATGAACGCATTTCTTTTGCCTGTTCTTCCGAGCTTTCGACCATCGTCAATATCCTTTCTGAAAAAAAGAATCTTTCCATTTCTGAGTACGCCCATAGAGCCTTGATTGAAAAAATCCAGAAAGATTTTGGCGAGGCATTTTCCCTTGAACCTCATCTCGATAAGCCTTTACGTGAATTATTTCAGAAATTTTTTTAATTGTCTAATTTACCTTCGTAGAGCTTAGTAGAGGAAACCCGCGTTAGGTATACCAAGGAAATTAATTGAAAATTGCGTCAAAAAAACCGCCAGAAAATAAATGGAGCTTTTGTTCCTATCATGAAAGAGATGATTTCCAGCCCCGCCTTTTTGAATCTCACAAACGCCTCGCGGGTCGCCTATCTTTTATTGAAGGCTCAATGCTCCAAGTTCAACCAAGAAGAAGTTCAGTTTCCATTTTCAGATGCCTGCCGCTACATGAACAGAAACACTTTTTCCAGATCCATCCAAGAACTTCAAGAAGGCGGCTTTATCGAAAAGTCATCTTTCGGTGGTCTATATCGAAGGACCAATGTCTATAGGTTTAGCCAATTATGGAAACAGAAGAGAGAAGAATAAGAGATCTTAATACTGGCATATTCTATAAGGGGTATCGAAATCGATACCATCGGGATTTAAAAAAAGTTCAATGAAATTCACATCGATAGTAGCGAAATCGATACCATCGGCAACAAAGAACGGGCTGAAAATGGGGTCCGATGGTATCGAAATCGTACCGATGACGGTATCGATATCGCTACTTGAAAATGGTTTGTTGGTTGAATTCACAACATCAATTTAAGAAGGAGGATTCAAATGACCACCTATAACGCCGCTGGATATCCGATCTTTGAACACCCGATTCCCCTGTGCAAGAAGGCTAAAAAGATTATTCGCAAAAATCGGGAAATCAAAAGGTCTCCGAATTTTTCCCGCTTTGACGCATTGCTGGAAATGGTGCTTTTCCCTGAACGTTATTACATCCAAGGGGAAACTCTTCTCGGTATTTTTTATAGGCAGATGCTGGAAAATTAGGGCAGGACCTCTCCGGCAAAGCACCGGGGAGCTGAATCTAGGGGCCGGGGGAATGGCGAAAGGGTTGCGCCTTCGTTTCCCCCCGGCCTGGAGGCGAGAACGTGAACCGTATTTGTTCTTACTGCCCGAAAGACATGGGGGAAAAGCCTCCATTGGAAGATAAGCGAACCTCCCATGGGCTATGCCCGGGCTACCAACGGAATATCACCAACGAGCTGATTTGGAACGCTCTCCTGGAAGGCGACATGAAATCCGCGGTTGCCTTGACTCAAATAAAGGAAGGCTCGGACGAATACGACGCGGTCATCGAGGCAGCCAGGGCGGGGATATACGGGAAATCGGACCCGGTCGTCCTCCGGGAAAAGCTGTTCTTCGCCCTGGGCGTTTTGGCCGAGAAGTGCAGAGTGAAGGATTCTACTATCAAAAGATTATTAAATGAGCTTGAACAGTTTAGGGTAAATTCGGGGAGATAATATGAGTGATACCCCATTGGGATTTTGTCAATGTGGCTGTCGAGGGAAAACGAACATTAGAAACAATCATTTTAATCTATTTTTGAGAGGGCATAATTCTCGTAGAGATGGGAAAACACGGAATCATAACCAAGTGAGAATATGGTGTCCCAATCATCCGAGATCATCATCGGACGGTTATGTTCCTGAGCATATTTTAATAGCCGAAAAGGCATTGGGAAAATATTTAACGAGAAAACATGAAGTTCATCATCACAATAGAGATAGTTTCGATAATAGTAATCTTAACCTAGTTATTTGCGAAGACAGAAAGTATCATAGACTTCTTCATGTAAGAACGAGGGCCTCTGAAGCATGTTGTAATGTTAATTGGAGAATTTGTGATATGTGCCATGAATATGATGATCCGAATAATATGATGAATTATAAAAATTCTACTTATCGTCATTGGCCATGCCATGCAAGGAAACAGAAAGAAAGAAGAGATAAAATTCGGCTGTCCCGGACTGGAGGCGAGAAATGAAATTCGCTGCAGAAGATTTATCCCGCCTAGATAATCAGGTGCGGGAGATCGGAAAGTATTTGGGCATGGATTTTGACCAGGACTATGTTGATCGCCAGGAACGGGACTGGAATTATTCGTCTGAGCTAAAAAGCGGGCCGAAAAGAATTTCTTTCCGTGCCTCGGATTATATAGCTCAAGATCGGTTTGTCATTCGAGGGGAGTTTCCCAAGGATAAAAAAGGCCAAATTCATCGGGCCGAATACAATCTGAAGTGGCCCGAAATAACGGTTGCCATAGATCGAGGAGCCGAGAAGATTGCTAAAGCAATCAAAAGCCGGTTAATGCCGGAGTATGAAAAGCAATTACCGGTGGTTTTGGAAATGATTCAAAAAAGTGATGCCTACCACGCGGGCCGTCTCCAGGTGCTTCAGACCGTAGCCGATTACTTTGGGCAACCCAGGCCAGAAGAAGATGATAAGGCAATATACCCCGGCCCGGAAGTGAGTCGGAAAATCTACAAAATAGAGCCTGGTTCCGATGGTGGAGTAAAATTCGATGTGAATACTTCGGTTGAAAAAGCTCTGACAATTTTTGACATTTTGAAGCAGGAGACTTTATGACTCCGACCTTTGAAGATTTTGTGACACTGTTCGCTCTTTTAAGCGCATTCATAGTTTTCGTTTTGATTGCCAGCGGGATCTATGAAGATCTTTACAGGAGGAAGAAAGGATGAACAGCCTATTGTTCCAGGCGATTGAGGAGAGCGATCCGAGGAAGTTATTTCGGGCAATCATGAACGGAGATGTTCAAATAAATAACGAACTGCTCCCGTCAGTCCCGGGGACGCCCGGGATGGTCGCGGGCCATGCCGAGAGGCCAAAACAGCCTGAAATAGTTGGCGTGAGGCAGGAGCAAGGGCGGGGGGAATCGGCACGGTGAGCATTGAAAGGGGAAAATCATGTGGGACTTCTTGATAAAGAACTGGATAGGGTTGGCGTGGGGTGTTCCGATTGGCGCGATCATTGGATTCATTTTGGCTGCGGTTCTTGCCATGGATTCAACGGATGACGACCAGATACCTCTCGAATCCCGCGCCAAGAAGGAAATGAAGCGGGGAGGGGATTTGGGTTGAGAAAAAAGAGAAATCCCATTTGGGTGTTGTGGAATAGCCCATGTAAAAAATGCAGGCACGGAAAAAGAAAAAATTGTAATTGTGGCGTTAAACTTCATTATGAATTCGTAAAGAACCACGGAATAGAAATCAAATGAAAACCTTCCTTTTTGTCCTCGTTGCAGTAGTCATGACCATCCTGGTCTGCATTCCGATTCATTTCAGCCTGAGCAAGCACATTCGGACGGATCGGTTTAAAACCATGCAATATCTTGATGCGGCGTATGAGGAGCTTCACTTCTACAAGGGGAAGTTCGCTGACAAGAACCGGGTTGGCGGGAGTCCTAAATACCGGATGTTGATTCATAAAATAAAAGTAGATGGCAGGGATGTTAATTGAGCGCAAATCTGGAATAAAGGAGGAGAGAGATGACCGGTCAAGCGATGTTGAAGAGTGACGAGTTCTCCACGCAGTTGGAGCTCGCGAAGAAGGAGGGGCTGAACCTGTTGATGCCGACGATGCAGATCGCTGGCCTGAGCGAGTTCCACGCCCCGGTCTTGGAGAAGGTGCAGCTCAGCGCGAAGCAGGATGACGGGGATGTGTATCCGCATAACGACACCGACGACCCCAGCAAACAGAAATGGCGGCTTACCAAACAGGCCCTGATGAAACTGTCGGTCTGCGGCGGCATCTTATGGTCGGTAGAGGCATCCCGCCGTGTTGATGATGGCCATGACCGGAATTACGTCTGCTATCAGGCCGTGGGGGGAATCCGCAAGGCCGACGGATCGCCGGTGTTTTTCAAGGCGCAATACGACCTGGATTTTGAAGTTATTGAACAAGAGCTGCGGGAATCCTACGAGGCGAAGGCGAAAAAGTGGAAGGCCAAGGAGAGCGCGCAGACCCAGGCAGAATACGTCGAGTACTGCGTGAAGCGCGACCTCCTGCAGAAGCGCAAGCACGGCCTGAAGCTGGCCGAGGCCGGCGCAATGAACCGGGTAATCCGGGAGATATTCGGGTTGAAACAGGCGTACACGGCGGCAGAACTTTCCAAGCCGTTTGCCATGGCCAGAATCGCATTCCGGCCGGACTACTCGGACAAAGAAGTGAGGCGGGCCCTTTTGGACGCCCACATCAAGGCCATGACCGGGATCTACGGCCCGGCGATGACGACAGAGGCGGCTCCGAAGGAGACCGTCATAGATGTCACGCCCACCGCCGCCGATGAGCCAGATGACGGGAAGGATGATGGAAAGAAAACGACGCAAGAATCTCCCACCATTGAAATGATGCTGTTCGACTTCTCCCACTTCGACCAGCCCGGGAAGGCGGGAGTGGTGGAGCGCGTGGCGGCCAAGAAGGGCTATGACCTGAAGGTGTATCTGGCCAAGAGCAAGAAGAGCACGGCCGCGGAACTAAAGCCGGAGCTGCTGACCGAGCTTTACAAACACCTGCTCGGGATGCCGGACAAGGAAGAGGAAGACTCGATCCCCTTTTGAGGAGGAAGGCGTGAAGGAAATACCTTTGACCGGAGGCAAGGTTGCCCTAGTTGATGATGAAGATTTTGACCGGCTATCTAAATTCAAGTGGTTTGCGGCAAGGTGCGGGAAAAATTATTATGCCAAAAGGGCCGTTCGAAATACAGTAACAGGAAAACAGAAGGTAACAAATATGAACATCCAGGTTGCCGGAGATCCGCCAATGGGATGGAAATGGAAATACCAGGATGGCAGTGGATTAAATAGTCAGAAAAGAAACTTAGAGCTAACCTTACACACGAACAATAAAGGAATTTGTAAAATAGATGGATGCTCCGAGAAAGCGTACTGTCTTGGATACTGCAAAATGCACTATGACCGGACACGAACCGGCTCCCCGAATGTCGAGATACCGAACATGATCTACAACACATTTGGCCAAGAAGGAATGACAAACGAAGAGAAGTTTCTCGCACGAATTATTAAGCGAGATAGCGAATGCTGGGAATGGCGTGGGCCTTTTTACAAAACTGGGAAAATAGAAAAGTTTACCTACGGTAGATTGCCTATTAAGCAGGAAAACGGCAAATGGAAATGTGTATTTGCCCACAGGTTTTCATATGAATATTTTGTTGGCCCTATCCCGAAAGGCAAAGACGTTCATCACAAATGCGATAATCAAATCTGCGTAAATCCAGATCACCTTGAACCACTCACCAAGCCGGAGCACATGCTTGAAAGCTCCTGGCCCTCATCGCTAAATCTCGCGAAAGATCAGTGCCCAAATGGTCACGATCCCTATGAATACGCGAAACTTTCAACAACTGGCCACAGGCATCGCCTACAATGTGCGAGAGAAAGGAAGGGATATTACCGCCAACGTTATCTCAGCGTCGTAAGGCCGAAAGTCCTTGGTAATCCGAAATACAAGCCGCGCGATAAAATCCGCAAGGAAGACATTACCTCCATCGTAAGTGCCTACGACAAGGGAGAGGCGACCCAAACACATCTTTCCAAGATATACGGGGTCGATCCGAGCACCATATCAAAGCTGATTACGACAGAAAGGAGGCGAACAAATGCGCCTACTCCATAGCGCCGATTGGCATGTAAAAGACAAAGGGATCGAGGAAATAGAAACCTGCCTGTCCTTCCTCGTTGATACCGCCCGCGAAGAGAATATTGACCTGCTCGTGCTGGCAGGCGATACGTTCGACTCGCAGGATGTCCGGCTGGACTCCAAAGCCGCCAAGCTGGTAGTCAAGACGGTTTCCGCCCTGGCCGACATCTGCCCGGTGGCCATCGTCATTGGTACGCCAAGTCACGACGGGACCGCTGCGCAGATCCTAGCCTACATGCGGGGTAAGCATCCGGTCCACGTCGCCACGGTGCCGGAGCAGATCCAGATGGCGGGTGTCGTTTTGACCCTTATACCACAACCTACCAAGAAGTTTTTTCAGAGTGCATCCGGCATCCAGGGATCCGACCAGGAGATCGGTCAGGCGATGAGCGGGCTTTTCGCCGGTTTTGGCATGCTGGCGGAGGAGTATAAGGGGATCCCCCATTTACTTGTTTTCCATGGCGCCATATCGGGGGCCAAAATGTCCAATTCGCAAGCGGTAACTGGGCAGGACATTGAAGTTTCATTAGAACAAATGGAACTCAGTCGGGCTGACCTGAATCTTTGTGGCCATTTGCATCTGGCCCAGCAGCTTGGGAAAAGGACCTTTTATTCTGGATCAATTTATCCAAATAACTTTGGAGAGATTCATGACCATGGGTTTTATATCCACCTAATTGAGGAAGCCAATTAAATTGAAAGAAATCCTGCTTACCCAGGGAAAGGTTGCATTCGTAGACGATGAAGAGTTTGAAAGACTTAATGCGGTAAGGTGGTGTGCCCATAAAAGCTACAACACATTTTATGCAGAGCGGGGAATCTATAATTCTCTTACGGGAAAGATTAAACATGTCAAAATGCACTTAGAAATTATGGGATGTCCTCCAAAAGGATCTGTCTGCGATCACGGGGATGGAAACGGACTGAACAATCAAAAGAATAATTTGCATTTCGTTTCTCAAAGGCAAAATTCTCAAAATCGCCATTCTCACCGGTCCTCTCGTTTCCCGGGAGTGAGTTATGAAAAAAGAACAAACAAATGGCGATCTCGTATTTGGACGGAGGAGGGAAGAGAAAGATGGTTAGGGTATTTTGATACTGAAGAAATGGCGTTTTCTGCCTATGAGAAAGCTCTAAAAGAAATGGGGGTCCAATGTATAAAACAACATCAAGATTTATTTCCACGCCCTTTAAAAGAATTATCCTCTACTCCTTTGATTACACTGGAGACCAATCAAACGGAGACATTCTCACCGGAGAAGTCGTTGGGGCCTCTGTTCGATTGGAGTATAAAGTTTTCCAGGATGAAGCTGGGAAGATCGACAAAGAGACAATAACAAAAGGCCTTTTGGCTTCCGGTGCCCTGGACGTAGATATCCGCATTATTAGGATTCCTCGTGTAACTATCCGATCGGAGACGGTCTTGAAGGTCGAACGGCTGCGAGATAAGGTAATCGCAATGAATGCCCTGGAGGAAGGGCGCCTGGAACTCCCCGAATCGATTCTTTCCAAGGCCGATGCCCTGGAGGACAAACAGCCCGACGATCTTCTGGAAGAAGTCGGAGGGGTAGCCAAATGATCATCCGGTTTTCCCATTTATATGAAAAAATGCCTCCAGATTTTAAAGTCTCCCGGTTAATGGATGTTGAGGTTATCCAATTAGAAAACCTCAGCGGGAAATTTCTTGACGATGATACCCGAATTGTCGGGGGGGAATATTATCCGTTACCCCGCAAGGGCAAATACATGATTCTGAGACTAGAATCTAGCATCATGAATATTCGGTGGCAGACGATCCGCAGATGGACAAGTTCAAAGGAAAGCTATTACCGAAGATACGTAGGGAAACTACTTGATTGTGTGGTGGAGTAAAAATGAAACTTGAATCCTTTAGGGCAAAGGGGTTTATCGGATTTAGGGATGGGCTTGGGCTTGAGGAAGTGGCGGTGGACTTTTCCAATGTAAGCGGACTGACAGCCATCCAGGGGGCCAACGGGAGCGGCAAGACTACCCTTACTGAGTTGCTAAGTCCGTTTCCGCAGTTTGCCAGCCGAGAGGGAGCCCTATTCCGACACACATACATGAGGAGCAGCGAGCGGGAGCAGAGATTTTTCTACGATGGCAATCACTACCGAACTTTGCTCAAGATCGATTGCCAGTCTGAGAAGCAAGAGGGCTATATTTGGCGTGACGGGAAATCGGAAGTAAATGGGAAGATAAGCTCTTATGTGCGATACGTCCGAGACCTTCTCGGGTCGGCAGAACTATTCTACAACTCCGTCTTCTGTGCGCAAGGCAGTAAGAAGCTCAGTGATTTGCGCACAGGTGAGTTGAAGGACCTGTTTGCCGAGTTTCTACGCCTCGGCCGAATCCAAAAATGGGAAGACACCGCGAAGCAAGCCGGGAATATCCTCACCGGAAAAGTAAGTCAGTTGGACATCCGTAGGGTTGGTCTTACTGACCGCCTCCAGGGAATCGAAGACCTGAAGGTGAAGGCCGCAGGAAAGGCCGCCGGCATAGAGACCCTGGAAGATAAAAAGGCTCACTACGCCCAGGAGATCCAGGCGGCCCGGGCCCGGATTGATGACCTGAAGGCAATCGTAGCAAAGAATGCCCTGGCCGTAAGCAGGAAGGCGGACGTTCAGGCAACGATTGACCGCCTTACTTCTGACCTGTCCAAAGAGAAACAAGCCGCTGAGACCGAGTTAGAGGGCATACGGGCCAAATACCGGAACCTTGCCGCAGAACTGTCCAAATGCGAGGCCGTGCTGAAGGACAAAGAGAAGATCCTGGGGGCGGCCGAGCGGGAGCAGACCGTCAACACGGAGATCGAAGGAATCACCCGAGAAATTGAGCAGGTTACAGAAGAGGCTACCAAACAGCAGGGAGTAATCCATTCCCTTGATAAGAAGCTCCTGGAGCTTCGCCAGGCGGTGAAAGACCTGGATAATGACGAATTTCTAAAAAACTTCGATATGAAACTGGCGGATCTGAAAGCCGAGATCGAAGCGCAGGACCGCAAAATAAAGGAACTGAAGGAAGACCGTCAGGTCTATGACCTGGAAACCAAAATCGCCAATGCCCGCGAGAAAATGGCAGCCCTAGAGTTAAGGGACCCCACCTGCACCAGCTCTGCCTGCTCATTCATCGTTGATGCTTTTAAGTCCGAAGAATTACTACCTGGACTGCAAGAGGAATTAGGGACCTTGAAAAGCTCCCTTTGGACCAAGATCAAGGGGGCTGAATCTCTGAGCGATGAATACCGGGAATCCATGCAGATACTGGGAGAGGAGCGGACAAAGCGGGTTCTCTTTATTGACGGCGAGAGGAAACGTTTAAATAAAGAGGCCGACTCCAAGGGGATAGAAGCTAGATCAGAGACCCATGTTGCCGAGTCTAAAGCAGCCACAATCAATGCCCGCCGTCAATTCCTGGCTCGCCTACGCCTGGAGGCCTCCATGCTCAAAGACTTGGCCGCAAAGAAGGCCGATGTCCAGGTAGCCGGGGTCCGCAAAGCCGACTTGTCCGCACGTCAGGCAGAACTTACCGAAAAGGGAAAAACTTCCCGGGTCGAATGGGAGGAAAAAGAAAGAGCCTTTAAAAGCCAAATTGAAGAACAGGAAAAGAAAATGGAT
>Ga0315276_10007242_pt1 | contig 10252 bp, 19 predicted proteins | sample YL17G05_0_MG_FD_204542 | JGI IMG/M metagenome (GOLD analysis project Ga0315276, IMG submission 204542) | Sediment microbial communities from Yellowstone Lake, YNP, Wyoming, USA - YL17G05_0 | ecosystem: Environmental > Aquatic > Freshwater > Lake > Sediment | place: USA: Wyoming | collected... | reverse complement strand
AATCCGACGCCGTGGCGTACCTTCCGGCTGAAATATATGGACAATTTTCCGTATGGATGTCGTCTTATAAAGGCGTGTATCATGGAAACGGCACCGGCAATCTCGCAGATTCGACCCTCAATAACTATCCCGGAGTAAATAGCGGAACGACAACCACCGACGGCAAGGTGGGCAAAGCCCGGAGCTGCAACGGAACATCCCAGTACGCCGCTGTTTCAGGAAATCTCGGAATAACAGGCGGAGACATAACCGAGGAGCTCTGGCTAAACGCAAACAACGCGACGCTCCCCGGCGCCACCGAATATGCGGCCCTGTTCTCGCATAACGACAACAGCGTGATGGTTGACTACCGGATTTCCCAATACAAAACCGGCATATGCGTCTGCCGTCTCAAGCCGGGTGTTACCTGGAACCCGACCAACGAAACCGCGATTTCCGCAGGTCAATGGTATCATGCGGCGCTGACTTATTCCGGAACCACCCTCACGTTTTATCTCAATGGCGCGTATCAGCACAGCATAACCACCTCAGGGAACGGTAGCTCATCTTACACCACACAGACGGTTATCGGCAGGGGCGCCTCGGCTTTGGCAGGTTTCCCCGGAATGCTGGACGAAATACGCATCTCGAATATCGCCCGTGACGCGAACTGGATACTGACGGACTATAACAACCAGAACGAGCCGCAGACCTTCTGGGGCGTGGGTACGGTGGTGATTATCCCTATGGTCCAGGTCGTCATAGGCAACGTATGGAAAACCGTCACGGACGTTTATGTCCTCATAAGCGGATTCTGGAAAAGCGTCACCGCGCGGAAAATACTGACAGGCGGATTGTGGAAAGATTTTTAACAACAGGGGTTTTTCAATGACTGATTTCAACAAAGAGCTATGCGACGAAAAACACCGCAATCTCGAAGAACTTGTCAAAACCATCAACACGAGTATTCAATCGCTTTACACACGGTTGAACTGGTTTTACCTGATAGCCATAACGACGCTTGTATCATCATTATCGGCGATTTTATTTTCCACACTTAAATAAAGAGGGACGGCAAAAACTGATGTCCGGCGTCCCGAAAATCCATTTCGCCTGTATGTTCGGCGTCGAATACGAACTTGATCTCGCTCCGTTCTGGATAAAGCAATGGATGGACAAGCGCCTGGATTCGTACAGGATTTTTTTACATAAGGAAACCGGCGACATAGCCCGCGAAGTCGTCGATATTTTTACAGGCAGCGGATTCAGCGTGGAGCGGATCGACGGTCCGCACTCGGACGGAAAGCTTCGCGGACTGGCGCTGAGTTATCACGCCGGCACGCTTCCGCCGGAAGATTTTTTAGTCACGGCGGACGCCGACGAATTTCATTTCGTGGACCACCGGAGACTTGCGGAGAAATGCGACATAGCGTCCGGATTTCTCGCGGACAGATACGCGGACGCCACGGACGTCGAAACGGCGTTGCAGGCTTGCCGTTATGACCCGATGAAGCAGTATCCGTGCGAGGAGGATTTTACGCGGGATTTGATGAAAGGTTTCGCGCCGCCGTTTATAAAAACCGAATGGCCTGTCGTAAAAAGAACTAAAATACTCATGGCGCGGGCGGGACATAAAGTATCGTATACCGGATCACATTGTATGCTGGAAACGCCGTCTTCGGCCGTAATATCGGGGGACCACAAGGTGACGCATTTCGCGTGGCGGGAGTCCGCGAAACGCAAAATCGCCTGTAAATCATACTTTAAAAAGGAAAACCTGGACGAAGCGTTCGGGCATGAAACTCCGGACGATTGCAGGAATAAACTTTCAAAATTACAGGAGATATGTTTATGAAAATAAATTACGGTAAAATACCCGCGCTTGCGATAGGATTTACAAGAGCGGACGACATTGTTTCACATCTGATACAATTTTTTCGCGGAATACTTAAAAACAAGGCCGCTCCGAACCACGCCTTCATAGTCACCGAGGACCACGGACAATTGTTCGCCACCGAAGAAACTATTCACGGATTACGGGAAATGTCCCTCGAAGAATATACGACGCCGGAAAACCGCATAGTGGCGATGTATGAGTGGGAAGGGTTCCACGATAGAAACATACGCGAAAACGTACAGAGATCGCTTGCGGAAATAAGGCGAAGGGCGGGAGAGGAAAGCCGGTACGATTTTAAGGGACTGCTGTCTTTCATACCCGGCCTGAAAGTATTTTTCAAACCTGATCCGAAAAGACAATGGTGCAGTGAAAATTGCGCGAGCATCATGAAGACTTTCGGGGCGAAATTCATAAACAAGGTGGAAATCTCCCCTGACGAGCTTTTAAAAATCATGCAGAACACCGAAGAATGCAAAGCTGTTCTGAATTATTACCAGGAGTAATTATGGGAAACGCAGCCGATACCCTTGTAAGCAGATTTCCGACCCGTGCCGCGCAACTGAAAACGCCGGTATACGATTATTTAAAGTCCCGCGGCGGAGAGCTGAAATATAACGGCACGGACCAGGACCTTTATATGGCGGTGTTTCATCCGGCTTCCCGGCGCGTTCCCGTCACGCAGAAGTTTCCTTCCAAAGTGCGTAGCGGCAATCCCGGCATCGATACGCCGCTGGATTATATAAACCTTGACAATAAGAAAAAAGCGACCGCCATCCTCACCGCTCCGGAATGGACGGCATTGAAAGACACCGCCGCCGCGCTCGGCATGTCCTGGGAACCTCTTTACAAGCTCATCAATTTTGAGAGCGATTGGGACCCGAAGGCGAAAAATCCGCGTTCCGGGGCGCGGGGACTGATCCAGTTCATGCCTTTCACGGCCAAAGGAATGGGATTCAGGGGAACTATGGGTATGGGAACATTGCTTCTGCTTGCGGGCGGAGGGTATTTTCTTGCAAGGAAACTTAAAATCTTTTAAAGGAGTTTTTATGGCATACAAAATAGATTCAAGAGGTATTATCAGGTCTCCCGGCATGTTCGAGGGAGAACAAAGCTACGTTCCCTATTTCTGGGACGCTTTTCTTAACGGTTTCTCCGACCGTGACGACGGGGGGATAATCGGTTTTGACGTCGATGCGGAGGACAAAGCCCTTTTCCCCGCTCTGAAACGCCGCAGGACCGTAAAACTTTATCAGAGAGATGACGGCTTCGTCTGCGAAGTATAATATGTCAACAATAAAATATAATTCCGGCATCCCCCCTCTCCCTCCGGGCGTCGAGATCAAATTAAAAGACTCGCTTGACAGGGCGAACATCGCATCGGTCACGGTATCGAGCACTTACCGCTCTCCGTCGGCGCAGGCGGCGGCCATGTACCGGAACCTCGAAGCCCAGGGCGTCAAAACGCAATACGACCTGTACGGTCCGGCCGGCGACAAGGTGATCGCGGTATACGAACTGAAAAAGAAATACGGGTATGGAATGACCGACATCCTGAAAGCCATGACCGACAAAATAATCGAACTCGGTCCGTCGAACGTATCGACACATTGCGTGCTTGATCCTGAAAAGCACGTCGCTTTCGATATATTGCCTGCTTCCGTGCCGGCTTCCGGAAAAGCCCTGTTCGAGAGTGAAATGCGAAAGATAGGAAAATTTCTTGTCCCCGGAAAAACGACCGGAGAACTTGTCTATCACGTCGAAATTAATAAATCCATTTTAACAGGCGCGACTATTGTAATTATCCTGCTGCTCGGAGCCGGATACATGATCGCACGAAGATATGGAATAATATAAAAGATTGACTCGGAGGAATTATGGCAAGTTATCTCGGTGAAGGAGTTCTTAATCCTGACACTAAAGTCTGGCAGGAAAGTATAGCCGAAAAAATGTTTTCAGAGACCGGTGATCCGAAATTGAAATCTGCATGGAGCATGAGAAGTCTTGTCTGGAACACCGGACTTATCGATAAAATGTATAAACTGCTGAAAACGAAAGAGTGGCTTCCCGGCGCGGATCGCGCTCTGGCAATTTCAGCCTCTTGCAACGTATCGGCGGAAACTGCGACTTCGTTCCTCAATAATTTATCAGAATACGTTGGTAAAGATGTGAAAGCCGGACCTATCTACGAACTTGAAAAACTTTTGAAAGCTGCGGCTGAGGCTGTCGGAGATATATTCCATGGCGCCGGAGACACGGCTAAAGCCACGCCGACCATACTCATAATACTTGCCCTGGGGGTTGGCGCTTATCTGGTATTCGCGGGACGCAAGGGCGTAAAACTGACCCCTTGAAAAAATAGGCGGAAATTATATTACTTGCAACAGGGAGGGTTTTATGGAATACGAGGACATTAAATATGCGGCAGAGGAAGGTTATGTTATACAGGATGAGCCTGGATGGAACAAAACAGGCTATGAAATCTATTACCAGCGCAAATTTCTGGGCGGCACTGAAACCTTTAGTGCGGCCGTGAAGTCAGTCGCGGTCCACATGGACCGTGAAAAATACTGGCCGGATGTGCTGTATGTCAACGAGCGCGGCAATACGGACGTGCTTTCGATATTCAGGAGAGGAAAAGGATATTCATACAGGACGGTACAGTCCTGGGTATAAATTGAATTTAAAGCAGTTTTTTAAAACCCTTAAAAACCCTTAAAAACCCTTAACAGAAGGAACCCTTATGCCTAAGCAGCCTGTCAACGGCGATATGCCGCCGCGTCTCCCGAATCCGGATTTACTCAAAAAAGACCCCATGGCCGAAATGTTCGGTCCCGGCTCCGGCATCAAATTATACGGCAATACCGAAGAAGACGATATTCCGGACGAAGTAAGGGCTGTGCTTGACGCCCACGGACTCGGAAAAAAACCCTTCCAGTGTATGCTCAAAGAAATCCCCAAAGGTTCGGATATGGGGGAGGGAAGCAGTTCCGGCACCACTTCCGTATTCGTCCGCGGGTTCACGCGGGGTGTGCCGTCCCCTGATTTTATCGCCAAAGAGTACGGTCCCGGCGACTATCTGTTGTGTTTCACATGGCAGAATAAGGAGGAAGACGGAAGCCGGCACACGAAACGCGAAGAAGTGCCTATTTCCATAAGCGACAAGGTTATGGGAGAATTTAAACGAAACCGGCTGAATAACAAAATCAAGGACGCTTCGGAAATAGGTTCCCAGGTACGCGACGCGCTTGTCGAAAAGAGCATCGAAGGTGAAATGCTGAAAGCCCTGACCGGTAAGGACCGCCAGGAACCGGTGGACCAGGCCAAAGCCGCCAAAACATACATCAACGAAGTCATTGAAACGGCTAAAATGGTCGGCCTCACGCCTTACGCCGCGCAACCCCCGGCAAAGGGCATCGAATGGGACAAGGTGCTTCCGGCCGTCATGACCGGGATCACGGCCTTCCTGACCATGCAGCAGAACGCAGAGCAGTCCCGGAGGGACGAGTTCAATAAAATGCTCATGCTGCTCATGTCTTCGTCACAAAACGCAAACAATCAACTGCTCGAAGTCATGAAAGTGCAATCGGGCGCGGGGTCTGGTAATATGGCAATCAAAGAATTTAAAGATATGATATTCGGCGCTCTCGATATCAAGGAAGCCCTGAGCGGTAACGGCAAGGAAACGCTGGGAGACAAGATTTTCAGGCTTGTGGAGTCCGTGGCGCCCTCTATTCTGACTATCGCGGCCACTACCGCGCAGAGCGCCCAGGCGGCACAGAATAACCCTGCCGTGAAGATGGCGAAGGGTTATATCGAAACGAACCCGGATTTTCAGGCTTTAAAAACCAATCCGGGGGAAATGAAGAAGGTCATAGACAGTATGGACAGGACTTACGGATGGGTGCAGGTTGACCATATCCTGAACACTATGGGATGGCCGAGACCCGCCGATTGTCCGAGGCTTGATGAACTGAAAGACGCGGCGCCGGACAAGGCGCCGGAAGAAGCGCAGGAAGACGAATAATTACAGGACCAGACCCGTATTCATCGCAGGCGACGGTTATGGGTTCCTTCCCTCGGTATGCGGGTCCTGGTCCCTGATTCTGATAAGCTCGTAGTTTTTCATCAGGTGGTTTATTTGCATGAATATTTCCGCGTCCTGCTGAAACAGCCATTTTACATATTCGTCATACGCCCGCCCGTGATCATACCCCGTATTCCGGGGATGATGAATCTCAATACTGTAATCACGCATCACAAGCAGCTCACGGGTTAAAGCCAGGGCTATATAATAAAAGTCCGCCCCCCACCCGGTTTTATTGACGGACAGATCGAACAAAGGCTTTTTGTCCATGAGTTCCGTATTGATAAACCAGCATGTGCAATCCGTATTCGGCACCCTGTAAAGATTATCGGCGTATTTTTTCAGATCGTACAGGTTATATTTACAGGGCGTGAAACTCACGTCCGGCGCGTATACGCCTATCGGATACTCCCGTTCAATTTTTCTGAAACGCCTGAATAACGCTTCATAGTCGTCGCAGAAGGCGTCCGCCTGGATATGAAAAACGTATTCCGTATCGTCGTCGATGTGTTCGAGCAGGGTGTTCCATTGTTCGGCAAAATATCCGTCTTTTATATTTATCCATTTTCCATAATGAAAATTTACGTTGGAATTTATGACGGTCGTTTTGGCAAGCGGAGAAATAAGGTTTTCCATTTTCAACGCTTCGGAAACATAATCGCGCCAGCAGAAAATAAACGCCTGGATTTTCACGTCATTTAACGACATAATAGATTCTTTTTATTTTCATATCGTTTAAAATAAGCGTGTCCTCGCGCAGCACGTCGTAAAGATCGGTGCGAAGCGAAACGTGGACAGGGGCTTCCACTTTTTGTAATCTGTCATTTGTCCAGAAAAACAAAAGCCATCCTGAACATAGAAAAAGAATAAAAAACAGGGACAACGCGATCATGATTTTTTTCATTTTAAGGACCTTTTGCGGGTTTATTCATAAATTCAACACCCCCTGATTCGGGTCGTTAAACGGTTTTGAACGGGGTTTCCCGCGTCCGTAAAATTCTTGTAATACCGGTCGCACAGCCGGTACAGAAGCATTTTCGCGCATTTCAGACTTGTGCTCCTGCAAACGTCTTTCCGCGCCGACGAAGCCGAAACAGTCCTCGATCTCGCCGTCGAACAATTTTTTACAATAATGGATAATTCTGATTTCTCCGTCACTTAAACTCCCTTTTGAAATAAGCACCGCTTCGTCTATCGTATATTTCACACCGTCGCTGAAAACTATTTCTCCGGTTTCGGGTTTATACCGGTAAGACATTTGTAACGCCGGGACCCATACGTCAGTCATTTTTATCTTCCTCTCCGGTCGTTAAAATTTTCGATTTCCTCGAATACATGAGCGCAAGGGAATACTCGGTGGACATATCACCCTTTGAAATAAAATCCTTGCGATAAATAAACTCCCTGCCGTTTTCATCGCCCTGTATCTGCTGCTCATCGCTCTCACTTAATATTCTTCTCATTTGGTTCCTCCGGTGAGAATTTCGGGCGCCTTGAATGTCTCGAAAGACTCGAAATCCTTTTCGGCCACGATCATGTACGCCGGCAGGGTTTCGGGACGCGCAAGGGACAATTTCTGCGTTACGCTCACCATACCGGCGAAGGCGACGTGTGAAACGGTCCACTTCTGCCTGTGGAGCTGCGTCATTATGTCCACAAGCGACGGAACGGGCACCGGTCCTATGGTGCAGAACTCTTTACGGGTTGAAGATTCTTCCATTGATTTTCTCTCCTTTTTTTATGTGGATCTCGCAGTGATATGTCGGACATATCTTTAACTTCGCGCACCATGTTCTCCCACTTGTCGAACGGAATGAAAAATCCGTAATCCCCGGTAACACTGTCCTGCCATTCACCGGTCTTCCGGTCCCGGATAGGGGGGTTCAGAAAGCCGTTCAGAATACCGGTCTGGTTCATGGCTATCCATGGGTATATGCCGGGAATGACGTAGACGCTCTGAATATTGACTTTTTTCATAATTTCCTCTTGAATATCTACTAATTCGTATGCAAATTAGTTTTCCAGTAAACACATAATCACCACCAGTTTCAAGTGTCTACCCGGTTCAGAACAGTATATACTCAATTGCTCGAAGTGACCGTTATAATAATATTTTTTCCGCAATGAGGGCATTTTGAGCTTGAGTAGTTGTACGCAGAAAATTTTTCTTCTATAGATTTTATGGCCGCGTCCCATGCAATACGGGTGACTGATTCTATTTGAGTACCCATTTCTTCAAATGTTTCGTACTTCCACTGATCGTAGCTTTTTGCTGCCATCTATAACCTCCATTTGCGATTTGACTGTTCACGCCGCTCAATATTAAGACTTTCTTTTTTGTTCGGTAATAGAAGGTTTTATAAAGCATTGAGAAAGGAAACTCATACACCACGCTTGACCCCATGTAAGTGTCGGCAACCCCCATACATGAACCACTGCAAAATTCCAGCACCACATTATAGGGAACGCCATAAGCAGTCCAAACGCAGCCATCATAGCCATCACGCCAACACCGGCAAGAAATCGCCACCACATACTTTCCATAATTCCTCCTGAAAATGTGTTTGTTTTCATGCGGCACCTGAAGTTTTATGCAACGTCCCAAATGTGCGCATGTTGCAACATTAGTATTTTAATAGCACTATACCCATGTACCTCCATCCAGTTTGTTTCTTCTAAAAATTCTTCTTTTGCGTTTACCATTTTATTTCCTCTTTTTTTGACGTTTTCTTGCGATGTAAATTTTGCTACAATGATGTAATAGCTAATCTGGTATTCTTTGCCCGTAACCTGACATTTTGAACACTTCAAAATTGGCACGCCATTCACCACACCACCAATCTTCATCAACAACAGGATTGGCGGAGCGAATACCATCGTTAATACTACCTTCGCCTATTGACGGAGGATACCGCCTGCATATACCCATTCCAGTATGATATAAGGCAAAGAACATACATTTTGAACACTTCACGGCGTGCCTCCTAAGTGTCTTGCGGCGGCCTCTCGGCGCAGGGATGCGCTTCTTGTTCTTCTTTGCTGTTTGCAAGAAAAAAGGCGTTTGCAAAACATTCGCACGTTTTCGCACGTGCTGCCGAGCTGACATTCGCCCACTTCGTATTGATGTGTGCATCGTTTTGCTGCCCATCACCAGCCGGTCGAGAATACGGAGAAACAAACGGGATGGTGCGCTTCAAAACAGTTTTGCGCGGAGTATTAAAATAACCCCACAGCATGGTACGCTTGGTTGCTCTGAAATCAGTTTGTCCAAACATCCACGGCTGAAACGAAAAAACTGGGTAGCCCATGAACCGCGTTAAATAACCGTCGGGATTTTCTAATGCCCAAAACTTGAGTTGCGCACCACGCTCCTGCACTGACCATATAATATTCATACAGGCTCGAACGCATTTCATCCCTTCCACAAAATCCCGCTCGGATCGAGGTATTTGCCAACAGGCACGAGAAAACTTTGTACATGGTGGAGCAGCGAGAATCCCATAAATTTCTTCTTCCGGTGGCTGATACGTGCAAACATCATGTCCTGTTGCCAATGTAATAACGCGAACATCGAACCCCGCATCGAGGTATGGCTTTGACCATGAACCGGAACCGCCGCACAAGTCAAGAATGATTTTGTTTTGCATTTTTCTTTCTTTTTTCTTCGCGGCACGATGCCGCGTTCTTGGCCGCCGCAAACTCTAATAATGTTTTAAGGGCAGCATTGCGTATAACGTTCCGTAAATGTTGAAGTTAATCATCTCGCATACAATAACAGACACGAGTTACTTTGCCGCAATGCAGGCACATACCATCGAAACTGTCTGCTAAAAACTGTAACCTTTTCTCGTCTGATTCCATATTCTTTAGCGAGTGATTAATTTGCGAAGCGGACAACATTTGCGTGTTGGTTGGCGTAAGCGTACTGTTAAACTTTTCTACCATAATGTAATGCTCGCAGAGGTTGGGACACACCCCATCGCTTGGTAGCTTACAAACAAAGTGGTGAACGCAAGCTGTTTGAAACGGTAAGAGCATATAACCTCCAAAGAAAAGTTTAATTGCAACCAACGTTTGCTAAACGGTTGCTGCGCTGCTTTGAGCGTTGCAACCTTTAGCTGTTGTAAGCTGTACGCCGGATTCCATAGTGTCCCGTGCGCATAGCTCGATTGACGATGAAACTTCGTTACCGAAACAATCCCAACCCGCCGTCTTTGTACGGGCAAACATTTCGAGACGAGACGCATTAGGAAACCATGACATAATACAATCTCTGATGTGCGCTGGCTTTT
>Ga0315276_10007240_pt1 | contig 10253 bp, 7 predicted proteins | sample YL17G05_0_MG_FD_204542 | JGI IMG/M metagenome (GOLD analysis project Ga0315276, IMG submission 204542) | Sediment microbial communities from Yellowstone Lake, YNP, Wyoming, USA - YL17G05_0 | ecosystem: Environmental > Aquatic > Freshwater > Lake > Sediment | place: USA: Wyoming | collected... | reverse complement strand
GGGGGGGGGGGGGGGGCTCCTGCGCCACCCGCCCCCCCCCCCCCGCCACTCCCGGGCCCCGTTTGCTCGGCGCCCGGCGCGTCCCCGGGTTTGAGGCCCTTTCGACCCGTGTGCTAGCCTCGGCCGCTCCGTCCCACTCCGCGGGGGCTCCGTTTCGGAGTCCCTCGCACCGTCCCTGAGCGACGAGGCGTGCCCTTGGAACGCGGCGACCGCGAAGCCCTGCAGCAGCCCTACGATCCCGACCGCATCGAGCAGAAGTGGTACGCGTTCTGGATCGAGCGGGGGGTGTTCCGGCCGCGCACGGAGAGCCGCTCCGGCGAGCGGGCGACCGGGAAGCCGTTCGTCATCTCCATCCCGCCGCCGAACGTCACCGGCTCGCTTACCATGGGCCATCTGCTCGGCGAGTCGGTGCGTGACGTGGTGCTGCGCTGGCAGCGCATGGAGGGCCGGGAGACCCTCTACGTGCCGGGCACGGACCACGCCGGCATCGCCACCCAGAACGCGGTGGAGAAGAAGCTGCGGGAGGACGGGCGCAGCCGCCACGACCTCGGGCGCGAGGCGTTCCTGCAGGAGGTCTGGGCCTGGAAGGAGCGGTACGGCGGGCTCATCCTGCGGCAGTTGCGCCGTTTCGGCATCTCGGCCGACTGGTCGCGCGAGCGCTTCACCCTCGACGAGGGCTACTCGCGCGCGGTGCTGCACGCCTTCAAGACGCTCCACGAGAAGGGTCTGGTCCACCGCGGGCGCTACATCGTCAACTGGTGCCCGCGCTGCCTCACCGCGCTCAGCGACGAGGAGGTGGACCACGTGGATACCGCGGGCCACCTCTGGTACCTCAAGTACCCGGTCAAGGACTCGAAGCAGTCGGTGATGGTTGCCACCACGCGGCCTGAGACCATGCTGGGCGACACCGCCGTGGCGGTGAACCCGAAGGACCGGCGTTACGCGAAGCTGGTCGGCAGGACCGCGGTGCTGCCGCTCATGCGGCGCGAGATCCCCATCGTCGCCGACGACGCGGTGGACCCGAAGTTCGGCACGGGCGCGGTGAAGGTGACGCCCGCGCACGACCCGAACGACTTCCAGACCGCGAAGCGCCACGACCTACCCGAACTGGTCGTCATGGACGAGCACGGGGTGATGAACGACAACGCCGGCGACTACCGCGGCCTCGACCGCTTCGAGGCCCGCGAGCGCGTGGTCGCCGCCCTGACCGACTCCGGCTATCTTGAGAAGATCGAGCCCTACACCGTGCCGGTCGGGCACTGCTCGCGCTGCCACACGGTGATCGAGCCTTATCTGTCATGGCAGTGGTTCGTGAAGATGGCCCCGCTCGCCGCGCCCGCCGTCGAGGCGGCGAAGAAGGGTCAGGTCAAGTTCTACCCGGCGCGCTACAAGAAGGTCTATCTCCACTGGCTCGAAAACATTCGTGACTGGTGCATCTCGCGTCAGCTGTGGTGGGGGCACCGCATCCCGGTCTGGTACCGCGGCGAGAAGATGGTGGTGTCGCTCGACCGCCCCGGAGGCGAGGGCTGGACGCAGGATGAGGACGTGCTCGACACTTGGTTCTCGTCCTGGCTGTGGCCGTTCGCCATCCTCGGCTGGCCCGAGGAGACCGGTGACCTCGAGCGCTTCCATCCGAACTCGCTCATGGTCACCGGGGCCGACATCATCTTCTTCTGGGTCGCGCGCATGGTCATGGCGGGGATCGAGTTCCGCGGCGAGGTGCCGTTCCAGCACGTCTACTTCACCAGCATCCTGCGCGACGCGCAGGGCCGGAAGATGTCGAAGTCGCTGGGCAACTCGCCCGACCCGATCGAGATGATGGACCGCTATGGCGCCGACGCCGTGCGCTTCTCGCTCATCTACCTGACGCCCACCGGGCAGGACCTGCTGTTCGACGAGAAGCGCCTCGAGACCGGCAAGTTCTTCGCGAACAAGGTCTGGAACGCGGCCCGGCTGGTGCAGATGCGGCTCGGTGACGAGGATCTGTCGAAGGTGCGCGAATCGTCGCTCCGGCTCACGCTCGCCGACCGCTGGATCCTGTCGCGCTACGCCAACGCGGTGAAGAACGTGACGCGGAACCTGAGGACCTACCGCTTCAACGAGGCGGCGAACACGCTCTACCAGTTCGCCTGGGCCGAGTACTGCGACTGGTACCTCGAGATGGCCAAGCCGCGCTGGACCGAGGACGCCGATCCAGCAGACCGCCGCACGGTGCGCTGGGTGTCGTGGAAGGTGCTGGACGGCATCCTGCGGCTGCTGCACCCGTTCATGCCGTTCGTCAGCGAGGAGATCTGGCAGGCGCTGCCGCACGAGGGCGAGACACTGGCGCTGGCGGCGTGGCCGCGGGCGAGAAGGGCCTGGTTCGACGCCGAGGTCGAGCGGCAGGTCGGCTTCCTGCAGGAGCTGGTCGTGGCCGTGCGCAATCTGCGCGCCGAGAACAAGGTCGCACCCGGCCGGCCGGTGGAGGTGGTGGTGCGCGGCACGGCGGCGCAGCTCGATCTCGTTGAAAGGCTCGCCGAGCAGCTCCGGCCGCTGGCGAGGATCGAGAGTCTCACGCTGGCCCGTGATGGCTCCCGCCCGCGCCTGGCCGCCTCCGCCGTGGTGCAGGGCGCCGAGATCTTCCTGCCGCTCGAGGGTCTAATCGACCTCGACGCCGAACGCGAACGACTGGTGCGCGAGGCCGACCGGCTGCTCCACGACCTCGAGGGCACGCGCCGGAAGCTCGACAACGCGGAGTTCCTCGCCAAGGCCAGGCCCGAGGTCGTCGAGCGCGAACGCCAGCGCCTGGTGCAGCTGGAAGAGACGCTCGAGAAGCTCAAGCGCGCACAGGAGTCGCTGCGCGCGGTGCGGGGCTGAGGCCCGGGGCCAGCAGACCGGCGGGGCTGGTGCCGCTCAGCGCGTTCCCGTGCGCCGGCAGTGGCATGCGCTCGCCCACCACCGCGCCCAGGTTCCGCGGCTGCTGCGGCCACGTTGCCACGCCCGGGCCCCGCCACCGCGACGAGGGTCTCGACGCCCAGGGGAATGAAAGCCGCCGGTTGGCGTAGGATGTCCGTGCATCCGCCCTCAACGAATCGGGAGGAAACCATGAAGCGATCCATCGTCGTGGCACTGCCTGCCCTCGGGCTCCTGCTGATGCTGACCTCGGCCGCGGCCGCCCCCGGGCCCGCCGTCACCGTTTACACCCGCGATCTCGGTTTTGTGCGCGAGACCCGGGCGCTGGAGCTGGCGGGCGGGCGCGACACCGTGCGGCTCTCGGACCTGCCCGAGCGGCTCGACTTCTCCTCGGTGCGACTGGTTCCCGCGGGGTCGGCGCGCCTCACCCGGCTCGCGTACCGCTGGGACGTGGCCAGCGGCGATGCCTTCCTCGAGAACGCGGCCGGCAAACGCGTGAGCGTCAGTTCGCGCGGCGATCGCGTGACCGAGGGTACGCTTCTGGCCAGTGACGGCTCCTGGCTCGTGGTGTGCGCCGACGACGGTTCGCTCTCGACCCTCGCGCGCAGCGCGGTCGAGGCCGTGCGGCTGGCCGCGCCGGCGGCGCGGCTGTCGCTGAGGCCGACGCTCGAAGCCGTGCTCGAGGACGGCCGTCGCGGGAGCTCGGCCGCCGAGCTGACCTATCTGACCGGCGGGCTCTCCTGGAGCGCCGAGCACACCGTGGTGCGGCGCGGCGACCGCGAGGCGGTCTGGTCGGCCAACGTGACCGTGGAGAACTCGACCGGCCGGGACTATGTGGACGCCACGCTCAAGCTCGTGGCGGGGGAGCCCAGGCGCGATCAGGCGCGGCCCATGCCCATGATGCGGGCCCTGGCGATGGACGCCGAGATGAAGATGGCCGGTGCGCCCGACCTCGCGGAGGAGAGCTTCTCCGAGTACCACCTCTACACGCTGGGTCGCCCCGCGACGCTGCGCGGTCGCGAGCGGCAGTCCTTCACCATGATCGAGCCGCGCGTCGTGAAGGCGACGCCGCGCTACGTCTACCGTGGCGGCGATGCGCGCGGCGTGATGAGCCAGATGCAGATCGTGGACTCGAAGGAGGCCGGGCTCGGCCTGCCGTTGCCCGCCGGGCGCGTGCGCTTCTACGAGACCGATCCAACGGGAGCCCCACAGTTCACCGGCGAGAGCAGCATCCCGCACACTCCGGAAGGGGAGAAGCTCACGCTCGAGGTGGGCGCCGCGTTCGACCTCAGGGCGGAACGCCGCGACCTGTACAGCAAGCGCATCAGCGACCGCGAGCGCGAGTACGCCGTCGAGGTCAGGCTGCGCGACCACAAACCGACCGACGTCGTGATCCTGGTGCAGGAGGGCGTGGGCGGGGACACCGAGATCACCCAGAAGACCCACGAGTTCACGCGCAAGGACGCGGGTACCATCGAGTTCGCGATCCCCGTGACGGCGGGCAAGGAAGCGGTGCTGAGCTACACGGCACGCGTGCGGTATTGAGCGGGGACGGCGACTGCCGTCCGGTTTCACCGCGCAGTCCGCGCCCGGGAGGTTCCCTCGGCGCGGGCTGCGTGCGTCTTGCCCTGCAATGGCGCGGCCCGCCGCCACTCGACCCTTCGCCCCGGCTCGGGTAGCATCGCGCGGCCATGTCCTTCCAGCTCCATCGTCCGTTCCCGCCCGAGGGCGACCAACCCGAGGCCATCCGCCAGCTGGTGGAGGGCCTGCGCCGGGGCGACCGCCACCAGACCCTGCTGGGCGTGACGGGCTCGGGCAAGACCTACACGGTCGCGAACGCGATCGCCGAGTGGGGCCGGCCCACGCTGGTCATCTCGCACAACAAGACGCTGGCGGCCCAGCTCTACGGGGAGTTCCGGCAGTTCTTCCCCGAGAACGCCGTGGGCTACTTCATCTCGTACTACGACTACTACCAGCCCGAGGCCTACGTCCCCTCGACCGACACCTACATCGCCAAGGACGCGAGCATCAACGAGGACATCGACCGTCTGCGCCTACAGGCCACCTCGATGCTGCTCGAGCGCGAGGACGTCATCATCGTGGCCAGCGTCTCGTGCATCTACGGCCTGGGCACGCCCGAGGACTGGCGGGGCATGCGACTGGACGCGCGCGCCGGTGAGCGGCAGACGCGCCACCAGATCCTCGAGAAACTGGTGGGGATCCAGTACACGCGCAACGACCTCGAAGTGGGGCGTGGCTGCTTCCGGGTGCGCGGCGACGTCATCGAGGTGCGCCCGGCGTACGAGGACGTCATCGTGCGCGTCGAGCTGGACGACGATGTGGTGGCCCGGATCTCGGCCGTGGACCCGGTCACCGGGCAGGTGCGCCGCCGCATGGACCGGCTGGCGCTCTACCCGGCCAAGCATTTCGTCACGCCCGAACCGCGGTTGCGAGCCGCGATGGGGGCCATCCGCGCAGAACTGCGCGAGCGGCTCGAGGTCTTCCGGCGCGAGGGCAAGCTGCTCGAGGCCCAGCGCCTGCAGCAGCGGACCGAGTACGACCTCGAGATGCTGGGAGCCATCGGCACCTGTCCCGGTGTCGAGAACTACTCGCGGCACCTTTCGGGGCGCGCGCCGGGGGAGCGGCCGGGCTGTCTGCTCGACTACTTCCCCAAGGATGCCAACGGGGCGCCCGACTTCCTGCTGGTGATCGACGAGTCTCACGTCACCGTGCCGCAGATCGGCGGCATGTACGAGGGCGATCGCTCGCGCAAGCAGACGCTGGTGGACTTCGGCTTCCGCCTGCCGTCGGCGCTGGACAACCGGCCGTTGCGCATCTCCGAGTTCCAGGAGCAGGTCGGACCGACGCTCTACGTCTCCGCCACGCCCGCCGAGCACGAGCTGCGGGAGTGCCGGGGTGTGGTGGTGGAGCAGGTCATCCGGCCCACCGGCCTGGCGGACCCCGAGGTCGTGGTCAAGCCCGTGGGCAACCAGGTGGACGACCTGCTCGAGGAGATCCGTGTCCGCGTGGCGCGCCGCGAGCGCGTGCTGGTGACCACACTCACCAAGCGCATGTCGGAGGACCTCACCGCCTACCTGAGCGAGAACGGCGTCAGGGTGCGCTACCTGCACAGCGACATCGACGCGCTCGAGCGGGTCGAGATCCTGCGGGGCCTGCGGCTCGCCGACTTCGACGTGCTGGTGGGCATCAACCTGCTGCGCGAGGGGCTCGACCTGCCAGAGGTCACGCTGGTCGCGATCCTCGACGCGGACAAGGAGGGCTTCCTGCGCTCGGAGCGCTCGCTCATCCAGACCGCCGGGCGCGCGGCGCGCAACGTGAACGGGCGCGTCATCCTCTACGCCGACCGGGAGACCGACTCGATGCGGCGCGCTCTCGATTAGACCCGGCGGCGGCGTGAGAAGCAGCTGGCCTGGAACGACGCGCACGGCATCACGCCGCGGACCATCATGAAGAGCATGGACCAGGTGCTGCAGGCCACGGGCGTGGCCGACGCCGTCCGCGGCGGGGAGGAGGACCTCTCCGGATTCCTCTCGGCGGTCGAGCGCGACGACCCGCTCGAGTTGATCGCGCGGCTCGAGACCGACATGCTGGACGCGGCCCGGAAGCTCGAGTTCGAGCGCGCGGCCTCTCTGCGCGACCGCATCGATGAAGTGAAGTCGATGCTGGCAGGCATCGAGAAGCACGGCGTGAGCACGAGCGCGGGGCCCGCCGGTCGGCGCGAACGCTCCGGCGCCGAGCCCCGGCGCCGCTCCCACCGCTTCGGGAAGGACCGCTAGATGCTCGAGGCCATCGCCCTGCCGCTCGTCAAGTACGCGCTCTCCGAGGATGTGGGCACCGGGGACATCACCACGCTCAACTCCATCCCCTCCGGCGTGAACGCGCGCGCGTTCATTGTGACGCGCGAGGACGGCGTGGCGGCCGGGATCGACGTCGCGCGCCTCACCTTCCGCGAGGCCGAGCCGCGCCTCAAATTCCGCTCCCTGGCGGAGGACGGCGACCGGTTGAAGGCGGGCGCGGCGATCGCCCAGATCACTGGGGAAGTGGGCGGCATCCTCAAGGCCGAGCGCACGGCGCTCAACTTCCTCCAGCGGCTCTGCGGCATCGCCACGCTCACCAGGAGCTTCGTGGACCGGATCGAAGGCACGGGCGCTACCATCCTAGACACGCGCAAGACCACGCCGGGGCTGCGCTTCCTCGAGAAGTACGCCGTCAAGTGCGGAGGCGGCGACAACCACCGGCTTGCGCTCTGGGACATGTATCTGGTCAAGGACAACCACATCCGCGCGGCGGGTGGCGTGACCGGCGCGCTCGAGCGCATCCTGCGCACGCGCCAGGGCGACCTGCTGCTCGAGGTCGAGGTGGAGTCGCTCGACCAGCTGCGCGAGGCGCTGCGGCCCGAGGTGGACCGGATCCTGGTGGACAACCGTCCGCCGGCCGAGGTGAGGAGCGCGGTCGAGGTGGTGGACGCGTGGTGCCGTGAGCATCCGCCCGACAGCCCGCGCATGACGCCCGGCGCGCGACGCTGGCCGGAGGTCGAAGTGTCGGGCGGCATCACGCTGGCCACGGCACGCGTCTATGCCGAGACCGGCGTGGACTATCTCTCGATCGGGGCGCTCACCCATTCGGCGCCGGCCCTCAACCTGAGCCTGGAGATCGAGGACGTTGGCTAGCACCTTCGACCGGGTGCGCTTCGGGTCGCGGCTCACTACCCGGAGACTGGGCCGCACGCTCGTGGCGCGAGCCGAGGTCGGCTCCACGAACGACGAGGCCTGGGACGCGCTCGCGGTGGACGCGCCCGATGGCATGATCGTGGTCGCAGACGCCCAGACGCGCGGTCGCGGCCGCGCCGGGCGCACGTGGCACACGACTCCGGGCAAGGCGCTCGCGCTCTCGGTCCTGCTCCACGAGGACTGCGACCGCCGCTCGCTGGCCCTGCTGCCTCTGGCCGCGGGCCTTGCGGTGGCTCAGGCCCTCGAGTCGCTGGGCGCGGCACCGGCGCTCAAGTGGCCGAACGACGTGCTGCTCGGGGGGCGCAAGGTGGCGGGCGTGCTGTGCGAGAGTCGGCGGATCCGGCCTGCGCCGGGTTACCCGACGTCTCCGCCCGGACGGCAAGATGCGCCCGCGGGGGCGCGCGACGCAGCCGTGGTGGGCGTGGGCGTGAACGTGGCGCAGGCGGGCGCGGACTTCCCGCCGGAGATCGCGGAGACGGCGACCTCACTCGCGCTCGCCGGAGTCGAGACCGACCGCGAGAGTGTGGCGGCCGCGTTCCTGGACGCGCTCGAGACCCTGTGGACGGAACTGCGGGAGGGCGGGCGCGCGGCGCTGCTCGACGCCTGGAGCGCGCGCGCGGACTTCTGGGGGCGCACGGTGACCGTGCGCGCGCCCGCGGGCGTGCTGCGCGGGGTCGCGCGCGGCCTGGACCCAGACGGGGCGCTGGCGCTGGTGCTCGAGGATGGCACCGAGACCGTGGTGCTGGCGGGCGACCTCGAGACCGGGCCGGCGGAGGGGCGGCCATGAGCGGAGACCTGCGGCCGACCGGGGAGATGAGCTTCCTGCAGCACCTCGAGGATTTGCGCAAGGTGCTGACCCGCTCGCTCGCCGCCTGCGCCGTGGGCGCGTTCGGTGGCTGGTGGCTGGCGCCGCGCGTGCTCGAGGACATCATCCGGCGCACGGTGAGGCACGTCATCGTGCTCGATCCGCTGGAGGCTTTCAACGAGCGCATCAAGCTGACGTTCATCCTCGGCCTGTGCATCGCCCTGCCCATCGTCTTCATCCAGATCTGGAGCTTCATCGTCCCGGGGCTCTTCAAGCGTGAGCGCCGGCTCATTCTGCCCATGGCGCTCCTCTCGATGATCCTCTTCATGGTGGGGGCGGCGTGCGCGTACTTCTACGTCACGCCGCTGGTGGTGCGCGTGCTGGGCGGCTTCATGACCACGAGCATGCAGGCGCAGATCCGCATCGGCGCCCTGCTCTCCTTCTCCTACAACCTGGCGCTGGCTTGCGGCATGGTGTTCCAGTTGCCGCTCGTCACCATGACGCTCACGGCACTCGGACTGGCGACGCCGGGCTTCCTGGTGCGCCAGTGGCGCTATGCCATCGTGCTGGTGTTCCTGGTCACGGCCCTCGTCACGCCCGGCGACGTGGTGACGGCCCAGCTCATCATGGGGGTGCCCATGCTCGGGCTCTACTTCCTGAGCGTCGGACTCTCCTGGCTCGTGGCACGGCGCCGCCGCGAGCGGGACGCCGGGTCCCGCGCCGCCATCGTGAAGGAGGGGGACCGTGCCTGAGCGGCGCGCACACCCGCGGCCTGGCCGCGGCAGCCAACTGCTGACCGTGGACATCGGCAACAGCGATACGGTGGCAGGGCGCTTTCGCGGCGCCGTGCTGGACGGGTTCTGGCGGCTGACGAGCAGGCGCCTCACGGCCGACGAGGCGGTGCTCCTGCTGGAGCGGATCTTTGGTGGTGGGCGGGCGGCGCGCCCGCGCGGAGCCGTGCTCTGCTCGGTGGTGCCCAACCTGACGCCGGCCTGGAGCGAAGCGCTCGAGCGCGTCACCGGCCGGGCCCCGCTCGAGGTGACGGCCGAGACGGTGCGCGACCTGCTCCCGATCCGCTACCACGACCCGTATGCCGTGGGCGCCGATCGCATCGCTAACGCGCTAGCCGTGCGCGCCCTGTACGGCACGCCGGCGATCGTCGTGGACCTGGGCACGGCCACGACCTTCGACTGCGTCTCCCGCGAGGGCGCCTACCTGGGCGGGGCGATCTCCCCGGGCGCCGGAACCTCGGCCGAGGAGTTGTTCCGTCGTGCTGCCCGCGTGCCGCGGGTCGAGTTGCGGAGGCCGCGGCTGGCGCTCGGGCGCACGACCGAGGAGTCGCTGCAGGCCGGCGTGGTGTGGGGCGCGGCCGGGCTGGTGGACGCGCTGGTGCGCCGGCTCGCGCGCGAGATGAAGGGAACGCCCCGGGTGATCGCGACTGGCGGCTGGGCGAAGGTGGTGGCCCCCGAGTGCGAGACCGTCGAGGCCGTGGACGAGGGACTCACGCTCAAGGGCATGAAGATCCTCTGGGAGGAGAGGTCGTGAAGCTGCGGAGGGCGCTGGCGGTGGAGGTGCTCCTGCTGGCCGCGCCGCGGGTGGGAGCGGCCACGGCGCCTGTCTCGGCACCATCCCGGACTTCTCGCAGACCGGGGGCGGCGTGCTGATCTCCGGCGTGCGGAAGGGGCGCCCGGCGGCGCAGGCCGGCCTCGCGCAAGGGGACGTGGTTGCGGAGTGCGACGACGTGCGCATGGACGGCCTGCACGATCGCGCCGACGCCCCGCGCTCGCGGAAGCCGGGCCATCCTG
>Ga0315276_10007239_pt1 | contig 10253 bp, 8 predicted proteins | sample YL17G05_0_MG_FD_204542 | JGI IMG/M metagenome (GOLD analysis project Ga0315276, IMG submission 204542) | Sediment microbial communities from Yellowstone Lake, YNP, Wyoming, USA - YL17G05_0 | ecosystem: Environmental > Aquatic > Freshwater > Lake > Sediment | place: USA: Wyoming | collected... | reverse complement strand
CCATTCGCACCCCGGGAGAGAGGACCGCCGGGCCCGAGAGCCCGGCGGTCCGTGTCGGTGCGCGGGAGAACCCTACTTCTTCGGCTGCTGCGGGATGAGCCTCTCCATCTGGTCCATGATGCCGTTCATCTCCTTGATCGCCGCATTGAACGGGGCCGAGGTCGTCATGTCCACCCCGGCGTCCTTGAGCAGCTCGATGGGATACTTCGAGGAGCCGGAGGAGAGCATCGCCAGGTAGGCGTCGCGACTCTTCGTGATGGGCTTCTTCAGCGCCGCGTCCGCCCGCATGTTGGCGGCGATCTGCGCCGAGGCCGTGATGCTGGTGGCGTACTGGAAGACGTAGAAGTTGTAGTAGAAGTGCGGGATGTAGGCCCACTCGATGCCGTAGAGGTCCTTCACCTTGCAGATGCCCTGCGCGTCGCCGTAGTAGTCCTTGACCAGGCCCAGGTACAGCTCGCTCAGGTTCTCGCCGGTGAGCGGCTCACCCTGCTCCGCCAGTCCGTGGATCTTCAGCTCGAACTCGGCGAACAGCGTCTGGCGAAAGAGCGTGGTGCGCAATCCATCGAGTGAACTGCCGAGCAGGAATAGACGCGTGTCCTTGTCCTGGGTCTGGCGCAGCATGTAGTGCAGCAGCAGGTTCTCGTTCAGCGTCGAGGCGACTTCGGCCACGAAGGTCTTGTAGTCGTGCGTGATGTAGGGCTGCTTCTGATCGGAGAGATACGTGTGCATCGAGTGGCCCGACTCGTGAGCGAGCGTCGAGACCTCCTCGTAGAGCCCGGTGAAGTTCTGCAACTGGTAGGGATGCACGCCGTAGGCGCCCGTGCTATAGGCGCCGGAGCGTTTGCCGGTGGTGGGGATGAAGTCCACCCAGCGGTTCTCGAAGCCGCTCTTGAGCGTGGCGACGTAGGCAGGGCCCAGCGGCGTGACGGCCTGGAGCGTCATCTCCGTGGCCTGTTCGGGCGTGTAGCGCAACTCCACCTTCTTGATGATCGGGGCGTAGAGATCCTCGTAGCGCAGCGTGTCCACGCCCATCATGCGCTGGCGCAGCTTGAGGTAGCGGTGCAGCGTCGGCAGGTTGGTGTGCACGTCCGCGATGAGCTGCCGGTAGACGCTGGCCGGGACGTTCGAGTTGAACAGGGACGCCTCGAGGCTGGACCCGTACTTGTGCACGTCCTTGTTGAACAGGTGCGTCTTGACTTCGCCATCGAGCATCGTGCCGAAGGTGCGCTCGAAGTCCTTGAAGCGCGAGAAGAAGGCCTGGAAGACTCTGTCCCGGTCCTCGCGGTTCGTGCTCGCGCGGTACTTGGTATAAGCCTGGGCGTCGAGGCGCACCTGCTCGCCGGTCGAGAGAGTGATCTCGGGATAGGGCAGGTCGGCTTCCTTGAACGTGCGGTAGGCGCGCCCCGCGTTGTCCCCCATGATGTCGGCCTGTGAGGCGACCTTCTCTTCGGGGGCGCTCAGCGTGTGCGGGGCGTAGCGCAGGATCTCGTCGAGGTACGGCTTGTAGGGCGCCAGCCGGGGGTCGGCAGCGACGAATCCATTCACCTTCTCGGCGCCGAGCGTGAGGATCTCGGGCCGCATGTAGGAGATCGTGGCGTAGAACTGCACGGCGAGCTGCTCGACGGCCTGGTTCATCTCCCGCGGCTTCGCGAGGCGGGTGTCCTCGTCGCCCCGCATGCTGGCGTAGACCTGCAGCCGGGCGAGGTCCTGGTCGATAACGATCATGCTCGAGAGCGCGGCGTAGAAGCCATCGGCCGATGCGCCGAGCCTGCCCTGGAAGTCCGCCATCTTCGGGATGCGTATGGCGACTGCGTCCTTGGCCCGGTGCCAGGCGTCCTCGGATGCGTAGAGGTCCGCGGTGTTCCACTTGAGCTTCTCGGGGACGTTCGCGCGCTCCTCGGCGCGGGCCAGCGGGGAGAGGAGCACGGCCGCGAGCAGCGCGGCGGGGATCACGGGGAGACGATTCCGCTTCATGCGATGGCTCCTTGAAGGGGGCAGGTGGACGCGCCCGTGCCGCCCGAGCGTGGCACGCGCGGCATCAAGAGATGGCCCATGCTAGCACTTCGGGCGTGTTCGCTGCTCGCCGCGCGGGGGCGGAGAGCAGCCGGGTGCGATGGGGCGGCGCCGCGGGTCCGGGCCTAGCGTCCCGCGTGAAGTGCCCGGCATAGCGCCGTCCTCTGCATGGGGCTCCGGGTATCAGGAGCCCGGCTCGTCCGCTTCCGACAGTGGCTGCAGGCCGGCCAGCAGCTCACGGGCGGCGTCCACGTCATCGGGATGAACGCGGAGCCTTCCGGGCCCCACGGGCAGGTCGGCCCCGGCGATGCGTCCCGCCCCGAGCCCCTCGTAGACCCCAACGCCTTCGACGAAGGAGGGTACGCCCTCGACGTCGAGCAGCGACTTCGTCACCATTAGGAGCGAAGGATCACCGGTCTCGAGCACCGTGACCAGTTCCACCCACTCGGGTTCATCCCGCCCAGATGCTGCGGCGCCCTCGGCCAGGTCGAGTCCGCAATCGGAGCACCGTGTGACGCCCAGCTCGTATTCGGTCCTGCAGCGTGGACAGTGCATGTCGCCCTCCGGTGACGTGGCACAGACCCGGCGTCCTCCGCACGAGGGCGCGGGCCGGTCCCGATCCCTCCGGATGGAACGCTCCGGCGGGGGCCGTGTCAACCTCTCGATCAAGGCCGCCGCGCGGGCCCCCCTCGAGGTGCGGCCGTCGGTTCGGGACCAGCGCTCGTCCTCTTTCCCGGCGCCGCTCGGCGCAGGTTCTGGTAACTTGCCGCCGTACGTGCGTGGGGAACGGCCGGGCCGTCGTGGCCCCGCCCGGTTCACCGCGCGGCGCCCGCAGGAGACCGCCAATGGATTCTACGAACCCACTCGCCAGGCTGGCGGCGACGCTGCTCGTCACCGCAGTCACGTTCCTCCCGCTGTCCGGCCCGCCGGCCCGTGCCGCGGAGCCGGCCGCCGCCAAGTACCCCCTGCAGGAGCGGGCCGATCGCTTCCTGAGTCTGGTCAACTCGAGCTACCAGGCCGTGTCCACGGTGGAGCAGCGCGCGCTGTGGGACGCCGCGACCGACGTGTCGCCCGCGCACGACGCCGCTGCCGAAGCGGCCGGCAAGGCGCGCGCCGCTTTCAACGGCAACCCGGCGGTGATCACCGAGGCCAGAACCCTGCTCGAACGCCGCTCAGAACTCGAGCCGCTCACGGTCCGGCAACTGGAGCGCATCCTGCTCAACGCGGCCGAGGGGCCGATGACCAATCCGGACCTGGTGCGGGCCCGGATCGAGGCCGAGACGCGCCAGGCCTCGACGCTGAACGGGTTCACCTTCATGCTGGACGGCAAGCCGATCACGCCGAACGAGATCGATGGGAAGCTCGAGAGCCTCACGGACCTGCCGCAGCGCCTCGCGGTCTGGGAGGCCTCCAAGCAGACGGGCCCGGCGCTCAAGCCCGGCCTCGTTCTGCTGCGGGAGCTGCGCAACGGCGTGGCACGCGAGGTGGGCTACCACGACTACTTCGCACTGCAGGTGGCAGGTCACGACATGACCACCGCGGAGATGCTGAAGCTGAACGAGGAGTTCCTGCGGGAACTCAGGCCTCTCTACCTGCAATTGCACACCTGGGCGAAGTACGAACTGGCGAAGAAGTACGGGCAATCCGTGCCGAAGCGGATCCCCGCCCACTGGATCCCGAACCGCTGGTCGCAGGAGTGGAACGCGATGGCGTCGTCTGCCAGCCTCGACGCGGCGCTCAAGAGCCATGAGCCGGAGTGGGTCGTGAAGGCTGCGGAGGGCTTCTGGTCGGGCCTGGGGATGGGGCCGCTGCCGGCGTCCTTCTGGAAGAACTCGGACCTTTACCCGGTCGCGGCGGGGGAGACGCGCAAGAAGAACACGCACGCCTCGTGCTGGCACGTGGACCTCGACCAGGACATCCGCTCGCTGATGAGCGTCGTGGCGAACGAGCAGTGGTTCGGCACGGCGCACCATGAGCTGGGCCACGCCTACTATGATCTCAACTACGCGCGCCCCGAGATTCCGCCGCTGCTGCGCACCGGCGCCAGCCCGTCGTTTCACGAGGGCATGGCGACGGTCGGCGAGATGGCGGCGCGGCAGACGCCGTATCTCCAGTCGCTCGGGCTGACGCCGAAGGGGAAGCAGGGGGACGAGATCGCCCCGCTGCTCACGCTGGCGCTGGCGAACCTGCCCTTCATGTTCTGGGGTTCGGGGGTGATGACGCACTGGGAGGCCGACCTCTATGCGAACGATCTGCCGCCCGAGCAGTGGAACGCGCGCTGGTGGCAGTACGTGGCCGACTACCAGGGCGTCGAGCCGCCGATGGCGCGGGGCGAGGAGTACTGCGACGCAGCGACCAAGACCCACATCACCGACGCCCCGGCCTACTACTACTCCTACACTGTTGCGACGGTGCTCTCATACCAGCTCAACGATCACATCGCGCGCCGGATCCTCAAGTCGGATCCGCGCGCCTGCAACTACGCGGGGAACCCGCGGGTCGGTGGGTTCTTCCAGGGCATCATGCGGCAGGGCGCTGCTCGTGACTGGCGCGCCGTGCTGCGCGAGGCGACCGGCGAGGAGTTGTCCACGCGGGCCATGGTCGAGTACTTCAGGCCGCTCATGGCCTGGCTCGAGAAGCAGAACCGGGGACGGCAGGTCGGCTGGGAGTAGACGGCGTCGCGCCCCCGGCCGGGGGCGCGACGGAGCCCCGGGGCATGCGCGCGCCCCGGGGCTTCCGCCGTGTACGCCCGGCACGGGCGCCGGCTTGGAGGCGAGAGTCCTCCGGGGCCGGGGACGTGGTCGCGGGGGATCAGGGGATTCGCTAGGCGTGACCGTGAGGGAGCGCCCTAAGGAAGCGGGGAACGACCCGGCGGGCCGACGGACAGAAGCCGGCTACGAGGCGGTGCCGATCAGGCCGACCGGGGGGACGACCGTGAAGCTCTCGTGACCAATGGCCAGTGGCGCAGGCCCGGCGGTGGTGTGGGATGGGGGATAGCGGGGTAGCCCGCCATCCCCCATCCCGATCAGGAGCGCCTGGAGCCGTCGTACCCCGGCATCACCTCATGACGCTCACGCGCGTGGTGAGCGACCGGCCGCCATGGGTGAGCCGCACGAGGTACACCCCGGCCGCGAGGTCCGCGCCGCCGAGGTTCGTGACGTGGCTGCCGGTCCCGAGGATCGCGTTGCGCTCCAGGACGAGCCGCCCGCCCACATCGTACAACTCGAACCGCACCGGCCCGGCATACGGCAGCGTGAATGACACCTGCAATCCTGCGACCGCCGGATTCGGCACCGCCCCGCGCAGTGCGAACTGAGTGAAGCTCGTGCTCAGCGGCACTTCCACCCACACCTCGCCCGCGCGGACCTCCCTGCCTTCGTCGGACAGCGCCAGACGGTAGCCGTAGCGGCGGCCCGGCTCGACGTCGCGGTCCTCGTACGCCATGCGGCCGCTGCCGTCGGCCACGAGTCGCACGACCGACTGCCACGAGTCGTCTTCGACGGTCCGCTCGACCGTCGCCTCGAGACCGCCAGCCACCTGCCAGGAGACCCTCACGGCCCCGTCCGCGAAGAGCGCATCCACCAGCGAGACCATCACGGGAGTGGTGCGCGGCAACCAGCCGAGGTCCTCGAACGCATAGCGGGTGAGATCCACGCTCGAGGTCAGGTCGTCGTCCACGAACGGCTCCATGAGCAGGTTGGGGGTGCACATCTCATCCCAGTGCGAGACGGAGGAGCCTGACTGGAACGGGTCCGGCGTGTAGAGGATCACCCGGCCCAGGGCATCGGCCCCCTTCTGGAGCGCGGGGTCCTCCAACAGCGTGACATCGAGCCCGGAGGCCAGCTGCGCCTTGAGGGCGTTCCCGTCCGCCAGTGTCACGCGCACCGAGGGGATGGTGACGGTGGGGTCGCTACCCCCCAGGCCCGCGGGCGGAGAACCGTCGACATTGTCGGCCACGATCACGCCCGTCGCGCCGGCGTTCTGGCAGGCCTTGACCTTCTCGGTGAAGTTGCACGTGCCGCGATCCACCAGGGCGATCTTGCCGGCGACCTGAGCCCCGTTGACGAGCGCGGTGCAGGCGTCGCTGGTCGGCGCCGTGCCGTCATCCGCCAGCACGACGGCGCCGGTCACCCCCGGGCTGAAGAGCGCGGGTCCGAAGCTGGCGGTCCCCACGGCGTAGTCCCCCGCGACGGCTGGTGGCGCGTTCACCCGCAAGACCGGCCGGCCGAACTGCAGGGTCACGGGCGCCATGAACTTCGTCGCGGCCCCGTCCCAGAGCAGCTTGTAGGGGCTGATCGCGGAGGCCGCGCGCTGGGCGTTCGTCTCCTCGTCCCAGTGAAGCCCGGTGCTCTCGTCGTACATGAACTTCGAGAAGACGTCCGGGCGCCCGTTGAATAGCGCGCCGTTGGTGCCGTTGGCAAACGTCTGGAAACCGAGTCCGTGCCCCATCTCGTGGAGCAGGACGACCAGCAGGTCCACGTTCGATCCGTGGTTGTGATCGAGCCCGTAGTACCAGCCGCTGCCCTCCAGACACCCGGCGTTCCCCAGGTTGGAGTTGAAGGTGGCGGTCATGTCCGCGGTGGCCGGATCGAGGTCCGCCTCGGTGAGCTTGTTGGCAAGTGCCTGCGAGTACCAGGTGTCGGCGAATTCGGCGCCGCTGAAGTTCCGCCAAACGTTCGTAGCGCCGCAGCTACCCAGGACCGCGCTGGTCGAGGTGCAGGTGAGCGGGTCGAAGGTGGCGTTGACTCGGATCGGCACGGCGCTCGGCAGGATTCCGCCCCAGATGGAGGCGGCCTGCTCGAAGACGTTGAGACGCTGCTGGCCGATGGTGGTGCCGCTGTTGCCGCCCACGGGTGCCGCCGCCGTGGGGTCGTTGAACCCCTCGCCGGCCGCGTCGTTGTTGACGATGGTGATGGTCGCCGCCTGTGCGGACGCCGCCAGGCAGACGAGTGCGAGCGCCGCGAGGAGCGGGCGCGGTTGTCGAAGGATGCGCGTCGCCATGGCTAACGCTCCTCGCAGACCGGTGTGGGGGTGGGCGTGCGCGGATCGAGCAGGCGCAACATGGCCGGTGCTTCGTTGACGCCCAGGAAATGAAGCCGTCCCTGGAGGTCGAGCCGGACGACCGTGAACTCCATGAAGCGGCCCTGTAGGTCCACGCCGATCGCGCCGTTGGGGCCCTGGATTTCGGGCAGTCCGACAGAGGTGCGGAGCAGGCCTGTCCGCTCGGCGGCAGTGAGGATCCGCATCTGCTCGGCCGTGGGGGGCACGAGCGCGCCCGTTTCCGGATCGATGGCAACGAGCATCCCGGCGGGGCCAATGGGAATCGTGCAGGCCATGACGGCGGGTGGTGCGACCGACCTGGCCGGGCCGACGGGCGCTGGCCGATGCTTGACGATCCGGCGTGCGCTTCGCGCGGCCTGGGCCGGGGCACAGAACAGGAGCGCGAGGCATACCACGGCAAGCGTGGCGCCGGAGCGACGACGGAAGCGGAAGGCTAGGAGGTTCATCGACGTCCTCTCGACGATTGCGGCCTGGTGGATGGTCCGTGGCGCCAGCCGCGCGGGCAGGCGGCATCCCTTTGTTTATCGGCGAGTTGCGAGTGCGGGTTCAGGTGATTGTGGAATCCCCCGGAGGCGACACGGCTCGCCGTGGCCGAACCCGCCCGCCGCGCAACCGGTGCTCCCGGTGCCTCCGGAGGGGAGCGCTGGGAGTGGTCACCGCCACGCCCCTCGATCCGGCATGCGACGTTTGCAGACGTGCTCGCTCCCGGTCCGGACGTGTCCATGCTGCGCGCGTTCGTGCTGCTCTGGCTGGCTCTTGCCCGCATGGCCGCCATCGTCGCGCCGGCGATGACGGCGACGCGCCCGTTCTCGGTCCATGGCCTGCTCGCTGTGAACCGCATCTCAGACCCCACGATCTCGCCCGCGGCCGGGGCTCGCACCTGCTCGCCGTTCCGGTCGCGGGCGGCGAAGCCTCACAACCAGCGGCGGAAGAAGAGCGACTGTTTCGCGACCGGCTCCGTGCGGGCGGTCAGCGCACTCATCTGGGACGCGCTGAGCGGCGTGAACTCGCGTGCCAGGGCCACGTTCTCCTCGAGTTGGGCCACGGAGTCGCAGCCCACGATCACAGTGCTCACTGGCAGCGACAGCACGTAGTGGAGCGCCTCGCGCATCGTGAGGGTGCCGGGCCTCGCGGGCCGCTCGATCTTGCGCTGCTGGGAGAGCGGTGGTGGCGTCCACGACTCGAGGATGCGGCCCCGCGCCGGGATCTTCATGCCGATGATGCCCATCTGCTTCTCGACGGCCTGCGGCAAGAGGCTCTCGGCGAAGCTCAGGCGGTGCGGGTCCGCCGCGTTGAGCGCCAGCAGCAGGGTGTCGAAGTCGAAGCGCCGGATTGCCTCCGTCAGCACCTCGGGGTCGGCGTGCCCGGTGACGCCGAGGAAGCGAACAATCTTCTGCTCGCGCGCCTGCTGCAGTGCCGCCATCGCGCCGCCAGGCGCGAAGATCTCGTCCACCTGTTCCAGGCGAGAGAGGTTGTGGACCTGCCAGAGGTCCAGGTGGTCGGTGTTCAGCAGGCGCAGCGACTCATCGAGCAGGTGCAGCGAGCCGTCCCGCGTCCGGTCGTTGGTCTTTGAGGTGAGGAAGGCCTCCTTGCGCCGGCGCTTCATCACCTGGCCGATGTAGCGCTGACTCCAGCGTTGGGGGCCGCCGTAGGACGCGGCCGTGTCCACGTAGTTGACGCCGAGGTCGAGCGCCCGTTCCACGATCGGGACGGCGATCGCGGCGTTGTCTGGTTGCTCGATCGCGGCCTGCCCGCCGAGGCTGAAGATGCCCGTGCGGAAGCCGGTCCGGCCCAGGTTGCGCGTCGGCATGGCTGCGGGCGTGCGCGAGTTGAGCGGCAGCGGCGGCAGGGCGGCGCCAACACGCGGAGTCAAGCCGCCGGCCAGCAGGCCTGCGCCGGCCGCTGTGCCCAGGCGGAGGAAATCGCGGCGGTCGAGGTTCTGCGGGCCCTGTGTCCGTCGATCGTCCAGGTGACACCTCCCGCGGAGAGGCTACGCCGACGGCTGGGCGCGCGCAACGAATTCCGTGCGCCGAACGCAGATGCGAAGGCCCGCGGCACGACCTCCGAAGGCCTTCGTCGGGGACCGGCTCGGCCGCCAGCCGGCCGAGCCGGCTACTTCGTCATGATGATGAGGTGCCTGACCTTGCGGAACTCCCTCGCGTCGAGGATGTGGAGCTCCATCTGGCCGCCCACGGCCTTCAGTTCGAAGCTCGCCGGGGGCTGGGCGGTCACGACCTGCGCCTTGGCCGCCGAGGTGGGGACGACGCTCTCCTGATCCGTGTCCAGCGAAGTGAAATAGCTGTCGGTGTATCGGCCGGTGGCCCCCACGGTCCTGCCGATGCCGAGCACGCCGCCCTTGGCCGCGACGAAGCCCAATGTGCTGAGTTCCTTCTTCGAGCCGATGACGTAGTAGATCGTCGCCAGCTCGCGCCGCTTCTCCTCGATCGACTGGTCCCGGGCCCGGATCGTCTCCTGGCCCCGCTGCACCTCGGTCGTTAGCCCGGTGACCGAGGTCCGCAGGGAGTCCACCTCGCCCGTGAGCTGGGCGACAAGCGCCTCCTTCTCGATCATCGTCTGCTTGAGCGTGACGATCATCTTTTCCAGGCTGGCGACCTTGAGCCCGCTTTTCCGCAGGTTGGCCTCCAGCTTGCGAATCCTCTCCTTGTTGCGCTTCAGACTCTCGTTGAGGATGTTGACGCGGTCGAGCGCCTGGCGCCGAACCGCCTCGGTCACCTTCATCTCGGACTTGGCCCCGGCCGACAGCATCTGCACCGTGGTGTCACCGACGGCGATGGCGTTCAGGCTGTCCTGGATCTCGGTGATGGCGTTGAAGGCTTCGCTGTAGCCGACCCGCGCCGTCTCTTCTGCCAGACGCACGTTCGTGTACTCCGTCGAGATCTTCCGGTACCTCACGAAGAGCACGGCGACGACGACGGCCAGGATGACGACGACGGCGATCAGGGCGAACACGACCGGTTTGCGCATGGCTCCATCTCCTTTGCTTCCGGCCGGAAGGGCCGAGGGACACTCCCAGGCCTGTCGACGGTCGGACCGATCTGCGAACGAGCCATCAGACTAGCCAGAGTCGGACTTCGTGGCAACTGCGGGGAACTGCGTGGTGGTGGGACTGCGCTCAGGAGCGCATGGGACCGCTGCGGTGTCACGTCGGCACAATGATC